>Ga0182738_1005595_pt1 | contig 13345 bp, 11 predicted proteins | sample eDN5th30CBELigMG_FD_128876 | JGI IMG/M metagenome (GOLD analysis project Ga0182738, IMG submission 128876) | Enriched Miracle-Growth compost microbial communities from Emeryville, California, USA - eDNA 5th pass 30_C BE-Lig MG (version 2)... ...
CACTTGCCCGCGGCTTTGCGTGGCCACCTGGTCGGTCACGAAATCGGAAAGATCGGAAAAGGGAAAGATCCAAACGAAAATCACCGCGAAGAACACCACTCCCAGAAGAATCTTCAGCTTGTGGTATTTAAAGACGTCGATCAGAAACAGTTTGCGCAAAATGGGACTCATCGGCTTCCCCTTGCGCCGCCTCGGGGAGAGGGAGCTTTTTCGCCACCACCTTCTTCAGCGCCTCCGGCGATGTTGAGCGAAAACTGAAAGATCTTATAGATGACGTCAAAGTAATGGGTTTCTCCGGCGGAGCGGTGCATTTGTAAACTGATCGGCTGGATGCCGGTGCCCAAATTTTGAAGGCGGTAAGAAGCTTCCATGATTTGTCGGAGGTTGAGTTTTTTCAGCTGCACGGACAAGGCTTCTTGGTTGACGGCGGAAGAGGCCAAGCGGGTCTTCGCGCCGGGAACGGCTTGAATGTTTCCGACCTGCTCGGGAGTGAGACGCAACTCCTGGATGACTTGTCTCACCCGCGCTTCGATGCCCCCCGGCGCCACGGAGGTGGGAAGAGGAGAGGATTCCTTCAAGGTGGAGGAGGCTCTTAAAAGTTCACGGATCAGTTCGCGGTTTTCCGTGAATTGTTCTTCGTAACTCCAACTGTCGCTGAGATTGGCGTAGGGAAAGGACAAAAGAAAAAGCGCGATCAACGCGGCTCCTCCCCCCAGAATCAATTTTTGCATGCGGGAAGGAAGGACTTCGAACTTTTCTTTCAGTTCGATGTAAAGGGAACTCTCTTGGACGCGGTCTTTAAGGTCCTTGAACTGGTCGCTCAGTTGTTCTTTGAGGGAGGAAAGATCCAACTAACTGTCTCCTGTTCTTTTGATGCGGATGCGGTAGGAAAATCCGGTTTTTCCGGGACTCACGGAAGTCTTGCGGTGCACCTGGGTCACGCGGTTGTCCATGCTCATGTTTTTCAAAACATTTTGCACTTGCAGGGCCAAGGAGGCGGAGCGCACGTCGCCGTGAATCTCCACGAAATCCTCGTCGATGAAAAGGTCTTTCACCTCAAGCCCGGCGCCCGCGGGCAATTCCTGACTGAGGCTGTTGATCAGGTCGAGAGGCGTTTTCAAATGAGTGAGCTCGCGCGCCTTTTCCCGCGCCACCACTTCGCGGTGGTGGAGGGTGAGAAAACGTCTGAGGCGGGAAGGAGAGGCCTCGGCCCCTCTTTTGTTGGCGATCACTTGAGCTTGTTTTTTCAAGATCACGTCGGATTGCAAAGCGGCGCCGTCCATAAAGCTCGAGCGCAGGCCGGCGTACACGAAAAACGCCACCAAGGCGGCGGCGGCCAGCTTCGCGGTGTAGCCCCACTTTTCCCAGAATTGCTGCAAAGTTTTGCTTTGAACGGCGAACTCGCCTTTTAAGAAATTGACCGCGGGATTGCGCGGCTTTTTCAAGCCCTCGATGGCCAAACCCAAGGCCGTTCCGCAGATCATTTCCGTTCGGGGATCTTGTTCGATGCGCAAGTCCGACAGCAGTTGGAAGTGATGAAAGGGATTGAAGGGAACTTCCAATTTGCGGGTCAGGTGAGCGCCGAGCCCTTTGATCTGGGCCGGGCCTCCCAAAAGATGCGCGCGCACCCACTTCAGGTGAAACTGACTTTGCACTTCCAAAAGGGACAGCCGCAGTTGGTTCACCAAGGGTTGCAAAGCCGCTTCGATGGTGTCTGAAAAAAGAATTTGATCTTTTTGCGCCTTTTCCTTGTCTAAAAGGATGAAGGCTCTTTTTTCCATTTCTTTGCGCGCTTGAAGGGGATTGAGACTGTACTTGGCGCTCAAGGCCTGAATCAGGTGTTGAGCGCCCCAATCCAGATTTCTGACCGCAACCAGCCGTCCTTCCTCGTAAAAAAGAGCGCGGGAGCCCGCGTGTCCTAGATCCAAAAGAATTTCCCCGGCATTTTCATTGGCCGCCGGAGAGTTTTCCTCCGCCATCGGAATTTCGGCTCCGTCCGCTTCGGGAGGAGGCAGGTACCATTTTTCAAGCAAGTTGGAAAGCGCAAGCCCCTGGGCGGAAAGAACGTTCGTGGAGCAGCCGCCGTCACGGATCAGACTGAGCGTGTCCTGAATGTCTTCCTTTAAGGCCGCCAGGGCGAGGACGTCGGAAAATTTCTTGCGGTAGCGCACCACTTTGGCGTCGAAGATCGAATCCGCGAAACTCATCGGGATGTCTTCTTCCAACTCAAAGGGCACGATCTTTAAAATTTTATGGCGTTCGCGGAAGGGAAAAGTCAAAAAGCGCTGGGAGACGGTTTCTTGGGGGAGGCCGAAAATAAATTGAACTTGGGCGTGATCGTATTGCGCCGCCAGATTTCTTAAATGGTCGATGATTTCGATTTTTTTGTCTTTGGTCGGATCGTTCGAAAGCGGAAGTTCAATGAAGCGTTTGAAAGAAAATCCCCGCGCCAAGGACTCGACTTCCGCCACCTTGATGCTCGATCGCCCAATATCAACGCCAATGCTGATCATCGTCCCTATCCTATCAGTTCTCCATCCAGTAGACTACGGAGGGGCGTTCTTTTGAAGCTTTGATTTCATTTTTTCCCTCGGAAGAGCCCTGACCTCGACCTTGGCCGATGCCGTCTTCGGCCTGATCATTGCCGCCTTTTTTAGGATCTTTCAATTGTTCCTGAAGCATTCCCGTGTAGGAGCCCACCAAGTTCTGCAGGTCGTAAGTGATCACCGTGATCGACTTTTTGCTTCTCAAGGCCACGCCGTCGCTTTCGATGCGGAAATTCAATTCCGTCCCGCACACAAAGGGCAGAGTGCTTTGTTCCAAGGCCCGGGTGTCGACGCCGTAGCCGGAGATAAACTGCAGGAAGCTTTTTTTGCAGTTTTCGGCGGGGAAAGGGCCCCCTTCCTGGGGATCGTTGATGCGTTTCAACACCATGTTGACGGCTTCTTCCGTCATGGTCGGATCCAAAGACATCAAGGTTTCCTTGGTGGCTTGGTTGACGTTGAAACCTTTGACGCCGTAGACGGTGATCCGCGGTTCGAGCAGCTTGTAAAAGTCGTCGTTCATGCCGGCCACCATATGGAGTTCATCCACGGTGATGAAAGAACGGTTGGGGGGAAAGACGTCCACGCCCTCGGGAAGCTTGACGTCCCGGTAAGGGGAGCTTTCGTCACCGCCGTTTCGGCCCTCGTTGTCGGCGTCCACGTAATCGGCGATGTTGTTGAGAAGCTCGTCGAAGTTGTAGCCGGAATACTTGCGGCTGAACTCCTCGTTGCGCTCGATTTCGGTTTTAAAGATATTCAATAGCTGGGCGCGGGTTCCGTCGGCAAGAGCCTTCACTTCGGAGCCCAAATCGTTGATGTCGATGCGGCCCCCTTCCGAAGTGATGGTGGCCGCGTACTGGGCGTCCATCAGGGATTCGGCGACGGCGGATTTGATCAAGCCCTTGTCCACTTCCGTGGTCTTCGAGGTGTCGGGGATCTGCGGCGGCCACATCATGGGAAAACTCCAGATCAAATCGAGCATCTTTTTTTGCTCTTCCGGAAGGCTGTTTCCCAGTGTGGCCATGACCTGCTTGTAGAGATTGATGCGCAGAAGACTCAGCTCCACTCCGGATTTGGCGGCGTAATAGGCTTTGACCTGGTTCACTTCGTTGGAGGCCACGACATAATCCACGCTGGTGTCGTAAGAAAGCTCCACGGAAATCCACATCAAAAGCGTCAGCGTCATCATCGCCATGAGCAGCGCCACGCCTTTTTCCTGTCGGAGATTTTGCAGGCTTCTTTTTTTCAGGAAAAATTCTTTAACGGCGTTCTTCATCGCAAAGCGCCTCCGCCTTCGCCGCCGCCGTCATCATTGATCGGAGGGACGGAGTTGCCGTCGTTGGATGGGCCTTGGCCGTTTGCGGAAGCGTCGTTTTTGATGTTGTTGGGGTTTCGGATCTCCGCCACTTTGGTCATGCGGTAAGTGCGCTTTTTGGTGCCGTTGGTTTGAGTGGGATCGGAAACTTCCAGGGTGATCTCCACGGCGTAAGGAAATTTGAAACGGGTGGTGTCGTCGCCTCTCTCGTTACTTGCCCAAAAATCCACCCACTCATCCGGCTTTCCCGGCCCCAGATAGCGAAGTTGAAAGTCTTCGACGTTTTCCAAAAGCACGGTTTCCGAGCCGCCCTTGGTGATGTCCGTTCCCAGCATGGGTGACACCCGCCTCCACAGGCAGCTGGAGGATTTTTCCTGGGAGGTGCGGCGGCGGCAATTTTTTAAAGAATAACCGATTTCAGCGATCGAACTGGAAGGGTCATCGGCGCGCAGGCGCACATTGCTTAAACTGGAAAAGGAAAGTTTGTCTTTTTCTCCCACGAATTGGGTCAAGACGCGCACGGGCCGGGGCGCCAGTTTTTCCGCGGGAGGAGTGTCGCTGAAGGGGTTGTTGAAGCCTCCGCCCATGCCGTTTTGCGCCTGGGCCGGCGGCGGTTTGGCTCCGCCTTTCTGCTGTTCTTGAAGATTTTTTTCCCGCTGTTGGATGGCGGCGTTGTAAAGCGAGATGTTGGGATCGCGAAATTGAAAAGCCAGGTTGATGTCCCTTTCCATCACACTCAAGGCGTCGCGCAAAGATCCCTGCACGTCGATGTTTTTTTGAATCCGGGTCTTGCTGTTCAGGGCGTTTCGGATGGACTGCCCGGTGAAAATGGCGATGAAGGACAAAATCAGCAGGGAGATCATCACTTCGATCAGGGTCATCCCTTTCATTGGCCGCCTCCCGCGGCGCCGGGAACGCCGATCCCCTTGGAGTAATCGACGAAATAGGTCGTCGCCGAAAAGGAGGCCTCCTTTTTTTCCGTCTTCACGAAAATGGTGACTTTGACTTCCTTGATGGATTTGGAAATCAGATCCGTCATTTGGCGGATCATGCTCAAAAGCGTTTCATCGCCGTTGCCTTCGCCGATGATCAGGGCGCTTAAGTCGGGAAATTTCAATTCACGGCTTTTCATTTCCCAGCGAAAGCGCGGCTGGTCAGTGCCGAAATCCCCGGCGTCGGTTTCGGGAATCTCTTCCAGGCTTTTATCTTTGTAGTAGGCTTCCAACTCGATCATTTTTTTTTGCAAAAGAGTGGCGCTGTTGGTGTAAAGATTCGCCTTGCGGATTCTTAAATTGTTGGTCGACCAGGAGGTGTTGAGCACCAGCAGCCCCCCGGCCAGAATGATCAGGGCGATCATCACCTCAAGAAGAGTAAAGCCCCGTGCGTTTCTCATTGGCTTTTCAGCTCCTTCAAAGTCATGGACGGGGAAACCACTTCGGCTCTTCCGGTCAAGGGCGCGATGGAGATGGTCCACCTCTGCTCGCCCTCGACCCGCTGTAAGTGAATGGCGGCCTCTTCGACCAAGCCTTGAGGCAGGTAGTGAATATAGGCAAGCCCGCGGGTCACGGGCTTTTCCACGCGGTTGAGTTCCACCTGCGCGATGTAAACTTCCGGCGGGATCTCAATGGGCTCTTTCAAGAGATCGTTGTCTTCGACAAAAGCGGATTTGGTTTTGGCCTCTTCTTTGTCCCTGGAGTCGGCGGGGTGAAGATTTTCTTCCGAGGAATCCTCGGTGATGACGCTCGCGTCGCTGCCTTTTTCCACATAAAGTTTTTGGTGGGAGTGGGGACCGCCTTCGCCGAGATCGATCACAAGGCGATAGGTCACGCCGTTCAACTTGGCGCGGGTGTGAAGCTCGCGGGAGAGCACCACGGTTTTTCGCAATACCGCCCGCAGCTCTCCCGATTTGTTGGTGATCTTGTTGACCGCGAGAGTCAGACCAAAACCGAGAATGACCAAAACGATCATGATCTCTATAAGGGTGAAGCCTCGTGCCTCAAAAGGTTTTGGTCCTGGAAAGATCAAGCTTCCTCTCGTTAAATGTCTTTGGAAGAAATATCGGCGTTCTCGCCGTCGCCGCCTTCCCGGCGGTCTTTACCAAGACTTTTCAGTTCATAATCGCCGCCGCTGCTTTCATAAATCAAATCGTTGCCCCAGGGATCTTTGTTCACTTTTTTCACGTAAGGATTGATCCAGTTGGAGCAGGAGGAGGGCGCTTTGACGAGAGCTTGAAGTCCTTCTTCCGTGGTCGGATAGTTTTGGCAGTCGGTGTAGTACATGTCCAAGGCCTTGGTGTATTCGCCGATTTGAATCCGCGCTTGTTTCACCTTGGCTGAACCCAAACGTCCCATGACCGAAGTGACGAGAATAGTGGCGATCCCACCGAGGATCACAAGCACGATCATGATTTCCAAAAGAGTCATCCCGCGCTGACCCATTTTCAAAGCTCTGTTTGTCAAAACCTTCAACGGCATATTCCGAATCTCCTTTTGCATTGAAAGCCAAATTATAACGAGCTTGAGATGAAAAGAAAAATGAAAGATTTTTAACTAGCCGCCGAGGCTGGAGAGTTCCATCATGGGCACCATCACCGCGAACACGATGATCCCGATAACGCAACCCATTACCACGATCATCACCGGCCCCAACAGAGAAGTCAGTCCGTTCACGGCGTTTTTCACCTGAAAATCATAGGCGTCACTGACTTGGGTGAGCATATTCTCCAGCTCTCCGGTTTTTTCTCCGATGTTGATCATGTGGATGACGATCGGGGGAAACTGCCCGGATTTTTTTAAGGGCCCGGCGATGGATTCCCCTTCGGAGATGTTTTCCCGACCCACGTCGATGGCTTTGGCGATGGTTTCGTTGGCGACCACGTTACGCACGATTCCCATGGCGGTCAGCATGGGCACTCCCCCGTTTAAAAGAGTGGAAAGAGTGCGCGTGAAGCGGGAAACGGCGATGATGCGTGCCAGTTTTCCCACCACCGGAAGTTTCAAAAAGATCGAGTCCCATTGGGCCTTGCCTCCGGGGGTTCTTTTCCAATTAGCGAAAATCAGATAGGTCGACACCACGGCGATCAGGATCACCAGCCAATAGTGCACCATAAAGCCGCTGATGCTGATCACCACCTGTGAATACCAGGGCATGTGCAACTCCGGCGTCGCTTCGAAGACTTCATTGATTTTCGGGATCACGAAGACGAACAGAACTCCCAGCACCACGATGGTCAGAACGATCATCAGGATCGGATAAAAAAGCGCGGACTTCACTTGCGAGTTCATCTCGCTTTGCGATTCCTTGAACTCCGCCAAGCGCAAAAGAATCACATCCAAGGATCCGGACATTTCCCCGGCTTCCACCATGGAAATATAAATGGTGTCGAAAATTTTCGGATACTTTTGAAGCCCTTTGTGAAAAGAGCCCCCTTCGTTCACGAAGTTTCTCAAATCCGCCATGATCATGGCCAGAGTTTCGTTTTCAACCTGCTCGGAAACCGCGGCCAGAGAGTCCACCAAGGGAATGTTGGCCTTGATCAGGGTGGCGAGCTGCCGGGTCATCATGGACAAGTCATGCACGTTCACCCGGCCGACGGAGGCGGTGCCGGCATTTTTTGATTTTTTGGAGGCCTTGGTTTTGTCCTTGATGTCGGTGACGAAAATCTGATCGCGTTTCAGCTTGGCCTTGGCCGCGCGCATGTTGTCGGCGTCGACGACTCCTTTGACGTTGCGACCCTGTTTGTTCAGACCTTTGTATTCAAAGACCGGCATTAAAGATCCATTTGCGTGCTGGTGAGAAGCTCTTCAATGGTGGTCACGCCCGTAAGAATTTTTTGAATTCCATGCTGCCTGAAGGTAAGCATCCCTTTTTCCATGGCCAGCTTCTTGATGGTGGCCCCGTCTTTTCTTTGCATAATCAGAGAGCGGATGTCCTCGTCGACGATCATCAACTCCGCGATCACGGAACGTCCGATGTAGCCTTTTTGGTTGCACTCGTCGCAACCGACGGCGCGAAAAATTTTGGCGTTTTTCACTTCGTCGCGGCTCAGTTCCAGAGAGCGCAGCTCCAAGTCGGTCGGAATATGGGGCTCTTTACAATGAGGGCAAAGGACTCTCACCAAGCGCTGGGCGACCACGCCCAAAAGGGAAGTGGCGATCAGAAAAGGTTCGCACCCCATATCGATCAGACGGGGAAACACCCCGGCGGAGTCGTTGGTATGGATGGTGGAAAGCACCAAGTGACCGGTCAACGAAGAGTTGATGGCGATCTCGGCGGTCTCAAGGTCGCGGATCTCACCGATCATAATGACGTCCGGGTCTTGACGCAAAATCGAGCGCAGCCCGCTGGCGAAGCTCAAGCCGATTTTCGAGTTCACTTGGATCTGGCCGATGCCGTGAATCCGTTGTTCCACCGGATCTTCCACGGTGATGATGTTGATGTCGGGAGAATTGATTTTACTCAGGGAGGCGTAAAGAGTGGTCGATTTACCGCTTCCGGTCGGTCCCGTCACCAAAATGATCCCGTAAGTCTTCGTCAACAGATCGTCGATATTTTTTAAATTGTCCCGCGAAAATCCCAGCTGCTCCAATTCCAAAATCACGTTCGAGCGGTCCTGAAGACGCATCACCAGGCGCTCTCCGAAGGCGGTGGGAACGGAACTCAAACGCACGTCGATGTCCTTTCCGGCGAGCTTCAAGGGAATCCGTCCGTCTTGGGGCAAGCGTTTTTCCGCGATGTTTAAGTTTCCCATCACCTTGATTCTGGAAGTGATGGCGTTTTGCAGTTTTTTGGGCGGTTTGTAGATGTCGTAAAGCACGCCGTCCACGCGGAAGCGAACGACCATGTCGCGTTCATAAGGTTCCACGTGAATGTCCGAAGCTTTTTCTTTGACCGCGCGAAAAAGCAAGGTGTTCACCAGCTTAATCACCGGCGCGTCGTCTTCTCCGGATTCCAAAAGGTCGATCACGGGATCGTCCAGATCGTACTCTTCGCCTTCGATATCGGCCAGGCCGTCCAAGGCGGACGTCGCTTTTTCATAAACGCGGTTGATGGCGTCTTGCAGGCGGCTGGAGGTGGTGACCAAGGGCGCGACCGGTTTTCCGAAGCGCACCCGCAAATCATCCAAAGCTTTCTGATTGATCGGGTTCGAACTCAAAACCACCAAACGGTCCGATTCTTCCTTGTAAGGAAGAACTTCGTGGGACTTGGCATAATTGAGCGGGATGTCCCGGACCAAATCGACCGGAATGTCGTTGACGGGAATGTCCTTGATGAACTCCACGGAAAGATATTTGCAGAATTCGGCCAAGGCTTCTTCGGGACTGTTGAATTGAAGTTTGGAAAAGATGCTTTGCAGGCTGCGTCCGTCATGATGGATCTGATGAAGGGCGGTCTGGAGCTGTTCGTCCGAAACGCTGGTGCCTTTTTTTATAAGAAGTTCGAAGGAGGGTCCTGCCATACTGTAAAAAGAGTACTTGAATTCCCCGGCCTTCACAATAGCCGGGGCGGCCCTGGACTTTTAGCGGGCTATTTTTTAGCGGCGCATTTTTCGTAGTCGAAACCGTCCACGCACTTCAAGCGTTGTTCATCGTTTTGGGCTTTGTCCTGACATTGGTACTCTTTCACCACGGCTTCGACGAACCGGCGCTTGCAAGAGTCTTTCACCAAGGTGAGTCCTTTTTTGTATTCTTCAATGCGACCTTGGGCGCCCTTGTCGGTCATGGTGTGGTAAAGCATTTCGCCCACGGAAGTCAGGGGATCCAAAGGCAAAACGTCGCTGACCAGAACGACCAAGCGGCGGTATTCCATCAGATCTTCCTGATTGGAAGAGTCTTTTTTGTGCGTGTCCAAAAGTTTCGTGGTTTGTGCGATGACCTTGCGGGCCTTTTTTGCATCGGCGGGCTTGTCCGTGTCTTTGATGCTCAAGGCTTCGCTGCGCAGTTTGTTGATTTGCTCGCAACGAGGGCAGGTTTCCGCGCTCAAGGAAGAACAGGCCAAGGTCCATCCGAGAAAGCCGATGATCAGTCCGAGGGTGGTCCAATTTTTTCTCATTTTAGCCTCCACACTGTCTGCGGATTTCGCCGCCGCATTCTTTGCACTCTTTCATCACGAAGATTCCCACCAGTTTGCGGTTGGCAATGGCCGGGGATTTCGTGCGTCCATCGGTGTAATAGCGTCCGTCGTCGCCCTTGATGGTCACGTGACCGACATAGGAGCCCGCGGTGCCGCCGTGTCTGCGGATGAGTTTACCGCCTTTGCCGTAGTAGTGCCAAGGGTTCTTCAGGAACTTGTCGGTGTAGGGACCGCTGAAGACCAGGACGGATCCGGGGGGAGCCTTGGCGGCGGTTTTGTATTTTGAAATTTCATTCACGAAACCGAGTTCGCTCAAGGTTCCCGGTGTCGTGGAGTTTTTCTTGTAGTAAGTGATGGCATCGCCCAAGGATCCGCGGCTGGTGACGCCGGCGGCTCTTAAGGACAGTTTCACGCCCGTGGCGCAGATGCCTCCGGAATGGGATCTGTTTTTAAATTGTTTGCGGACCACTTCTTTGGCGTTTTTCAGAATGACGCCCGCATAACACTGTTCTTTGCTGCTGGGTTTGGTCTGTTGGTTTTCCTTTGCATGAAAATCGTAAACCTTGCTGCCGATATCGATCAGGTCGCGGGTGGGGCCGTTGTTGACTGGATTGACGTCGGCTTGATGGGCCAAACAGTCCTTACATTCCGCCTCGATGTCCGTGTCTTCGTGGGCCTGTGCCAGTTGGTCCTTGGTGTCTTCCGTCGGACTTTGGGTTTGAACTTCTTCTTTGGGGGACAAATCGGAAAGATAAGTGCTCACCTTACCGGGGGAGTCCTCTTCCGTCTCGGCTTCCGCCGGAGCGGCTTCGACTTCTTCCGTCGGCGTGGCGGAAGCCACGGCCGCTTCTTCCGCGGGGGCGGTCACTTCATTCACCCGGATGTATTTGGCGGAGGCATAGCCGATCTTGCCGCCGGATGTTTTGATTTTGTACCAGCCGTTTTTTTCCTGACCGATCACTTGGAAAGAATCGCTCGGTTTCAAAGTGCCGATGTCTTTGTTGCGGGAAGAGGGGCCACTGCGCAGATTCAATCCGCTGCGCACGCCGACCAACTGGGCGTCGCGTCCGTCCGTTGTTGTGGTCGCTTTCGTCGTTGTTTTTTCGGTCTTAATCGCCACCGCTTTTGCCGGAGCGCTCGCCGTTTTTACGGACACATATTTTTTGTAAACCCATCCCACGCGGCCGTTGGAACGCTTGATGCGCAGCCAGGAGCCTTTTGTTTGCAAGATAGTGAACTTTTCGCCGGGACGGAGATTGGATCCGAGATCTTTTCCATTGGGGGAAGCGCGGAAATTCAACAGCGCCTTGCTGGTTCCCATGGTTTCGGCAAAGCCCGTGTGCGGAAGAGTTCCCATCAAAAGGAAAATCATCCCGTATAAAAGGCTCGTCTTTACTTTTATGAACGGTTTAAAAAACATCGCCGCACCTTTCGAAATCAGCTGTAAAGATCCTCTCTAGGTGCTTTAAAGCAAGGCCTATGCCTCAATAAAAGTCTTATGATTTCAAAAGCTTGTGGAAAACAAAAGGCCTTCCGAAGAAGGCCTTTCCGTCAAATTGTTACACACATGGAAGAGCTGTAAACGATTTTGACGTCTCAAAATGAGATCAAAATGTTTCGATCGCGGGCTCTTCAGGAACTTGTTCGTCTTGAGGAGCATTGTTCACACGGCGGGGGAGAGCATCGATCTCCGCGCCGTGAGGATCTTGTCCGTTCATGTATTTCTGAATGAAGTCGATGCGCTCATTGATCTTTTTGTCGACCACACTCGCGTTGTCTTCTTCATTGCGGATGATTTTCGGCGTGATAAAGACGACAAGATTTGATTTCGCCGTGTCTTTCTTGGTGGATTTGAAAAGCCAGCCGAGAATCGGAATGTCCCCCAGGATGGGAATCTTGGTGGTGTTGTCCGAGAGTTCATCCTTCATCAAGCCGCCAAGAACGGCGGTGTCTCCGGAGTCCACCACGATGGCGGTTTTGATTTTACGCGTGGTCGTGGCCACGGCGATCTTGGCCAATTCTGAAGCTCCCGATTTGGAGGCGGATTGGGAAAGACCGGCCACGTCCTGATCCACCTTCATGCGCACCCGATCGGAGCCGGGACTCAAATAAGGAGTGATGGTCAGTTTGGTGGTCACGTTTTCAAAGCGCACGCTGTTTTGCGTGATCCCGGCGGTGGTGGTTCCGTTTTCAACGGCCACGGGAACTTTTTCCCCCACTTCGATCATGGCTTCTTCATTATTGAGCACGGTGACCTGGGGAGTGGAGAGCACGTTACCCACGCCGTTCGCCTGAAGAATGTTGATCATTCCGGTGATGTCCGCCACTTTGATGGGCCCGGTGGTTGTGGATCCGGAAAGACCAGGGATGTTCAATTCAAAAGTATTTCCCAGGCCGAATCCCAGAACTCCTCCCGTGTCTGAGGCGGGATTTAACAATCCGGCCAGGTTCCCGTTGCTGAATCCGATGCGACCGATTCCATTCGAATCTTTATCGAATTTATAATAATTCACGCCCCAGGATTTGGAGATCGAAGAGTTCATCTCCATGATCACGGCTTTCAAGAACACCTGATCGCGGGGAATGTCCACCTTCGAAAGAATCGTCTTTATAATGTCGTAATCCGTTTTGCCGGCGGTGATGATCAACGAGTTGGTCACTTTGTCGGAGATCACTTTGACGTCGCCGCCGAAAACGGGATTGTTGGCGGTGGTCACTTCCCCGCCGGGACGGTTGGCCAAGGCCAGGGGAGGGGCGCCGGAGCGCGAAGTTTCCTCTTGGGCTTTTTTGGATTCGGAAGCGATGCCGTTCAAAGTGTTGGCCAATTGCTCGGCGTCGGAATGTTTCACGTAGTAAACGAACACCCCGCCGTTCTCGTCGGCGCGCAACCGGAAATCCAAGCGTGAAATCAATTGTTTGATTTTCGAAATCCCGGCGCGGTTTCCGACCACGATGATGGAGTTGGTGCGCTCATCCGCGACCACCACGGAATAGACTTCCGATCCGGAAGAAGAAGTGGAAGTGGTCGGAGTGGTCCGACGAAAGCGCGGAATTCCACCGGCATTTCCGCCGGAGCTGCTGTCCTTATCGATGATCTTGGACAACAGATCCTGAATGTCCTTGGCGCGCGCATAACGGATGCGGATCACTTCCATGCGCTCCTCGAATCCGGGAGTGTCCAACTGGTCGATGATCTTCACCACGCGGTCGATGTTGGCGCCGTAATCGGAAATGATCAGCGAGTTGGTGGGGCCGTAAGCGTAGATTTCCCCTTGGGTGGAGGTCAAAAGTCTTACTTGTTTGTTGATCTCTTCCGCGCTGACGTATTTCAGCTTGATGATCCTTGTGATCATCTGATCGCTGGTCGGGTAGTAGGCGCCGGAATAAGTTTCAATGTTGTCCCTTTGGGCGGAGC
>Ga0182738_1005596_pt1 | contig 13344 bp, 10 predicted proteins | sample eDN5th30CBELigMG_FD_128876 | JGI IMG/M metagenome (GOLD analysis project Ga0182738, IMG submission 128876) | Enriched Miracle-Growth compost microbial communities from Emeryville, California, USA - eDNA 5th pass 30_C BE-Lig MG (version 2)... ...
AAATGAATCGAATGAGTAGGTAAGGATGAATGAGAAGGCGAGTTGAGAGATTCTGATACAATAAAGAGGGCGAGATCAGGAATAGTCGTAATATGAGAGATTTGACCAAAATGCAAGAATAAAATTAATGTAGAAATTTCTGTGAATAACTTTGGAGAAAATCAGGTCTAAAAAAGAGAAATCTGCGTTCTCTCATGTTCTCTTTTGAAAAACATGGAGGGTTTGAAGAGAAAATGAGCGGAGTGATCCGGTTGAAGGACGGTCTTGGAGGAGAAACAGGGAGTGGAGAATGAGAGAGAAACGAATTAAAAGAAGTTGAGAGAAATTTTAAGGGGAAGAAATTTGGATCAAAAAATAAATTCTATAAATTATAAATTGATCCATCAAGCCAGCAGAACACGTTTTTGCCTTGTTTTAATTTCGCGTATTTCCACTTATAGCATTTTTTCAGTTTTATTTTAACCTGATGCGAGATGGGATTAATGTTTTCTTTTTGAGACTCAGTCATCAGACTTCTCTCTTAATATTTACTCTTCACAAGAGAGATTTTCTTCGATAAACTGCAAGTTTTTGTGAATTTATAAGGCCTTTAACGGATTCATTGTTAACGAATCAACAAGATTGTTGATTAATATTGGTTCATCTCTCATTAGTTAAAATGTTGAATGTGGGCCATGTTTGAGATTTCTCCATAAGTGTCAAAGACAGCAGAAAATGGTTGTTTTGTTTTCTTTCTGAAAGACCTTCAAAGTGGGTGAGGCCTTGAAAGCTTTCCTTTCATAATCAAGGACCATCTTCTTTCTAAAAACTTTTCAAAGTGAACCTCAATTGAAAGCTTTCCCAATTTTTATCAGCTTTATTTATGATAAAGATGTCCTCTCTTTCTCATTCAAGGCTTTTTGGGGAGAGAAAGTGAGTTTTTATCAGAATTAGGCCTCGATGAATTTTTCAATAGAATTTTGTCCTCTTTGAAAGAGAGAAAAGATTCATAGAGAAAAATGTTTAATTTTTAACAAGCGATTCAAAAATATATTCATACAACATCTTTTCCATTTCGTTTCAAAAAAAAATCTTACAACAACATGAAATTCACTATAAACACACAAAAATACCAGAAAAATTCCCAATAATACAACATAAAAATAACATATTCCTTCAAAATCCCTTAGCCTTTCTCTGAGCCAGCTCTCAAACTTCTATTTAACACATTTTCTCTCATCCTCTCCACACTAACCCTCTTCCTTACTGAACTACTTCTATTCTTTATCTCTGGTTGCTTCAAACTTATTCTCACCATTGAACTATCGATATTACTCGACTCCAACGGTTTCTTATTATTTCCATTGTCTTCTCCCATCACCACTCTTCCCCCAACACTTTTCTCATTTTCATCATGTTGCACCATTCCAACACATCTTTTTGGTTTCTTTATAATTTTCCTTATAAAACCTTCTGCTACTGTTGACGGCTTCATTCTTTCTGAGGTATGTGGTTTCACTTTAAATTTCTCCTGCAATTTCGGCGTAGGCATCTGTAATGACTTTATTCCATTATCTTTATTCTGATTACTTGCGCTTTCCGGCCTCAATACCCTTCCAAAAAACATATTCCCTTTTCCTCCAATTCCAGCAAGAGTCCCAGCTCCAGCTTCAAAGCTCGCGCTTAATTTCTCTTTATTCATGTTCAAAAAATGTTCTCTGTGCTTTGTAGGAGTCAGCCTTCCCATTGTATCATTAAGGCCTCTTTGTCTTTTGGTGCTTTCTCGTGTTCTTGAAGGAAGATGGTAAATATTTCTCGTTCCTTCGAAATCTTGAGGGACCAACGGACGGATTTTATTTAAGGATTGAGGAGGAAAATCAACGGATCTATTCACAATATCTTTGATAAGAAGACTAGGTTTTTCTTCTTTGTGAGAATCGTAGTCGATTGTGTGGCGATCTTTGGGTTTAGAGCGATTTGCACGTTGGGAAAGGTTAAGAGGGTTTGTTGTATTGGTGAGGAATTTTTTGGGAGAGCTGGGAGTATTTCCAAGATAAGCTTTGAGCATATTTTGAAAAGAAGCTTTAAGATCGGGGCTTTTGCTGGAAATTCGATGAAGACTTTTGTTACAAGAAGATTGTCTTTGAGATGTGTTGATCATTTTGTTGGTAGAAAGGAAAAATTTCTTTGCGAAACTTCGCTTTGTGTAGTTGTCAAGAAGCTGCTCAAAGAAAGGAGACCTTGGGTTAAATAACTTCACTCCGTATAAAAGATTTGTGGTGGACTGTGTGAGCTCGTGATTCAGCGATAGAAGAGACTCTATGCCATCTGCCTCATCTTCCGGATCTAAAGAATGAGGAATAGTGAGAAAAAAGGTTTACCGTCTTTGATAACAGGGATAAAATATTTAGAAGATCGGTGTATTCCCTTCGCAGGGACAAGATACTTCAAATGATAATTGAGTTCTTCATCTTCTGGCTATAAATAAAAGAGTTTATTATGGTGGAAAATATGCGCAAGGGTACGATTGATAGTTTGGTGGGGTCGTACATGCGATAGTGTGTGGAGATGATTTGTTCAGCAAGGACTGAATTATGTGGTAGATATACAAAAGTGAATGCGACTGCACGGCCAACCCATAATTCACTCGCTTCTTTCAGTTTTCTATTCACATTTAGACACCAATAACTGCAAAGTCTCATACGCATCGGATTGTGATTCTTTTCTGAGAACGGCATAAACCTCTTGGATCAATGGAGAATCCTTGTTATATTTCATTTTGCTCCAGAATCTCAGCTCCGCTGATACACAATACATACTCGTCGTCACCAACAAAATCTATTCAAATATTCAAATAAAACCCTCAATCCTCTGTAAATACCTGTTCAATTAAGAAGTCAATTTCGACAATATCGTATAAGCTGATATTCTGCCGGAGATCTTTAGTTCTTATCGGCTGTATCATAGCTATAGAAGTGATATTGGAAGTATAGAGAAAATGATCGTGAGCGAGATTCTCATACAAATTTCTCATGTCAATCTCTTTAAAATTCCCTCTATCCACTGAATTCTTCATCATAAACAAAAGTCTCGGCTTATTCGATGTTGGAATCGTCGCTTTCTTTCCTTTTACCTTCTCTATCATCTGCTCCAATATTGGAATCACCTTCTCTAAATACTCCAGCCATGCCGTGCTTATTCTATTCTCTCTGTCATAATTATTCTCTTCTATAATCTCTGAGCGTCTTTCTTCATCCTGCCCAAGCTCTAACTCTTCTATTATATTCATTAAACCTGCTTCAAGCTCGCCTCCATTGTTTATCTGAGCATTTTCTCGTGATTTTCTGATCTCAGACAGCCTTTGATATAAATGATATGCTATGAGAAGGCTATGATATAATAATTTGCAAGCCATTTTTGCTGCTTTCCTTGCATGTGCAAACGCTTGAACAGAGCTTTTGATGATAAGAAAATTCTATTGAAAAGTTTTTTTACTTGTTCATGTGGGAATAAGCTAAACAAGCTTGCAAATGAACTTTACACATATGTTTTCGATAGACATCTTTCTTAGCAAGACCCTCCAGATATTCTACTTGATCCTCCAAAGCCGCAAAATTATACCACTGTGTCTTTGACTGTAGCGGACTTTTATTGCAGGACTTGTACGCATCAAAATTCATCAAAGAATTCTGTACTTGTACCGTACATTCTTCATAATTATTCAGCCTAAAACATTGTAATTTGAAAGAAAGATTATTCTCTACGCGTATTGGATGCCAGCGAGGTTATAATAGGTCACAAAAAGTGTGTCAAATTTATGCTTGATGCCTTTCTTCATATTCTGTTCGATCACTTTTTTAGCAAGAAGCGTATTAAAAAGCCCACGGACGTAATCCTTATGATACGCATCGAGAAATCCTTGCTCTAAATCCGCTTCTACGGTTGACATCGTCCCGTCTTTCTCAGCTTTTGGCTCCACACTAGCCGGTCGAAATCTCCTTCCGCTTGCAGAACTTCCTCTTGAAGAAAAATCCTTATGAGGAGCGAGTTTTATAGTGTTATTATATATCGCTTTAGTCTTGAGAAAATTCAAGTCAGAATCTCGCTTAGAAGGCCTTTTGGGGCTATGTTGGCTTACAAGGAAGGTTTTCCTTGCTTTTCGTGGCAAATTGGAAAGATTGGTTGTTTGATTAAGATTAATAGACATATTGGTTGGGGAGTTTGGTTCATCGGGGGAAAGCTTGAAGAGGTGTGGAGAGATGGGGTCTGGGAAGGAGGTTTTGGGAGGAAGGGAATAAGCAAACTCGTAAGAGTTTGGTTGTAGGTGCATAATTAAGGGGTTTTAAAGTTATAAAGTGAAGAAGCTTGGGGTAACGGATGTAAAGGATTTTAGGAATAATAATTAGAATAATTAGAAACAGACAAAAGTAAAACAGCATGATTTGGGGAATTAATTCCAGGGTGGTCTTGGAGTTGGAATTTCGGGCTAGGAAATGGAGGAGATCGAAATGAGTGGAAAAGTAAAGAGATTTGAGAGAGGGCGAAGGATTAGAGAGAGCAGAAACTATGAGAAAGGAAAATTTTGTTGATTAGTAAATGGTTCTTTAGAATGACTTTGGTGAGATTTATTTTAAGGTTAGTGGGATATATTTAGTTAGCGATTAGGGATGGGGATGAGAAGCAGGGGAGGTTGGAAGGACTTAGAAATTCAAGGATGAAGATTGGGTTGTGAATTTTAGGAGACTGAAATGGAAAAATATTGTTGATTTAATAGCTAATAATAACATAACGGTTTCATACTTTTTGTTGATTTTACTCATTTGGGTTCTGAGGGAAGTATGCTTAAGAGGTGTAGCGAATAAACAAGGAAAAGAACCAACAAGAAGAATTGATTTTTTAAATTGAATAAGATTTGATCGAGTAACAATCATCCTAAGCTTTTTCTTTTTGATTCTGCTGTTTCCTGCATGTTCGAATATCAAGCCCTTCCTTTCATTCCTCGAATCCACTCAGAAAATTCGACAAAAAGAGCCCAATTTTTTTCTCAAATAATTCTTTCAACCTTTGATTCTTCCAATTTGAGGGATTCATCAATCTATGCGAATCCATAGAATCTTTCACTGGGATGGAATTAATTTGTTGCCAAGTTTTCAAGGCTAATCAGCCAATATTGATTTATATCAAAAGTCTTTCCAATTAAAAATGACTTGCGTTTTCATTTTTTGGACTCCTTTCATAATGAAACCCCTATTTTTCAAAGTTTTCTGCCTGTCAACACTTATTTAATGAAATCAAAGTTTTTTAGTATTTTTCTTATCTTTTTGCTTTACCTTGAAATTAAGCATTTATACACGGGTTAGAATTTCCCAAGCAAGACGACAAAAGGATAAGAGTTTCTATTTCAAAGTTTGACTGCTTTGACTCAAAAAATTATCGAGGTGAAAATTTTGCTGCAGAGAGAATATTTGAAAAAGTTGAAAGCCTTTTTTATGAAAAATAATGAAACTAGAATTTTTCTCAAGGAATTTTTTCTCGTTTGAATAAAGAAATTACTCAATTTTGAAAAGACTCTCTCCAAACATGTTTTTCGTTTGTTATCTGCAGAAGTTTTATGAAGTCGTGGCAGTCTATCTCATATTTCTCACTTTTTTCTCTCTTTCTTGGCCAGAAACCTCGGAACTACGATTTAAGTTTTTTTGTTTTTCTACTTTCAGGAAGTTTTTGAATGATTTGGAGAGGAAAAAGATTACCATTAGGAGCACTGAAAAACCTTTTGTTCATGAATGATAAAACTTTGTTTTTGTTTGAAACGAAAAATCAAGGGAAATTTTATTCTGATCTTCAAAGAACTTTTGAAATTTTTGCTTCAGGGTTCTCTGCTTCAAAAAATTCCTCTTAATTTATTCTCTTTCGCAACTCTATAGAGAAAGAGGTTTAAGAACTCTCTCTGGAGGGGTCCACAATCTCTCAATCTATTTTTGAAATTTTTATTGAGAAAATTTCATTTTTAAAATGCTGATTTTTTTGAAAAGCTTGAGAAAATTTCTTTCGATTGTGGATTTGAGAAAAAGATGACGAGCTTTCCTGCAAAACTTTTTAAAGAAAAAGGTTTAAAAAATAATCGAAGAGAGATGATCTCATGAAAATCTTTTGCTTATTTCTTCCTTTTTTTCTTACCAAAGAAATGATTTTGACCTTAAATACTTTCTCAAAAATTTCCAAATTCCCCAAAAGGCTTTTTAAGTTTCCTTTCATAAAAATTATTATTCTTCATCTTCAGATAATTTTTTTTTTCCTTGAAAAAATCTTTTGCTCGAACGAGTTTTGTTTTTCTCAACTTTTGATTTTGATCTCGAAAGATTTCTCCCAAAAAAGGCTTTCAGAATTGCAAATGCTCTTTTCTGACGAAAAAGAAATGACTCAAAAATCTCTTTCATAAAAATTTGATAGTTGGAGTCTTACGGAAAGCTTCTTATAATTTTTAGGCTTCAGTCCAGAATAGAGAGTTTTCAAGACATGAGAAGTCTTGAAATCTCCTTGAAAATTATCTCTATTCTATTTCTACTCAGAAATCAATCCTATGATCTAGACTTTTTCAGAGATCTCATAAAGATTATGTTTGCTTAGATGAAGTGAAGTTTTTTTCGAAAAGTGAACAATCGACAAGACTCAGCTAAAAAACGTTTCCAAGACTTCACAAACTCTTTTTCTATCACTCAATCTGAACTCATTAATTTTCAAAAGATTTCATTTGTTCAAGTGATGTGAGGTCCAGAACAAACCGAAATCGTCACACTCTTTTTCGAATTTTAATTTTCGAAGAAATCCAAAATTTTAAAGAATATTATTTTTAGACTCCATGCTATTTTTAGCTCACCTCAACAGCCATATTTCATTATTTCGCTTTTCGAACCCAAAATTCGCCACAAGGGTGCTCGATATCGAAACTTCGAGAACTTTCTAAACAAAAAATATTTCAAATGAAATAGAACTCGTGAAAATTCAGAATGGCTGCTTTAAGCTTGCTTTTTAAACTTGGAAAAACATATCTGAAAGAGTCTTGTGGTTCGAGACTTTTGTCTTCTGAAAAAAACTTTTGAGAATCCAGTGTATAAGAGTTGACTTATAAAGCTAAAATTTTTAGAGAGTTGTCAAATGATCTCGTCAGATCAAAAAATAAGAGCAATTTTATTTACTATTTGAGTCTCGCAAAAATGAGTGATCCGAGAGCTTTTTGCTCCAGATCCTTGTTTTTTTCATAGAGAATGAAATTTCTATATATGCTCTATCTTTAATAAATTTTATTGATTAAAAGAAGCCTTTCCGCGCCACAAAAGTGACATTTTGCATATCTTTGGGGGATATCATTTTTTTTCAATGCCTTTTGACCTTTACCATGAAAATCTTGGCAGTGAGCAATACCTTATTGAAAATGGGACCTAAGTAGGCCCAAAAAAACGAGAAGAAATTTCAAAGTTATATAGGATATCAAGATTACATATTCTCTAATTACATCGAGATTCGATTTATGTCCACAAATGCCTTGAACTTTTTTGCATCCTATAATCATCAGAAATTCAAAATTTTCTCACTTTCAGACATTCCTAGAAGGATCCTTAATCTTAAAAGATATCTGACCTGGAAATTTTCAGGCTAAGTTCACTATATTTTCTATTTTCCAATCTTCCTCTATGTTGATTCATTCATTTCTGAAAGCTTGAATTTGTGATTAGATCCTTGAGAAGAGATAGAAGCCTTGATGAAGTTTTCAAGGAATAATCCTAAAGCAATTTTGAATAGAAAATAGAAGAGAAAAATCTTTTGAATCTTTTGAAGCAAAACTCTGTTGAAAAAACGTTCAATTTTTTCGAAAAGAAACTTCAACTCTTTATGATTTGGGCAAAGTTTTTGGGGTTGAGACCTTAAGCCTCTGGGAAAAATACGAATGAACTCAATCTCTCTGACTTGATTTTATTCAGCTATCAGGTCATGAGATGCAGCTTTAATAATCACATAGATTTCATGAACGTAATCCGTTCAAGATTTTCTACGAAGGACCGAAAAACCTAATTTCTATAGACAGTTTGGATTAGCATGATGGAATCCTATCATAAAATGGAAAAAGAAGGGACTTTGAGGAAAAGAATGTCCAACAGAAAACTTTTTATAACGGTTTCCAAGAGAAGGGTTTTGGAAGGCCACGTGAGTTGATAACGGAATTAGGACTCAATAAAGCGATGGATAAATTGGATGGCGTGAATTTTAAAAAGAGAAGAAGAGATGAGGATAATTTGATAAAAAGAGATTTGTTCGAATTAGGAACGAATAAAATAAATTAGCCGTATAGTAAATTAATAGCTTGATTTTTGGGCTAAATTTAGAAAAATCCTTGATTAAAGGAGACATCATGAAATAACAAAACCCTCAATTTTTGTTGGCGTATCAGTAGATCCTCTCATTCACGAGAAATGCTTGAGTATTCCCTTGAAAGACTTTTGCTATTGATGTGGATGGAGGTATTATAAGAGATTTTTCTATGCGAAATTTTTGAAAGGCCAGGATTTCTTTTGAACTGAAACAAGTTATTTTGGACAAATAATTTAAACCTTGCCCTTGAATTTTTGAAACCAAAACTGGGTGATATGAGAGATAAGAAGTCGGTTCATGAGGAGACACCTCAAAGGTATCCTTTTTCGATATTTACCTAGAAAATACTCCTGCTTGACTGAAACTGTCGTTTTTCGGGTTTATTCAAAAGGTTTTAATGAAAAATTTTGACTGTTAGAAATTCGAACAAAACAAAACAAAAAGTAGCAATGAAAAACACGGTTTCAAGGGATCTTGAAGAAGAATGATTCCTTTATAGAAAGAAGGCTCAGAGAACTAGTCTGTTAACTCCGATCAAAATGAATTTTTACGCCAGAACGAAAGATTTGAATGGACTTTGAATTTGAAGGAGAAGTTAAGAAGGCTAAAGGTGAAGGATGAAAAGGACGTTTTGAGTGGAGTTTTAACGTGTGAGAATAAGAAAGATAACGTTTTAGATAGAGGGTTTTTTTGTCAAAAAAGTCCCACGAAATCAGCTCAGAACCCTTAATTATCAGACTTTCAACCTTGGGAGCCAAACTCTCTTAGATCCTGGGTACTTTTAAGGTTTTGAGGTGCAAATGAAAGAACAAAGATTTCAGGAAGGGAGAATAGAAGATTTTGGGGTGAGGTATTAAAATTAAAGGGAGAAGGATTTTATTCGAAGAGAATATTAAACAAAGGAGGAAGTGTGAAATATGAAGAGATAAGACAAAAAGAAGGGTGAAAGATATGCCAGAAAAGGAAAATGAGAGAACTGAATAGGCAAGATCTTGACACAAGAGTTTTATTTTTAATTTAATTTGGAAGGCGAAACGATAAACAACAACGAAAATTTTAACAGATTTTAACCTTTTTAAATTACACTCATTCTTAATCAGTCTTTTGCCTTCACCTAATTATTCCGCAATAAAAGCATCCCTATTTCCCAAAGGACAAAGACAAAATCCAAACTTCAAGGCTTCCAAGAAAACTTTAAACGATTTCAATAATCACAAACCAGCTTCCTTTGAAGATTTTCAAAGCTTCTTATGTGAAGAAAAGCGCTGGTTCATGAATTCTGTTTGGTTTGAAAAGATTTGCGAGTCACTAATTTTGGTTTTAATTATTGCTTCCTTGCTTTCAAAACTGACCACCAACATCCAAAATTGCTCAGTTTTATTATTATTATTTTCATTGGTGGTAAGCCTTACCACGAAATTTCTTCAAATTAATTCTTAATTCCATCAATAGATTTCTTCGTTCAAACTCTTACCTTGGACCTCCTGGAATCCTTCACACGTAAGCTTGACCTTTCAATCGTAGACTCATAAGCTGAAGAGATGAAAGTATAAGTTGTGTAAAGAAGTTCTATTGTTTCTTGTCTAGACTTGACTTGTGAATAAATAGATTTTTGAAGAGTTTTCTGTTGTTATTTCGGAGGTTTCTCCACGTATGAATACATTCTTTTCGATGCGTAACGAGAATATTAGACTCTTTAAACTTACGCTAACAACCAGATTAATTTTTCTTCATTTCTTTCTTGACAAAACATAAGTTCTTAATATTCGCTACTCTCTATCATCTTTGATATATCTGTAGCGTAGACATCACATCCTTCTTTCTCTTTTGATCAAACCCGAAGAAGCACCACGAAATCGTATGAAAAATCATATTTCTCTTGGTTACAACACAAGGCAAAGGTTCTCATGATTGGATGGGAAAGCTAATAGAGGCTGATTTCACAGCGAAATAAATGCAAAAAGAAGGCCCGATTTCACGCAAGATCTGAAAAAAGAAAAAAGAATAACAGTAAAATTAATGACGGAAAAATTGAAGGGCAAAAAATTTTAATTTAGAGAGGTTTTAATAATATCGAGGCCAGAGTCCTATCTATCCCATTTAACATTAAAAATTAACTTCCAGCACAGACTCTTCCCATATAAAATAAACTACTCTTCAGTTTTTTTCATTCATTCCTCCACCAATATGAAATGGCCCAATCTTACCCTCCAATTCTCTTCTCCTAAAGTCAAAAAAGAATATCACCATCTTCGCCACACCTCTAAACACTCCCATTATCAAGTAACCTGATTATTTTCAAGGCGATTCCTTAATTCTCTTCACTATTAGATGCTTCTTGGCTTTGTAATTTTGAGCTCTGCTTTTGGGATTTACCTTGCTATTATAAACCACCTGAAAGGCTCATTAATTCGCACGCCAATCTACATCGTTGTGAGTCTGCTTCTGTGCAAATTCAGCTCGAAATTACGAGGATGGGTCGATTATGTGATCCCTTTGTTTGTCTTTGGGACCCAAATCGCTTGGGTTATACAAATAGATAATGGCAAAACGGATTCTGAAAGGAATACTTTCTTTCATTACGCTTGTTACTTCACCACAATAGAAAGAATTCTGATTAGTGAGATCACAAGACTTGAGCCAAAGATCTTGATAACTGCAGTTAGCGCTGCTTTTCGGTTCGTTTTCTTGCCAGTGAGCTCAGTAAATCTCATCATCCTTGAAGCGGTGATCAGTTTGTTCGGATTGTACGCAGAATACCGGAAAGAAAAGAGAGATCGAGGTGTCTTTAATGAGTTTCATCGATACCGTGGAGAGCTTATTAAGTTCAAAGATCTGATCTCTTCTGACCTTCCTACCAACATTTTGATCCTGTCTGAAGACCTTGGCGGAGAACTTTTCCATAATGACTGTTTTGAAGAAACATTCGGTGTGAATTTTCTTGAGAAAAACGCAAATCTCGATAAATGGCTCAGTCTGCTAAAAATAGAAAAGGACTCTTTCAATGAAGCCAGCCGTGAGGCAATGGACCTGGATGACAGTTTGATTCCTGATCTAACCTTGTTGAAAATCTTTGAAAAACTGCAAGCGAAGGGCTTGCTTAATGATCTGGAGAAGAAATTTTCGTTTACAGTGAAGACCCAAGGCAGTGAAGGGAGTTCAACACCTGGAGCGAATTTCTATTCAACAAAGGTGTTTTCCTTGATGTGGGATGGACAAAGAGCAGTAGCGATAATATTAAACGATGTGACCCAACAATACCTGAATTTATCACTCAAAGTGGCGAATGCTAATAAAGACAGGGTGCTGGCAATGGTTTCTCATGAGCTGAGAACGCCTTTGAATGCGATTCTAGGTATGGTTCACATCATGGAAAAGCAGACAGGAGACAAGGAAATTTTGGAAAATCTGTCTGTTTGCAAGATCAGCGGAAAGCTTTTGATCAGTTTTATCGACTCAATATTGGACCTGGGGCAGATCAGGTACAATCGATTGAAGCTCAATGTGAGCACTTTTGATGTGAAGGTGTTTATCTTGGAGATTTATTACTTGTTTGAATTCCAATTTAAACAAAAGGGGATCTTTTTCAAGACGAAAATCTCCAAACATGTCCCACAATACCTCAACACAGATCAAAACAGACTTCGCCAAGTCGTTATAAATCTCGTCAGTAATGCTCTTAAATTCACTTTTGAAGGCGAAGTCATCCTCTCTATCGACAAACATCCCTCCAGTGATAAATACTTGCTGTTTACTGTTGAAGATACAGGCACAGGAATTTCAGATGCAGACCAAAAGAAACTCTTCCAAATGTACGGTCAAACAGCCAACCACATGGAAGCAAACTTTACTTCTGAAGGAATGGGCTTCGGCCTGACGTTATCTGAGCAGCTCGTGAGGCTATTATTAGAAGATCCTGAGCATCAGGGAATTCAAGTGAAGAGTAAACCAGGAGAAGGCTCGACATTTTCATTTCCAATAAAGATCCAATTGAAAGAAAGAGAGTACCAAACTGAAGGCGAAATGGGAGATGAAGAAGGAAAAGAGCGGAATATCAGCACAGGAGATTTTGAAGGACGAGAAAATCAGCTTTCAAGTTATATTTTAAACGTTAACAGTCTGTCAAGAAGTCATTTAATGAGCGGTCATTTTCGAAAAGTTGACAGTAATATCAATAATCAATTGCAAATTCCCAAGACAGCTTACAGCGTAAAAGTGTCAAATACGAGTATGGTGAGCCGTGGTGATCTGAATGTGTCATCAAATACGATATTAGCGCCAAGTCAGATATCGATTTGGAGTCCAAAGGACGATATGATCCCACTAAACAAGGCGTTTTATAAAGAGAAGGATATCATTTTAATCGTTGATGACAGCCCTTTTAATTTGATGGTAGCGAAGCATTTCGTTGTGGCGTCAGGATACCAAGTGAAAACGGCCTTGAATGGGAAGATTGCAGTGAATGTAGTAAAGGATTCGTTGAGAAATGGACAGTGGATCGCTTTGATTATTATGGATCTGCAAATGCCGATCATGGATGGATATGAAGCGACGAAGATTTTGAGAAAAATGACGGATGAAGGTGAGATTCCGGATATCCCGATTGTGGCATTGAGTGCTAATGATACTGAAGCTGATAAGAGTAAGTGCTTGAAAGTTGGCATGCTGGACCATTTGTCGAAACCCTTGACGGAGGTATTATTAAAAGGCGTCCTTAATAAATACTGTCGTTGATAGGCTTGGAGGAGATTTTCATTTGGATATGGAAAGGATCTTGTGCAAATGAAGAAAATAAATTTGTATTATTTTTTGTATGTATTATTTTCTGAAATACACTGAATGAGAGAATAAGAACCTTTTTAAAGGTGATGACTTTTTTTGTAAGAGAGAGAGATATATACTTTGGCTGTTGATATACTAGATACAGTAGAATCTCTGGTTGGTTTGTGGACTGAAGGGAGATTTTTTGGAAAATCTATGTAGCTTTTTTTGTAAGAA
>Ga0182738_1005597_pt1 | contig 13341 bp, 12 predicted proteins | sample eDN5th30CBELigMG_FD_128876 | JGI IMG/M metagenome (GOLD analysis project Ga0182738, IMG submission 128876) | Enriched Miracle-Growth compost microbial communities from Emeryville, California, USA - eDNA 5th pass 30_C BE-Lig MG (version 2)... ...
AAAAAGAACCTTAAATTGTACTTTTTTATTTGTTTCAATTTTTTTTTCAATCATTTCTTTTGAAAAAAAAAGTTTTTTTTTTTTTGATGATAACGAAGAACGGTGTTGAATTTTTTGGCAAAACTTTGTTTTGAACTGCCCAAAATTTCAAAAAAGAATGGAATTGCCCAAATTTTGGGCAGAATTTTATAGAGTTTTGCCCCTCGGAAAAACACGGTTTTTTTCTTATTTTCATAGAAAAATTAATAAGTTGAGAAAGAATTAGTTTCGAAGCACCTCATTGAGTGAAGAAATTTTTTTTTCAAAATAATTCGCAAAATTTTTACAAAAAGCTCATTCAATCTAATGAATTCTCCAGACAACTCAAAATTTATTGAAAAGGAAAAATTTTCCTTCTTTGTCTCTTATTGAAACTTCTCATAGATTTTGTGGCTTTCTGAGAGTATTTTCGGGACAAATTCAACAAAAACTTTGTTGCAGATTTCTTTATTGTGAAAGCTTCTAATTCCAATTTTTAAATATGAAATTTTTTTTTTCCTTCAGAAGTCCAAAATTTCAGGTATTGATTGATGATCATGCAAATTTTTTTGGAAAAAAAATATAATAAAGAACAATTCCTTTGTCAGTTTTTTCCAACAAAATACTCAGAACACTTTTTTTTTTCACTGAAATTTTTTTTGGAAATCTTTTGAGAAAATTTCGTTTTAAAAAAATGTTTGCAACGAAAAGTCAGTGCTGGAAAGAACAGCCATGAAATTAGTGCCAGGAGAGTTTTTCATTCACTCTAAAATTTCTTCTTCAAGGAAAATATGTGAATCTTAGGAGGAAATTTTTTACTTTAAAAGTTATAATGGTAAAGTTCAGGTTTACAAAGTGTCTATCTATTTACTTGAGATGAATGTGAATATTAGTTATGGAATAATATCTTTCTCTTTCTCATTTTTTGTTTAAAATCTGTTCAGAGTGACGTGAATTATAAATAAGTTAGAAGAATAGTAATTTTTATCTTGAAGTTCAAAAACCTCAGTCGGGCCCTTAGAATTGATGATCCAGTATCGACGCTGAAGATGTTTAGTCTATCTGTCTTAATCAGGCCCACTTGACGCAATTGTCGTTCAACATAACAATTAGATAGTCGAACTTTGAGAAAATTGATAAAGAAAGATGACTTTTTGAAGGAGTTTTTGTTTTTCTGAATTTTCTCCAAGTCAATCCAAGAATTTTCTAGAAGTTACAGGGTTGTATTCTTGTTGAATTTTTTTTAGAAATATTCGGAAAAAAAGTAAAAATTCTCTTGAATATTTTTTCTCGGAGAAATTTCTCTCTGAGAGAAAAACCGATCGCATTTAGTCAGAAACTGCTGCTTGCCTGAAAAGGGCAAATTTTTCCAACTCTGTAGGGGGTTGATAAGGAAAAAATGGAATTTCGAGAGATTCAATAAAATTTTAGGAAATCATTGTTTTTGGCTCATCTCTCCTCTCTCTCAACTTTAAGACTTTTGAGGATTTCAGAATTTCTCATCAGAATTTTTTGGGACGATTTTTCTCTTTTTAGGTTTTTTTTCATAAAGAGTGACTTTAAAACTGCTGGAGTGTCAACAGTTTGATCCTTTCAATCTTTAACGGGGGAAAGGATTCTTGATATATTTCTCTATAAACAAAAAACGGAGAAAGATTGAGATTAAGCAAACAATCGATTTTTAGATTGACTCTTAGATCAACTGAAATTTACAAAAACCTCATTGAAGGGGGAAAGCTATTCAAATTAGGATGAACCTGACCTCAACATTCAAAGAGAAATTGCAATACTATTAAAAAAAAAGCTTTAGAAAAATAAAGATGAAACTTGATTCATCAACTTTTACTTGAAAACTATTCATCTGAAAGTTTTTTTGTGAAATAACTTGGATTTTAGTTTTATCGTTGGAGGAGCGACGGGAAGAGTAAAAACTCTCTTTAAAGAGAAGTTTTTCAAGTTGATAAATAATAGAGTCTGCCTCCAAATAACAATGGCGCAATTTATAGCTTTTAAATTTGCATTGAGTTTTTTGTGAAGATGCCATTCTAATTTATAATCTGAAAGAAACCTTGATATATGGAGCCAATTTTTTGATCCAAGACTAGTGTGTCGATATGGTTCGAGATTTTTGTCAATAAGATTCCTAGACCTGCCACTTTGGACTCGATAACCTCTTCCTTCAAACTTCAAAAAAAATCGAACAGTATTCTTTTTGTTTGCCAAAATCGAAGCGGCAAGATGAGATACAGAGTAGTTGCTTTGACTAAGGATTTATTCCAATAGTTTAAGAGGGTAAACCCGCCATGGATGAAGAGAGGGTTTAAATTTTTTGCTTAGTGATAACAAGCGATTATAGTCTAAGTGTACTTTGTGCTGTTGTGAAAGCGACAAAAAAGTTCATCCTTGACGATGATAGTTCAGAAGCCAATTCAGGATCATCAGATTATCAACTTTCATCAAGCCATTTTCAGGAGTTGATATCGAGAGCAAAGCGTATATCACCAATGATTCAAATTGCTTTAAAATTTTGTTGGAACAAACTAATAAGAAAATCAGACAAAGACAAAGCAAAACTCAAGAACATTGCCATCACATCACAGCCTGGCTCAATCTCTCACTCAAAAAGGCAAAATAGAAGCAAAAAAAAATATATTCGAAATCGCTTTTTCCTTACGATTAATTTTGTTGGCAAGAAAATAAATAACATCAAAAAAGCTGTATCAACATGAAAATTTGTGAAAAAAATCTTGTTTAAAAGAGGAATAAGACCAGATAGACATAAGGGAGGATTGAGTTTGATGAGTAGAAAAGGCGTGATCCACAAGTTTGATGGGCTTTGGACCAGCCAATAATGATTAATGTGTTTATTAATGACAATAGCTAAATCAGTTTTTCCTAGTAGGAATTATTAAAGCTGTAGAGGTTTATACAATATAATTTTAATGAATGGAAACTTAGCAAAAGCACTGTCAGAGAGTGCAGAGTTTGATGAAGTTCTGGTCTTGTTTTAGAGAAAATCGTCAGTTATGATGTAGACTGAGGCCAGAACAAGAACTGAAATGGAGAATTAAACTGAAAAAATCCAATTGTTGAGAATAGGAGTTTTGAATGAAATCTAAAAAAGGGCCAAAAGGAAAAAAAATTTTGAATTTCGATCTAAAATTAGGCGATTCTAACGAAAGCTAAAAGAATCAAATGAGTAACGTCCAAGTTTAAATAAATTAGTTTTCCCTTAATCAATTTCGTACTCTGCAACACTTGATTTACTGGACTAATCCTACCCTTCAAAGCATGATAAAAATAGATCTCCTAAATAGTGTCCTCGCCAATATTGATGTCTGTTTCACTTTGACATGAAAAATCTTTTATTTTCTGCTTAAAAGTTGAGGGTGATTTTGGACCACTAGATTGAAAGTGAATATAATTTTTTATTTTCGACATAATCGATTTAGCAAAAGAATGAAATTAACCTTTTTTCTTCATCTCTTTTGCCTGAAAAACAATTCGGAGAAAAAGGTTAGATACAGTAAACTCTAGTTGTTGTTTGGGATGAGGGAATTCATTTCTTGTGAGCGCGAGTTCAAATCAATATGAATCTCTTGGGATTCAATTTTTAGAGCTGGTTTTTGAACCCCATTATGGACTTAGAAGAAACCCTGAAAATCTCTTTCTCTTCCGAGTCCTCTGCAACAAGACTTTTAAAGGTGAGTTGAGCACAATGAAGCGTTGAAGTTTATTGTCAAAATAATAATAGTCGTTTTTCTAAGGTATCTTAGGTATCTTGATCCTATTGTGGTCAAAGGAAGTGTTTGAATCAAGATGAATGAAAGGTTGATTGCAGAAAGAATTTTTTTGTTTGGCTCCTAAAATACCTGCCTCCTTAATTTCAAGAGGAAAAGTATTCATATTCAAAGTTCAAGGGAAGTTTCAAATATTCTGTAGACCTAAACTAATTCTTTAAAGAAACTTGCCCAGGGTTCCAGTTTATGACAAAGAGGAGAGTGTCTCATGAGAAAGAGGGGAATATTGAATAAGGATTAGTGTCGCGGGTACGAATTAAATTTTTAAGAGGAGTTTTTCGTCATAAAACTTGATTACTGACTGTACTGTTGATTCGAAAATTGCAGATTAAACTTTGAGAAATGTGGATTGGCCAATTAATGAAACCAGATCATATCCTATTCAACTCATTGTGAGTACTAAATTAAGCAATCTTACTTTTGTATATGCTAATCATTAGAATCACCTCACATTTGGTGGGAAGAATTTATTGCACAGTTTCCCAATCGGGTTTATTTCAACAAAAAAGATAGCCTCAAATTCGCTTTTGCCTTGAGGGGGTCATGTTCCCCTGGATACGACAATGACCACGTTTAATATTCGATCCGTTTATGATTGTGATTATAGACTGTAAAGTCAAGTTCAATAACCAAGTTTTTGAACAAGAATGATCGAGAAATAATTTCTGTTAATTCATCACTAAATCAGGCGGGTTGAGAGTCGATTTTCTTTTTTTAATTAAATCAAGATTTTCTACATGCAATTGATACATATACATAATAGGTTAAGAAACGAAAATTTTATGTGTTTCAGACAGGGTTTGACTTCAGGTATATAACGGAGACAATAATTATCAAGACTTGAAAATATAGAGGGACCATAGAAATCAAATAAACACATAGTTAGCCCAAAGCCTCGACAAGAAGGCTTACATTACAAACTATATTGAGGGGCCAATATAGTATATTTGAGGTACTGAGTCATTCAAGTGACTCTGAGAGCCAAAGGATCAAGGCTTTGTGCTAGATAGCTGTCAAAACAGTTCCTTGATTTTGCACACTTTATCAGTGTTGCTGTGAAGTCCTTTGAAGTTTTCTCCGTAATAATGGTTAAACATGTACTCTTTTTCTTGGTCATGTTGTTTAAGAATTTCCATAAATTGAGGGGCCAAAGGCTATTGAAAATGTTTAGCATAAGGAGTTATAAAATCGATTTATTACCTCTTTGGAATAGCTGCCATAGGGAAGACTCTTTTCCTTAATATAAAGGACAAAGCTGAGGATCAAATCTCCGTCTGCAATTTCAACAAGCTCAAGTGACTGAAGATTAACTTTCTTTCTCTAAGAAATCTTAGGATAGGTTTAAAGGTAAAACTGGTTACATATCCTGTCTTCATAAAGAGTTCAGCTTCATGAGGAGGAAGTTCGGTGTCATTTTCCATGTAGTGTTCCATGAAGGCCTTGCAAGCGCCGATGGCTGTTGAAATGGGAGTTTTAGCAAAGAACTGAGGAATTCCTTCAGACAAGACGGTGCTGGTGAAGTTTTCGACAGTGAAGCCAACTTCTTTAATGAAGGTTTCATTGAGGCAGAGTTCGGTGAATTTGACTTGGCCTTCTCTCAGTCTGTATCTCATTTCGAAGGCAGGATAGGTACTCAAGACTTGGAACCTTCTGTAGGCTGATCTTTGTTTCATCTGGAATAAAGCCATTCTTTTAGCAACATCAGTTTCCTTCTTGATTCTTTGGAATTCCTTATAGAGGGTTATGAGATTAAAAGGGGAAGGTTAGTTTACTTGAAGGAAGCCTTCGTATTTGTTGCCAAAGATCTTGAGAGATTCATTCCAGTCCTTGACCTTTTCATTGTCCATAGCATCAAAATCTTCAGAGACGGTACGCCTAGGGTCAGAGGATAAGTAAAAAGGCCAGGAAAGTAGGTGGATACCAAGAGGTGAGCTCAAAATCGGGTTTGGGCTCAAGCAAGAGGGTGACAAGCTTTTCAGGGAGATCTTTGTTAATTTCGACACTGGTGATGTATTTAAACATGTTGATCATGCCAATATCGAAGTAGATTTCCTCGCTATTGACTCCAAAGAAGAAATCCTAAAAGGGTAAGCACGCTTGGAAAGAAGAGAGGGTGGAAAGAATAAGAAAGAAGGGGGGATGGAGAAGAAACTCTTACAGATTCCATGACCAAGACTTCATTATCGGCAAAGAGACGGGAGGGTTTGTGGACAACTCCGACCTGAGCGCGTTCGGGACGGGCATTGGATTTTTTGAACCTGGCAACAAGATTCTTGTTGACTCTCGCCATCTTCTTAATCTTTTTGCTTTCCATTAAAGGGAGTGTGTTAATAGTAAAAGTAGTTAGTAAAATTTAATTATAAAACACAAAAATGCGTCGGCGAATTAAAAACACGAGGTTTTGGCCAATATTGATTCAGTAATCGGATTTTTTCGGACCATCGATCGAATTGATGGTAAAAATTTCTATTATTAGTACTTACACATTGATTTAAGGACTGTGGTTTATTAAACAATCAATATTGACAATGAACATATGTCAAAGCCTGAAATAACCTTGATTTATCTCCAGAGTTGGAAGGAGCAGTATAAACTGCCTGTCTGGTCTTGGAGATAGCCATCCAAGTAACCTGTTGATGTCCTTGATAGAGCTAAAGATTTGAGTGTACAACTGAAAATGTCAGTAAGAAGAACTCATTCAAAATTCAGGTTGCTGGTTTATCAAAAATAGTAATCTAAGGTGAGTTAATCTCAGTAGTTGTCAAGAATAGCACCTCGCTGTGATGATATCAAAAATAAAACCCTCAAATAAGGATAGTTCCTTGGCGATATTGTGACCTTGATGATCCAAATGCAAATGCAGTAAAAATTTTCTTTAAAAACAAAGCTTCAAGGAGGAAGATATTTTGGAGTTTTTGAAAAGATTTAAGGAAGGAGCGTTGGAGAGGAATAGAATGAAGCTATATAAATAGTTCTTCGAAGCAATATGTTTGCAAGCAATTAATTTATCAGTTTTATCTCTCTACTAAATTTATGTTGAGACTCCTTTGAGGGAAAAATACAAGCTAAAATTTCGAAATAATTTTTGTGTTCACTTGATTTTCTAGATTGAATATAATTCATTCGTTATGCTTTGAATGGCGTGAGAAAAGTGGGTTATAAAGATTTTTGATTTCCTGAAGCTTCTGACATTAACAAGTTTTGAATAAGTGCCTCCATTTCCTTCAAACCATTTTCAGGTGGAAAATGCTCAGCTTTGGACTCAGGACGAGGAATTGAAGCCAGTGATGGATTCACTTACGCTTGCAAGATTATTTCAGAAAAGTCACTGGATTAGACTAAAGGCTTCTTTCATCTTTTTTATTTTGAGGAATTTCTCTCTTACCAATCACATGCAATTTTAGTCTTGCCTTAAAAAACGTGTTTGTGGAGCTTCGGCGGTCATTACAGGAGAGATGTCAATTGTCTTCTGTCATTGAAGAAGAGAAAGAGTGGATCTTCTCCGAACGGAGGAGTTTCATGGTTTTATGAGATATTCAGAGGTAATCAGTAAATGAAGGAGTTGATTTAAGAAAAAATCTAGACTATTTTTAGATTGAAGGAAGAGTTTCGAGAGTTTTATTTTGAATTAATAAATTGAATAATTTTGACTTGGATTCTGGGCAAGCCAGTGAAAATAAAGACAGTTTTAATCAAATTTATCTCTAGTTTGCATCAGAATGCCTCTTTTAATTTCTGTTTATTGCACGCGTTTTTGGCAGAATGCTGGCGTTTTTCCCTTTGGTTTCTGAGCCGTGGACTAAAACTCAGTTTCAATGAAAGTTGGGAAGGGGTAAAATGAGGCAAAGAAGAAACTTTGGCTTGGAAGGACTTTTTGTGGAGGGATTTTAGCCTTGAAAATGTTGGTTGAAGGACTTTGTCGTGTTAATTAATTGAATGATTTGCTATAACTGCTAAATTAATGGAGCTAAATTGAGAAGTTGTAATAATTATTTTATTCCTCAATAAGAGGCATGTGACAAAATGTATAAAATTAGTTTCTAAATGAAATTAATAGTTAACTGCTGCGAAAGGAGATAATTAAAACTTGGCTTTTGAAAACAGTGAATTAGCTTGTGTCCAAGAGCGATAGCAGGATTATAGGAGGCAAGGTTGGCTCTTTCAGGTGGGATCAGAGAAAAACTCGAGAGAGATAGATTTGGAAGGGAGAAAACTGTTTAGATTGAAGGCATCTTTTGAAAAAGTTTCTAGAAACCTTAATTTTCCACATAAAAACCTGATAATTATCTGAATTTATTGTTGATTATTTCGAGAGTACGTTAACCTCATTTTAAACCTGGAGATGAGGGATAAGAATTTTTTAGAGCTTAACAAGCGAAAGGCATAATTTTGGAGGGAATTGAGATCATGGATGGGTTATAAATGTTGGAAGAGAGTGAATTAGGGCACGCGACAGCGGCAAATGATTAATCTTCAAGGGAATAAAGTTTTTGAGGTTTTAATTAAATTAAAATGATTCCACAGCTGAAGGTTTTCGAAGCATAATTTCATTTCTCTCGATTTATGTGATTAATTGATTTATCAAAACTAACTAAACTTTATATCTAACGTCCTCACATACCTCATTAAACTGTTTTTCTTCCATTCTACTAGAACCTTTTCAAAGCGTCCTCCTGCTCCACCACTCGCCTCAAAGTATGGATTTGTTATTGATTTAGATGATTTGGAAGATGAGATTTGAGCTTTGAGCGTTAGTTTATGAGTGATATTGTTCTAGAAAAATGGACTTTCGGAGTTTGAAGCACATTGAGAAAAGGTGAATTGGAGTGAGACTTTGACCATTTGGGTTGTAGTTTTGAAAGGCTGTAGGTTGATAAAAGGTGAGGGAAAATAGTTTAAATGGGCTTGGTTTAATATATAATTTCTCATAGTTTAAAGGATTAAGTTTGGCGCGCCGAATAAAATTAGGTTGGAAATGTCATGTTTCAGGTCCAGATACCCAGCCTATTTGAGGCCAGATTGGAGCCTTTATGAAATTTGCAACTCATGATCCGCTCTTGCCTGAAATTAAAATTTTACAATGAATTGAAACAAGAATAATTCTAAAGTCATACAGAAAAGAATTGAACTTGAATTTTCATGGGAAAGAGATCAGTCAGAGGGAAGGAAGTGAAATAGATGAAGAGCGAGGAGATTCGAAGAGAAAGTGGAGGAGCAAAAAAGATGGTGGAAGACTTTTTCTAATTTGTGGTCCGAAATTGGAATTTTAACCAAATAAAAAAGGGAAGAAAATAAAGAAATAACAAGTTTATATGGCTTTTAATTTTTTATTTTAAACAGTTTTTAGTTTTTGATTTCTTTTGGCTTTTTTCTTTTTCTATTTTTTCGATTTTGGTTATTTTCATTGAGATAAAATTCACTATTTATCCTCACCCCTGTCTTTGGGACTCCTTAAAGATCTCAAACAGGAATTGTGTCAGATCTCTCATTTATTATAATTGTCAAGTTCGATCTGGACAATAGAAAACTTTGGTTTTTCAAGGTTGATTTACGATTTTGATTGAAAATGTGGAGTGTAAGGAATCTGAATGAGAAAAATTTTCTGCGGTAATTGTTTTGTTTCCGTATCTAAATTTTAGACATTTTTCCTTCTTAGTTCTGGAGTAAAAAGATTTTTTCCAAATGAGATTGTAATTTCTTGATTTCGATACAACTTGGTTTAATCGTTTGTTCTGTGTAAAAATCTGAACTTGAAATAATTACCTCCCAAAATGTTTTCTCATTCTATTCCAATAATCCCCTAATCTCCTTCCTATTGATGACACTAATACGCACATTCCAAACTTGACAAAAACTCTGAAGGTTATTTCAACTTTCTACTCACAAAAAGCAAGACAAAAAAGAAGTTTCTATTTTGCAAATCACGAAAATAATGTATTTCCCCGAATCGTGTCAGGGAAAAATTGAAATATTGGCACTTGAAATCATGTGATAACTTCCTATGGGACCCAGTTTTATCGGATTAAAGAAGAACAGCATTGAAATGTTTTAACTTTTCTACAAATGAAAATTTTCTTTTTATTGAACTCCTTAGGTAAATCAGAGATCAAGAATCAAAGGTTTTATCTCGAATCCCACTTGAGAGAAAACTTTTTTATAGCTAAAAATTTCAACTTTTTGATGAGATTGCAAGGTCTCGAAAGGAATTTTGGAAGAATTTGATGTGGAAAAATAAGGGGAGTTTCTGTAGACGAAGAATAAAAAATTGCAAAGAAATAAAAATTAAAGTCATGAGGGAGAGAAAACAAGGAGGAGATGAGAATAAGGGTAAGAATGTGGGGGTCAGTTTAAGTTTGAATTAGAAGTTATAGATTAATAAGTCGTCAATAATTTAAGGTTAGTCGTAAGAAAGAAATAAAATATTAAGAGCAACAACAAAAAAAAACTGTGATTTAAAGCTTTTAATGTTTGCATTGCATTAATAAATTTTGAATTTATTGGTTTTATTTCGAATTCCTTTAAATTAAACATCGATTAAAAATCAAAAACCGATTACCATTGAAATGCATCCGCTGTTTTTTCCACCAACTATCACATAACTGCTCACTTCATCAAATTAAAAAACTTTAATCTGAAAAGTCTTGAATCCTCTCCTCTCCCCCATCTCGTTGCCCTAAATCGAGTTATTTCTAGCTCGTTTGACATTCTCTGACCTCAGTATCTGGCATTATCCTTTTCTTTCAGATTTTAAGCGTTGTCAGAGAGAACAATATTTTGTGAGGTCCTAAGAGGTTCTCGAGAGAAACTTTGGATGAAATACAAAGTTGAAGTGACTCTGAATAGGAAAAGATGGAAGGGAAGACACCGTTGAAGCTTCAGAGTAAGAAAGGGTCAAAGTAATAAAGAATTCTTTTTGCAGATTTTTGAGGTTGAAGTTTATCACATTCTTATCCGCATTTTAAATTTTTGTTTTTTTTGAAAACAAAATTAAAAACCCTGTTTGAGAAAGTGCCGCTATAATGAGCTAATGGTTAAAAAACACCTAAAGGAAACAAAACTGACTAGGTCGTTCAACTTAAAACGTTGGAAAAAGAAGAAGAAAAGTAGAATTATTAGCTTTAGAGAAGGGGGAAAGAGAAACAGTCATGGGTGAAATACAGACTTGGCATTCTTTTGAAACTGTAGAAGAACATTTCCAGGGTGTTTCCTTCAATAAATCCAAGTTTTTCGGCTCATCGTTGAGTAAACTCGATAAGAAGAAGATGGAAGTTGATGTAAACAAGACGAATGATTCAAAATTAAAGTAGTGAGATAATTTCACAAAGTCTTTAAATAAATTTTATCCCTGGCATGATTTTGTTTTTGATGGCGAGATTTTAAATGAAGAAGTGAAATGAAATAAGTTTTCATATTGTATTGAAGATATGTCTGAAAAGGATCATTTCAAAGACTCTCCATCCGGTAACTTTTTGTCCATTTTGAAAAGATCAAATCCTTGAAATCATCGCTAAGAAGAATATTTAGTCCTGAATAGATTGAATGATTTTCCTGAGCAAGTTTCTATAAAGAGCAAAATAGAAAGGCGTTTGGTTTTGAAAACGAAGAGTTTTTGAAAAAAGGCCCTCATTTCTTCTTCTTTCTGATTGGGGAAGGTGAGCACTTCTTTACTTTTGCTCATTGAGGGCATTGAGCTTCGAAAAAAGAGTTAGGAGTACAAGATGGAGGATTATGTTCAATTTTGGGTGTTACTAATAGCTTGATTTATAAATTACCATCCAATTTTTTAAACTAAAAATTTAAACTTTTGATTAGAGGTTTGGTTTCAAGCCCAATAACAATGTTTAAATCCTCACCCTCAGATGACGTGTTTTTTAACAAAAACTGAATAATGTCTGATTTTATTTGGGATTTTAATACCTATCAATGCTTATTCATCGACTGAACCTGCCTAAGAATTCACTTCTCTTAGTCAGAGCAGAGAAAAAGCTGGCCATTTATGAGTGAGGACCTAATCTTCGAACTTTGAGTTCGATTTGTCTTTCACAACGCCTTTTTAAAACGAAAAATAAGGCATTGAATTTTCAATTTGAATATGAATTTGGGGCAAAAGAGGTGAAAAGCCCGAAGAAAAGTTTGATGGATGATTGAGCTCTTTTGAGAGAAGAAAATGATTTTATTGGGATTCAAATTATTTTTTTAAAAGAAAGATGAGAGAAACGTGACGTAGCGGGATAAGAATTTTTGAAAGACGATGTTATTTTGAGAAAGGCTTTTTCGATGATATGCCGAGGATCTTTCTGATTTTCTACCTATAAAATGACTTCAAGTTCGTAAAAAACCCTTTTTTAAATGTGGTAACGAAGGCGTTGTTTTATTTTCTTCACTAGAAGAGAGTTAAGAGCAGATTCTATCAAGCATTAGATCATAGGAAAAGAGGGTTCAATTAATTTAAAAGACTAATGTGAAAAAAACTATCTAAAGCTACTGATGAAAGTTTCTTTGTACAAAAAAAATTCTGATTCAGAATTTTATAAAATTAGAAGCCCAAAACGTTTTTTGAGTTTATATCAGTTTTTTCAGTATCAGAGGAATATCGTATTATTTGATGTAACTTTTGAAGCTAAAATTAGAGTAATCGAGATTTGTGTTTCGTAGACGAAGCTATTGATCAGGAAGAACTTTAAAGTCGGAGAAACTCATGCTTCTTTTGGATTTTTTGTTATTGTTGTTGTTGAAATATTTTGACCTCTTTTGTATTCGTATTTGTTCGTCATTTTGAATTGAAAAAACCAATAAATTTTTAATATTGAAAATAACTCATAAATCAATGTGAAGGAAGGAGGATGAGCCGTCTCATAAGGAATATGAAATGGAAACTGAGTGAAAATACTCGAAAGTTATCTCATTGGATGAGCTTTGATTGAGTTTAAAAGCAAAGCAAGGTTTTTCAAATTTTTTTTGCTTCCGATATTATTAAATTTTTTTAATAAAGGAGGCTCAATTTGCAAATGACTTCATTCTTATTATGAATTTGGCTCATTCAAAACTTGCAAATCGTTTAATAAAGATTGCCTTTTGGAGTTTAGCCATGAAAAACTCCTTCACCTTGTACATAAGAAAGTTTTCGCGCAGATTGATAACAAAAATAAAAATAATATTTGTTCATTTCTCATTTGAAGACGTGGAAAATAGAATTCAAATAAATTTTGGAAGTAAAAACTCTAAAATCTTGTGTTTTAGTGAAAAACACAACTAGCTGGGATTTTGAGAAGGCGGCGGAATGGACTTGTGTGTGTCTAATTTTTTTTCAGAATGTATTTTTATTTGAACTCTCTCTCCTTTCGTCCCTCATGGAATCAACTTCCTTTTTGTCGTTTTCATTTAAAAAAGTTTTTTTTAGAAAATAAAGAAAAAGACTTTGAGTGGTTTCCCTCCTACCCAGAGCTTATCTTCAGAGATTATGGGTATCTCTTTGAGAGTGAGCAAAAGTTTTGTCTGATGAAAGTCCAGCATACACTATTGT
>Ga0182738_1005599_pt1 | contig 13337 bp, 12 predicted proteins | sample eDN5th30CBELigMG_FD_128876 | JGI IMG/M metagenome (GOLD analysis project Ga0182738, IMG submission 128876) | Enriched Miracle-Growth compost microbial communities from Emeryville, California, USA - eDNA 5th pass 30_C BE-Lig MG (version 2)... ...
CCGACCAACAGCACCTGCACGGGTCGTCGGGTCTCAACACGCTCGCCGTCATCGGCTGGGCGGCGATCGCCGGCACGGTGTTCCTCACGATCGGTGCGCTGCTCGTGGCCGTCAAACGCTATGTGGATTCCGACGTCGAGACCGAGGGCGATCCCTGGGGCGTCGGCCAGTCGCTCGAGTGGGCGACCGCATCGCCTCCCTTGTACGAGAACTTCGTGGAGCTGCCGCCGGTGACCTCCGATGCCCCGCTCCTCGACGAGTTGTCCGAAGACGAGGTGGATGTGGAGGTGGCCCGATGAGTCTGGACCTCGCTCGGATCGACGCGACGGCCGTCGAGTACGCACCTGACGCCGCGCGGCAGCGCCCGCGTTCGCAGCTGATCGCCGCGTCGATCTTCTCGGCGGTGGCGATCATGGTGATGGCGACCCTGCTCGGCCTGTACCTGTCGGCTCGTCAGACGGCACTGGCCGGGAACGCCGAATGGATCCCGACCGGCGGCCTGCCGCTCACCGGACCGAACACGGCGTTGTTCACGCTCCTGCTGTCGATCCCCGCCATGCTGTGGGCCCAGCAGGCCGTCCGCAACGACGACCGCCAGAGCATGTGGGTGGCCTTCGGGATCGTCCTGTTGCTCGGGGCGGCCTTCATCAACGCCCAGGCGTTCATCCTCACCAGCCTGAACGTGTCGACCGATCCCAAGGCGTCGGTCGGCATCTCCGAGAACCCCACGATGCTGCTGATCTTCACGATCGTCGGGGTGCATCTCGCCATCATCGGATCGGCCATGGCATCGGTGCTGGTCACGGGATTCCGGGCGCTGGGAGGTCGACTGAACCGACGCGACCGGGACTCGGTCGATGCGGTGGCCCTGTTCTGGTACGTGACCGTCGCGCTCTTCGGGGTGCTCTGGTACGCCGTCTACGTGATGAAGTAGGAATGTCCTCTCAGAGAACCATGTTGACCACCGGCTCAAAATTCATGTTCGGCTCGGCGGTGTTCGCCCTGCTCGGAGCGTTCTTCGTCGCCATCGCCACCGTCGGACACAGCATCGGCATGAACGAGCTCGTCGGGCCGATCAGCGTCGGTTACAAGGGCCCGGTCGGCAACCACTTCGCCTACGCGGCGCTGCTCGCCTACGCCGCCTCGGCGATCCTCATCGGTTCGGTGCTGTCGCTCAGTCGCGACGGTGACCCCGAGGACGGCGCGCGGTTCCAGGGGCTCGACGCCCCGGTGGCCGTGCTCCCACCCCGGGGCACCAACCACTGGCCGATCGTCGGCGCGTTCGGGGCCGGCATGGTGGTCCTCGGGCTCACCTACAGCCCCGCGTTGTTCATTCTCGGTCTGGTCACCGCCGGTATCTCGGCACTGCAGTGGGCGATCTACGCGTGGTCGGATCACGCCACCGCCGACCCGTTCGCGAACCGGAAGGTCCGTCACGAACTGACCTACCCGCTGGACTTCCCCCTCTTCGCGATCCTGTCGATCGCCCTGTTCGTCTTCGCGGTATCCCGCGTGCTGCTCGCCTTCCCCCACGGGGTCGACACGGCGGTGTTCGGCGCCATTCCCGCCGTCGCCTTCGTCGTCGCCATCGTCCTCAGCTTCCGACCGAAGCTCTCACGCAACCTGATCGCCGTTCTCGCGGTGGTCGGCGTCGCGATCATCCTGGCTCTCGGCATCTGGGGCATGGTGAAAGGTCCCAAGCACGTGGAGAAGGACGAGAACACGCCCCACCTCTACCAGCTCGAGAAACCGTACGAAGGGTCTTCGGGTGCCCCGATCGCCGTGCGGATCGCCGACAAGGAGCTTCGATGATCCACCGTCCGACCAGCCGACCGCGGGGCTCTCGCCGGACCCGCGCTGCGATCGGTCTCGGCGCCGCCCTGGCGGCGGTGGTGGCGTTCGGAGCCGGCTGTGTCCCCAACGCGAAGCAGGACTCGCTCAAGCCGAAGGGCCACTACGCCGAGACGATCTACAACCTGGTCGTCCCGGTGTTCATCGTCGGGGGCGTCATCTCGGTGCTGGTCATCGGGGTCACGCTGTACTTCGCGATCCGCTACCGGGCCAAGGGCGACGAGACCGACGACGAGAACATTCCCGAGCCCATCCACGGGAGCACCGTGCTGGAGCTGGGCTGGACGATCACTCCTGCGCTGATCCTGCTCGTGATCGGTTTCGCAACGGTCGTCACCATCTTCAAGCTCGACAAGCAACCGCCCGAGCAGAACCCGCACATCGAGGTCGTCGGACAGCAGTGGTGGTGGGAGTTCCGCTACGACCTGGGCGCCGCAGGCACCAACGAATCCGACCGCACCTACAGCGACATCGTCACGGCCAACGACATGGTGATCCCCGCGGGCGAGGACGTCAGCCTCCGGATGAGCTCGCGCGACGTGATCCACGGCTGGTGGGTCCCCGAGTTGCAGGGCAAGCGTGACGTCGTACCGGGCCGGACGACCATGTTCAACGTGGCTGCCGACAAACCCGGCACCTACTACGGCCAGTGCACCGTCATCTGCGGACTGTCGCACGCCAATATGAGGTTCACGGTCATCGCACTGCCCCCGGCCGAATACAAGGCCTGGCTCGAAGCACAGCGCAAACCCGCCAAGATGCCGACGAGCGGCCTGGCCGCCGACGGCGCCGCGCTGTTCAAGACCCAGTGCGGGGAGTGCCACACCGTGCGTGGGGTCCATGAGGCTCCGCCACCCGACAAGAGCCCGCTCACCGCGGGCGCGGCACCCGATCTGACCCACCTGATGAGTCGTCCGACCTTCGCGAGTGGCATGTTCGACCTGCGCATCAACTCGAAGCGCTGCGTCGCGAAGGGCCTGGACTTCGCCGAGGATCCGAGCTGCATCAACTCGGCCGAGCTACGGGCCTGGTTGCATGATCCTCCAGCAATGCTGCCGATGGCAGCCGAGGAGTCGGACGTCGAGAAGAACGAGGTCAGGGGCATGCCCGACCTCGGTCTCTCGCCGGCCGCCCTCGACCAGCTCGTAGCATTCCTCGAGACACTCAAGTAAGAAAGCGATTTGCCCATGGCTATCGTCGAGGCCCCACAGCCCCTCACCATCCCGGAGCCGGCGCAGCCCGAATCCACCCCGATGGGGGTCTTCCAGCGCCCGACCAAGACCACCGGCTGGCGGAGCTGGGTGACCACGATCGACCACAAGAAGATCGGGAAGATGTACGGCTTCGCGTCGATCGTCTTCTTCATCATCGGTGGGGTCGAAGCGCTGCTGATCCGCACACAGCTCGCCACGCCGAACGGCACCCTGCTCTCGGCGCAGGTGTACAACGAAATCTTCACGATGCACGGCACGACCATGATCTTCCTGGTCGTGATGCCCCTCGGCGTCGCCTTCATGAACTACTTCATCCCGCTGCAGATCGGTGCGCGGGACGTGGCGTTCCCCCGGTTGAACGCGTTCGGGTTCTGGACGTTCCTCGCCGGTGGCATCATCCTGAACTCGAGCTGGCTGCTGGGCGGAGCGCCCGACAACGGGTGGTACAACTACGCGCCGAACTCGTTGGTGGTGTTCTCACCGACCCACGGCATCGACTTCTGGACCGTGGGTCTGATCACCACCGGCCTGGCCTCGCTGGTCACCTCGATCAACATCATCACCACGGTGATCAACATGCGGGCACCGGGCATGACCTGGTTCAAGGTGCCGGTGTTCACCTGGATGTCGCTGGTCGGCCAGTTCATGCTCCTGTTCGCCATCCCGGTGCTGACCGCCGCCCAGTTCATGTTGCTCTTCGACCGCCGCTTCGGAGCCAACTACTTCGAGGTCTCCCAGGGCGCCGACCCGCTGTTGTGGGAGCACCTGTTCTGGATCTTCGGCCACCCCGAGGTCTACATCATGATCATGCCGGCCTTCGGCATGACCTCGGACATCGTGCCGGTCTTCTCGCGCAAGCCCCTGTTCGGTTACAAGGTCATGGTCCTCTCAGGGATCGCGATCGGGTTCCTCGGCTGGGGGGTGTGGGCCCACCACATGTTCACCTCGGGTATGGGGCCGGTGTCGGTCGCCGCGTTCGCGGTCGGGTCGATGACGATCGCGATTCCCACCGGGGTCAAGATCTTCAACTGGATGGCCACGATGTGGCGGGGTCAGATCCGCTTCACGACCGCCATGTTGTTCGCGATCGGGATGTTCACGATGTTCACGCTCGGCGGCGTCTCCGGCATCACCCACGCCGTGGCGCCGGCCGACACCCAGCAGCACGACACGTACTACATCGTGGCCCACTTCCACTACGTGCTCTTCGGGGGCGCGTTCCTGATCTTCATGGGCGGCTTCTACTACTGGTGGCCCAAGATCTTCGGCCACAAGCTGAGCGAGAAGCTCGGTCACTGGAACTTCTGGCTGATGATGATCGGGTTCAACATGACGTTCGGGCCCCAACACGTGCTCGGGCTCCAGGGCATGCCCCGACGGGTCTACACGTACCTGCCCGGTTACGGCTGGGAGCTGTGGAACATGGTCTCCACGATCGGGTCGTACATCCTGGCGCTCTCGGTGCTGCTGTTCATCATCAACGTGGTGTACTCGCGCCGCAAGGCCCACGCCGCCGGCCAGTACACCTGCGAACCCGACCCGTGGGATGCGCGGACCCTGGAATGGATCACGCCGTCGCCGCCGCCGGAGTTCGACTTCTGGGAGATCCCCGAGGTGCGCGACCTCGACGAGGCGTGGCACCGCAAGTACGCCGAGGACGAGAACGGTCGTCTGGTGCGGATCGCCAAGATGGAAGACGTGATGGACAAGCCCACGGGCAGGATCCCGCACATGCCGTCGCCGTCGTACTGGCCGATCGTCGCCGCTTTCGCGGTCATGCTGATCGGCTACGGCATCATCTTCAACCTCGGCCTGTGCGCCGTCGGGGGCTTCCTGTTGTTCCTCAGCGTCGTCGCCTGGGGGGTCGAACCCTCCACGCACACCGAGCTGCCGCCACCCGAGCCGTCCACGCCCGACTCCGGCGAGTCCGGCGCCGTCCGCGAAATCGAAGAAGTAGGAGCCAATGTCTGACGTCGCCGTCGGTCAGGAACATCACGGAGAGGTCCACGACCCCTATCCGGGGCTGAGCCCGCACACCAGCACCGGCGTCTCCCACTCCAAGATGGGGATGTGGATCTTCCTGGCGTCGGACTGTCTGCTCTTCGGTGCCTTCATCTCGGCCTACCTGCTCTACAACGGGCGGGCGCAGCAGGGCCCGACGCCGGAAGACGTCATCAACATCCCGTTCACGTCGACGTCGACGTTCGTCCTGTTGATGAGTTCGCTCACGATGGTGCTGGCGGTGTCGTCCGCGCACCGGGGCGACGAGCGCCGGCTGCGACTGTGGCTGGTGACCACCGCGTTCCTGGGGGCGAGCTTCATCGCCGGCCAGGTGTACGAGTTCACCACGATGGTCCACGAGGGTCTGGGCTACACGACCAACATCTTCGGTTCGTCGTTCTACAGCCTCACCGGTTTCCACGGCGTCCACGTCACGATCGGCATCATGCTGCTGCTGATCATGTTGGGGATGTCGCTCCGGGGAAGGCTTCCCAAGGAGAAGGCCGAGGTCGTCGAGGTCATCGGTCTCTACTGGCACTTCGTCGACGTGGTGTGGATCGTGATCTTCACCGTCGTCTACCTGATCCACAAGTAGGAGCACGATGTCCGATCAGACGATCTCGCACTACGAACAGGGCGTCACCGAAGGCGACTACGCGCTCGAACACGCCGTCGCCGACAAGACCTATGTGCTGGTCGCCATCTTCCTGGCGGTGATGACGGCTCTGGAAGTCCTCGTGAGCTACACGAAAGAGGCGTTGGGACCGTTCCACGACTGGGCGCTCATCATCCTGATGGCGATCAAGTTCATCTGCGTGTGCCTCTACTTCATGCACCTGAAGTTCGATCACGCGATGTGCAAGCGGGTGTTCTTCTTCGGCTTGTCGGTGGCGGTCCTGGTGTACTGCGGCATGCTGGGGACGTTCCATTACTGGGCATCGGGATTCCGCTGACACGAGCTCCGACCGGTTCGGAGCCCGGCAGTCCCACCGGGAGCTGCGATGGATGCCTTCACGATCTTTGCAGCGACGAATCCTGAACTGACCCCGCACCCCTGGCGCTGGGTGCCGCACCCCGAGGTGTGGGTGATGGTCGCCGTGCTGGCGCTCATGTACCTGTATGCCACCCGGGTGGTCGGGCCCAAGGTGGTGCCGGCGGGTGAGCCCATCATCACCCGCTCCCAGTCGAGGTGGTTCTTCACCGGCCTGGTGCTGTTGTGGGTCACCGTCGACTGGCCGTTCCACGATCTGGCCGAGGACTACCTCTACAGCATCCACATGGTGCAGCATCTGCTGCTCACCTGGGTCATTCCGCCGATGTTCCTGATGGCGATGCCCGAATGGCTGGCGCGCCTGGTGCTCGGACGGGGGCGCACCTACCGCGTCTTCCGGCTGTTGACCCTGCCACTGGTCGCCGGTGTGCTCTACAACGTGGTCTTCGCGTTGGGCCACCTCCCGGCCGTCGTGAACGACTCGATCCGTTGGTCCGCGGTGCACTTCACCGTCCACCTGGTCATCATCATCTCCGCGATCCTGATGTGGAACTGCGTCTGTGGCCCGCTGAAGGAACTCCGGGCCAGCCTGCCGGTGCAGTGCATCTACCTGTTCCTCATCGGGGTGCTCTCGATCATCCCGGGCGCCTGGCTCACCTACTCCCAGGACGTCGTCTACACGGCCTACATCCACCCTTGGCACTCGTTCTGGGGTCTCACCACGCTCGGCGATCAGCAGTTGGCCGGGTTCATCATGCGCGCCATCGGCGGCATGTACTCCGGCATCATCATCATCGTGCTGTTCTTCCGATGGGCGAGGGAGCTCACCGCAGGCGACGACGAGGACCGCCGGGAGCGGGACCGCGAGAGGATCGCCCGCTTCCGGGCGGAGCACCCCGAAACGGCTACTCCCAGCGGAAGAACCGGGCAGCCAACGCCGGGGTGAGGATGGTCCAGACGGCGAGGACGATCCAGGCGTGGCCCGGGACGCCGCTGCCGTTCAGGGCCCCTCGGCAGATCTCGGACAGTGCCGTGGCCGGGAGGGCCTTGGTGACCGGTTGGAACCCGTCGGGGAAGTGGTCGATGGGCACGATCACGCCGCCGAGCAGCAACAGCACGATGTAGAGCCCGTTCGCGGCAGCGAGGGTGGTGAGCGCGGGGAGCGTGCCGGCGAGCAGCAGTCCGAGCCCGGCGAACGCGATCGTGCCGAGGGCGATCCCGCCGACCAGCGAGCCGACGAGCACGCCGTCGGGCCGCCAACCGAGCGCGACGCCTTCGGCCGTCAACACGACGAACTGCAAGAGCTCGATCGCCACGATCGACAGGGTCTTCGCGGCGAGCAGTTCGCCGCGTCGCAGCGGCGTGACGGCGAGGCGCTTGAGCACCCCGGTCGAGCGTTCGAATCCCGTCGCGATCGCGAGCGACACCATCGCCGTCGACAGCACCGCGAGCGCGATGATGCCCGGGTAGAGGAAGTCGACGACCTCGTCGCGGTCGATCCCGAGCAGGTCGACCTTGGCGAAGAACACGAGCAGGCCGACCGGGATCGCAAAGGTCAACAGCAGCGACTCGCCACGCCGCAGGGTGAGGAGCAGTTCGACCCGGGTCTGGGCCCCGATCCGCCTCATGCGGGGCGCGGCACCGGGCGCCGCAGCCGGCGCGGCGGCCTCGACGTCGACGGTGGAACGGTCGGTCATCGCCCGGCTCCGGTCGGTGTGCCACGCGAGCGTCGGGTGCGGCCGGATCGGCGGCGCGAACGTCCCGCGGGGGCATCGGCAGGCGTGTCGTCGTGGCGGGCGCTGTCGGTCAATGCGAGGAACACGTCCTCGAGCCGGTGCCGACCCGCGCGGAGGTCGGCGAGAGGCAGGTCGCGTTCGGCGAGCCAGGTGGTGACCTGTGCGACCGCGGCCGGAGTGGGCGCGGTGGCGACGAGGTACTCACCGGGTGTCTCCTCGGTGACCTCCGCGGCGAGCACTCGGCCGAGGGCGGCGGTGTCGAGGCCGGCCGGTGCTCCGAAACGGATCTCGGCATGCGACGCGCCCGCGGTGAGCTCCGACGGACGCCCCGCAGCGACGACGCGACCGTGGTCGATGATCACGACCCGGTCGGCGACGTGTTCGGCTTCGGCCAGGTCATGGGTGGTCAACAGCACGGCGACACCGTCGTCGGCGAGATCGCGCACGATCTTGCGGACGAGTTGGCGGCCCGACACGTCCACGCCGGCCGAGGGTTCGTCGAGGAACGCGACGCGGGGACGCCCCACGAGCGCGAGGGCGAGCGACAGGCGCTGTTGTTCCCCACCGGAGAGCTGGCGCCACATCGATCGGGACCGCCGGGTGAGCCCGACACGGGCGAGCAGGTCGTCGGGATCGGCGGGGGAGGCGTGAAAGCCCGCATAGAGCTGCAGCATCTCGATCACCCGGATGCCGGGGTAGACGCCACCGCCCTGCAACATCACCCCGATCCGTGGGGCGAGGTCGGTCCGGTCGGCGATGGGGTCGGCGCCGAGCACCCGGACCCGGCCACTGGTGGGCACCCGGTAGCCCTCGAGGGTCTCCACGGTCGAGGTCTTGCCGGCGCCGTTGGGGCCCAGCAGGGTGACGACTTCGCCGGGGTCGACGGTGAAGCTGATGTCGTTCACGGCGACCAGGTCGCCGTAGGTGACGACCAGCTCCTCGACCTCGATCGCTGCCACGGCAATCGACGCTAGTGCCGCCTTCGTCCCGACCCCCCACTGCGCGTCGGGCCCCCATTCGAACTTCGGGAGGTGTTGCGTGAGCAGAGCAAGGAATCTCCCGAAGTTCGCAAGTGGGCGGCCGGGTGCTGGCGTCGGGTCGGAGCCGGGATTGCGGGGGGAGGGGCGGCGGGGGCGACGACTACCGTTGACCGCTGTGCTCGACATCCGTGCGATCCGAAACGAACCCGACGCGGTGAAGGCGTCGCTCGCCCGCCGAGGAATCGACACGTCCGATGTCGACACCGTGCTCGATCTCGATGTTCGTCGGCGCGACCTGATCACCCGCCGCGACGAGGCCCGGGCCGAGATCAAAGCGCTCTCCAAGCAGGTCGGTCGGCTGCGCGGGGCGGGCGACACCGCTGGTGCAGAGGAAGCCATGGCACAGAGCCGCGCGCTGGGCGACCGGGTGGACGCCCTCGATGCCGCGGAATCCCAGGTCGCCGGCGACCTCCACGACCTGCTGCTCGGCATCCCGAACGTCATCCACGCCGACGCGCCCGACGGCGCATCGGACGCCGACAATCCCGTGATCCGCCAGGTCGGGACCACCGATGGATTCGCCGACCATCAGCGCGTGCCCCATTGGGACATCGGCGCGGAACTCGGGATCCTCGACACCGAACGCGCCGCGAAGATCACCGGCGCGATGTTCGTGATGCTGCGTGGCGCCGGTGCGACGATGTCTCGCGCACTGTGCCAGCTCGCCCTCGACCGCAACGCCGACGCGTTCGAGGAGATCCGCCCTCCTAGCCTGGTGTCGACCGCGACCCTGACCGCGTCGGGGCAGCTCCCCAAGTTCGCCGACGACGCCTACGCGATCGAGCGCGACGATCTGTGGTGCATCCCCACGGCGGAAGTGCCGCTCACGTCCGTGGCGGCGGGCGAGATCCTGGACGAAGCCGACCTGCCCGTGCGGCTCATGGCGTACTCGCCGTGTTACCGACGTGAGGCCGGCGCCGCGGGCCGTGATACGCGGGGCATGCTCCGGGCCCACGAGTTCGACAAGGTCGAGATCCTTTCCTACGCGACCCCGGAACAGGCGCCCGCCATGCTCGACGAGCTGCTCGACCGCGCCGAGGGCACGATCGCCGCGCTGGGATTGACCTACCGCGTCATCGAGATCTGCGCGGGCGACCTGGGCCAGAGCCACCATCGCTCGTTCGACATCGAGGTCTACGCGCCCGGGTGCGACATGTGGCTCGAGGTGTCGTCGGTGTCGTGGTTCTCCGACTACCAGGCGCGCCGGGCGAACATCCGCTATCGGAGGGCGCCGAGTGCCGACGACCCGAAGCCGGCAACCGCAATGGTGCACACCCTGAACGGTTCCGCGTTGGCCGTGCCCCGGGTGTGGGCCGCGATCCTCGAGACCTACCGCAACGCCGACGGCACGGTCGCCGTGCCCGACGTGCTAGCGCCCTACATGCGCGGCATCACCACCATCGGCGCCTGACGAGCGGGGTCGGCTCGGGTCGGCCTGCCGTCGATCGCGGCTCCACCGGGCACGCGCGGAGGACCGCCGGCGTCGCAGCGATGCCGGCGGTCCGCGGTTCGCGCGAACTCAAAGACCGATGCCGTAGCCGGTGCACACCGGCCGGAACCCGGGCGCGTTGGGGCCGAGCTGGTTCACCACGTTCTGGATCGTGGGCGAATCCAGGAAGATTCCGACATGGCCGACCGGGTCATCCGGACACTGGTCCTGCAACAGGATGTTGGTGGCGTTCGGACCCGACAGGAAAGCGTTCGTGTAGGGGGTCACCACCTCGTCGTGGCGGGTCTCGATCACCACGTAGCGAGGCCCGGGCACCGTGTCACCGTCACCGAACAGGGCGTTCTGGAACGGTGATCCGGCTTCCTGTTCGTACAGGCCCGGTGTCCCGATGCCGAGCATGATCGAGTTCACGAACCCCAGCAGGTTCATGTTCGCGCCGAGCGTGACGATGCCGCTGAGGGTGGTGCCGTGATTCGACGGGGCGATCCCCACCAGCGTGCGGACCTTGGTGGCCCCGCCGAGACGCTTGATGTAGTAGTTGGGCATCATGCCGCCCTGGGAGTGCCCGACGATGTCGACCTTGGTGGCGCCCGTCGACGACAACACCCGGCTCACGAAGTCCTTCAGTTCCTGAGCAGAATCCGCCACATGATCGAGTCCACCGACCCGCCCCAGCGACAGGTAGTTCATGCCGTAGTTGAGGGCGTAGACGCAGTACCCGGCGTTCTTCAGCGTCGGTGAGATCGCCACGAAGTTCGCCCCGAAGTTCGCGAACGTGCCCGGCACGAGCACCACCGGATACGGGTGCGCCGACGAAGGACGGCAGTTCCAGTCGTTGGCGCCGGCCACGGCGTTCGGGCTGGTCGCATAGTTCGCCACCGCCGTGCCCATGTCGCCGATGGGCAGTTGCGCCGGCGGGTCGGGGTCGCAGGCTGCGGCGATCAGCGCGACCGCGGCGATCACGGCGATCGCGGCGATGCTGCGGGGGCGACGGACGACGGGGTGCATGAGGCGGTCCTCGTGTGACGTGCGTAACATTACCGAGAGGAACGCTAACAATCGCGAGCACGCGGCGCAACGGTTTTTTCGAGAAATTTTATGAGTTCCTGCCGTGCCGGTCGCCGTGCCGACCGCCGTGCCGATCGGCGTGTCGTCGGGCGTGCGGTCGAACGGCGAGGTGCTCCGCGGCGTGGTGCGGACGGGCCGTCAGCCGGCGAGGCTGTCGCGGGTGGCCCGGTGGATCGCATCGGGGGTCAGCGCACCCAGGAACTTGCCGTCGGGATCGGCGACCGGGAGCCACCCCTCGTCGTCGAGGAGGAGTGCCGCCATCGCCTCACGCAGGGTCGTCGTGCCTTCGACGAGGTGATCACGCCCGACGGCGAGTTCGCGGACGTCCGACGACGGTGCATCGGCCGACCGGTAGGCGATCAGCCGACCGGTCGCGTCGAGTACCACCGCAACCGGCGGGGAGCGCCCGTCGATCGCCGCACGGACCTTCTCCGGTGGATCCGACGCGGCGACCCGGGGGAGCTCCACCAGATGGGATCGGTCGACGGCGGTGACTTCGAGTCGTCGCAGCCCCCGGTCCGATCCGACGAACGAGGTGGCGAACGCGCCGTCGGGGGCGCCCAGCAGGCGATCGGGCGTGTCGACCTGCACGAGTGTGCCGCCGGTGGCGAACAGCGCGATCCGGTCGCCGAGCCGCACCGCCTCGTCGAGGTCGTGCGTGACGAACACGATCGTCTTGGACAGCTCGGACTGCATCGTCGTGAATTCGTCCTGCAACTCGGCGCGCGTGATCGGGTCGATCGCCCCGAACGGTTCGTCCATCAACAGCACCGGGGGATCGGCAGCCAGCGCGCGGGCCACGCCGACCCGCTGGCGTTGGCCGCCCGAGAGTTCACTCGGGTACCGCTTCGCGTACGTGCGGTCGAGGCGCACCAGGTCGAGCATGGCATGGATCCGCTCGTCGATGCGGCGACGATCCCAGCGCAACAGGCGCGGCACCGTGGCGATGTTGTCGGCCACGCTCTGGTGCGGAAACAAGCCGACCTGTTGGATCACATAGCCCACGTGTCGGCGCAACTCGACCGGGTCGACGTCGGTGACGTCGTCGCCGTTCAGGAAGATCCGGCCCGACGTCGGCTCGATCAGTCGGTTGATCATGCGCAGGGTCGTGGTCTTGCCGCAGCCCGACGGGCCGATCAGCATCATGATCTCACCTTCGTTCACGGTGAGATCCACGTGGTCGACCGCGGGCGGTGCGCCCGGCGCGAAGCGCTTGGTGACACCGTCGAGACGGATCATTTCGCGGTCTGGCGCGTGCACGGGCACCGATCCACGCTAGCTTCGAAGCATTCGACCCACCGGCCGCGCCGGTCGTGACCTCATCGTCACGGCACCGGACGTGTCGCCGGGCAGAGCTTCGGGGCGCCCGAATGAAGCGGGAGGAGCTCACATGACCCCCATCCGATGCAGCACGAACCCACTCGGGGATCTGCTCGTCCATCCGGTGTTGGCGAGCAACACCGACCGGTGGTTGTGGTGGCCCTGGATCGGCGACAACCGCGCGGTGATCCGCCACGACCTCTGGGTGCACGTCGAATTGACCCTGATCGCAGTGGTCGCCGGCCTGGTGATCGCCCTTCCATTGAGCATCTGGTCGCAGCGCCACCCTCGCTGGCTCGGCCCGGTCCTGGGGGGCGCCGGGGTCCTCTACACGATCCCGGCGCTGGCGGCGTTCGCCCTGCTCATCCCCTACACCGGCAGCGGCAAGCTCACCGCGGTCATCCCCCTCACGGCGTACACCCTGCTCATCCTGGTGCGGAACATCGTCACCGGTCTGGACGGGGTGCCGACCGACGCGCGGGAGGCCGCCGACGCGATGGGGCTGACCCGCTCGCAACGGCTCCGGCGCCTGGAGCTACCCCTGGCGCTTCCCGCCATCATGGCCGGAATCCGGGTCGCGACCGTCTCGACCATCGGCATGCTCACGATCGCCGCGCTCGTGGGCCTGGGGGGCCTCGGGCACCTGATCATGGTCGGGCTGAACCG
>Ga0182738_1005600_pt1 | contig 13333 bp, 8 predicted proteins | sample eDN5th30CBELigMG_FD_128876 | JGI IMG/M metagenome (GOLD analysis project Ga0182738, IMG submission 128876) | Enriched Miracle-Growth compost microbial communities from Emeryville, California, USA - eDNA 5th pass 30_C BE-Lig MG (version 2)... ...
CGGGCGCGCTATTGGCCACCATATTGCCGGGCGAACTGCTCAGCCTCGTCCTGCCTTTCGTGCTGGTCGCGATCGCCCTCTACTTCGCGCTAAAGCCCAACATGAACGACGTGGACCGCGCCCAGCGCCTGTCGCCGTTCCTGTTCGGCCTGCTCGTGGTGCCAGTCATAGGCTTCTATGACGGCGTGTTTGGACCGGGCGCGGGTTCCTTCTTCATGCTGGCCTTCGTGACCTTGGCCGGCTACGGCGTATTGAAGGCAACCGCGCATACCAAGCTGCTCAACTTCGCCTCCAATATCGGCGCCTTCATCGCCTTCGCCTTCGTCGGCGTGATCTCGTTCAAGGTCGGCATCGTCATGGGCGTGGCGCAATTTCTCGGCGCGCGCGTGGGCGCCCACATGGCGATCAGGAATGGCGCGAAGCTAATCAAGCCGCTGCTGGTCCTCACCTGCATCGCACTTGCCGTGAAGCTGCTGATGGACCCGGCGCATCCGCTGCGAACACTGATCGGCGCCTGAAGCAACCACCGTCAAAATTTTCGGTGTCCGGTGGAACCGACGCATGCGCAGTGGCTTTTCCGCAAGAGGCAAACCGGAGGACGCCATGACCGCCGCCACGACACTCACCGAGCCGCCATGCATCTTTCCCACCTTCCGCTACCGCGACGCCGCCTCCATGATCGACTGGCTGGCAGATGCCTTCGGTTTCGAAGTCCGCGCCCGCTACACGGATGATGACGGCATGGTACAGCACGCCGAACTGATGCTCGGCTCGTCCGTCATCATGATCGGCACGGCACGCGACGATGGCTTCGGCAATCTGGTCGGCGCACCGGGACCGAACGGCGGAAAGGCCGTCTACATTGCCGTCAACGATGTCGAGGCCATGCATGCCCGTGCCGAAGCGGCCGAAGCCAAGATGCTGGAGGGTCTTGTCGAGCGCAGCTACGGCAGCAAGGAATTCATCTGCGCCGACCCGGAAGGCAATGTCTGGTCCTTCGGCACCTATTGGCCGAAGGCGAACGAAGCAGCGGATTGATCATCTGGCGGCAGTAAGGATCGCGTCGATGTCGAGATGCGTTTCGAGCTGTTCCGCAATGTCGTCCAGCGCCCGTTCAACCTCGCCGCGATAATCCACGCCCGCTCCCTTGACGCCGAGGCTTTCGAGAAACCGGGCTCGGAAAGTGTCGGCGCCGAACAGGCCGTGCAGATAGGTGCCGAACACTTTTCCGTCCGCGGAGGTCGCGCCGTCATTATTATCGTTGATGACCGCGACCGGCCTCATGCAGTCCGGCCCGGCGGTCGCGCCGAGGTGGATTTCATAGCCTTCCAGCGGCGTATCGAAATGCAGGGAGCGCGCGGTGGAATTGCGCACCGTCTTTTCCGGCTCCATGACCGTTTCGACATCGAGCAGTCCGAGCCCTTCGGCCTGCTTCACCGACCCTTCGATCCCGTGCGGGTCGCGTACCACGCGGCCGAGCATCTGGTAGCCGCCGCAAATGCCGATCACATGGCCGCCACGCCGGCGATGTGCCGCCAGATCGCTATCCCAGCCGTTTTCACGGAAAGTCAAAAGATCGGCGATGGTCGATTTGGAGCCGGGAATGACCACCAGCCCTACATCGGCCGGCAGCCTCTGGCCTGGCGGCACGAACACCACCTCCACCTGTGGCTCCGCGCGCAACGGGTCGAGATCGTCGAAATTGGCGATGCGGCCAAGCATCGGCACGGCGACCTTCAGCGCTCTCTTCTCGCCGGCCGTCAGGCGCTCGAGGATAACTGAATCCTCCGACGGCAGCAGCGCCGCCGCCTTCAACCACGGCACCACGCCAAAGCACGGCCAGCCGGTGAAGCGGTTGATGGCCTCAATGCCGTCGTCAAAAAGAGTAACGTCGCCGCGGAACTTGTTGATGAGGTAGCCCACGACCATGCGCCGGTCCTCTTCCGGCAGGATCAGATGCGTGCCGGCAACCGAGGCGATGACCCCGCCACGATCGATATCACCGACAAGCACGACCGGCACGTTTGCGCGCGTCGCAAAGCCCATATTGGCGATGTCGCGTGGGCGCAGGTTGATTTCGGCGGGCGAACCCGCCCCCTCGACGATGACGAGATCGGCACCTTGCCCAAGCTTTTCCCAAGAATCCAGAACCGCGCCCATCAGATGCGCTTTCATGGCCTGATAGTCGCGCGCCTTGGCCTGGCCGAATACCTTGCCCTGCACCACGACCTGCGAACCGACATCACTTTGCGGCTTGAGCAGCACCGGGTTCATATGGATAGAGGGCGCAACACCACAGGCGACGGCCTGCAGCCACTGCCCGCGCCCGATCTCGCCTCCGCCATCCTCGCCGGGAATATCTGCCACGGCCGCATTGTTGGACATGTTCTGCGGCTTGAACGGCCGCACATTCAGCCCGCGCTTTTTTGCCGCCCGGCAAAGACCGGCCACCAGCACTGTCTTGCCGACATCCGAGCCCGTCCCCTGAAGCATGATCGCCCTGGCCATGCCGCTTACCCCTGTCCGGTCAGGGCGGTTGCGGCTGAACGTGTCAGTTCATCAAAAATTGCCGTCACGAAAAATCTCACCCATCTATTTTTGCACAGCCGCTGCGCACACGGTCAGCTTGCGCGAGGGCATCATTGGTCTAGATTGCCCGATATGCCTAGCCCCGCCGGTCCTGAAAGTTGCAGACTTTTCGGATCGGCTCTTGCGGCAGGGCGAACATTTTCGACGCCAGCGGACCAACCTCCATTTCGGCGCCGGGAGGAATATCAGGGAGAGTAGAATGGACGTTCCCGCCGATCCCACAGCCGGCCAGTTCGAACTCAACGAGGAACAGCGCGCCATCCAGGAAATGGCCGAGGCCTTCGCGCAGGATCGCGTCGCGCCGCAAGCGCTGGAATGGGACCGCAACCATCATTTTCCGGCCGACGTGATCCGCGAGACCGGCCAGCTTGGCTTCGGCGGCATCTATGTGCGCGACGATGTCGGCGGCTCGGGGCTGAAGCGGCTGGATGCCGTTCTGGTGTTCGAGGCGCTGTCCAGGGCCTGTCCGGCATTTTCGTCCTTCATCTCCATCCACAATATGGGCGCGTGGATGATCGACACCTTCGGCAACGAGGAGCAGCGCCAGCGCTTCCTGCCGAAGCTCACCACCATGGAATGGCTGGCGAGCTACTGCCTGACCGAGCCGGGCTCGGGCTCGGACGCGGCGGCGCTGAAGACGCGCGCAGTGAAAAGCGGCGACGACTATGTGCTGAACGGCGCCAAGCAGTTCATCTCCGGCGCGGGCGACAGCGACATCTACGTGACCATGGTGCGCACCGGGCAGGAAGGTCCGAAGGGCATTTCGACGCTGATCGTGCCAAAGGATGCGCCGGGCCTTTCCTTTGGCGCACAGGAACACAAGATGGGCTGGCACATGCAGTCCACCCGGCAGGTTATCTTCGAGGACTGCAAGGTGCCGGCCGAAAACCTGCTTTCCGACGAAGGCATGGGCTTCCGCATCGCCATGGCCGGGCTCGATGGCGGGCGACTCAACATCGCCGCCTGCTCTCTCGGCGGCGCGCAATCGGCACTCGAAAAAGCGCTCGCCTACACCGCGGACCGCAAGGCCTTCGGCAGCGCGATCAATCAGTTCCAGGCGCTGCAATTCCGGCTGGCCGACATGGAGACCGAATTGCAGGCAGCCCGCATCTTCCTTTATACCGCCGCCTCGAAGCTCGACCGCAAGGCGCCCGACGCGGGCAAGTGGTCGGCCATGGCAAAGCGGTTCGTTACCGACACCGGCTTCAAGGTCGCCAACGAAGCGCTGCAACTGCATGGCGGCTACGGCTATCTGCACGACTACGGCGTTGAAAAGCTGGTGCGCGACCTGCGCGTGCACCAGATTCTCGAAGGAACCAACGAGATCATGCGCGTCATCATCGCCCGCGCCCTGATTGGACGAGACTAAGGGTACTGCCCTGGCATCCGGAGGAGAGCTGACATGACCACCATTGCCTTTATCGGCCTCGGCAATATGGGCAATCCCATGGCCGCCAACCTCGTCAAGGCGGGGCACAAGGTTCAGGGGTTCGACCTGATCGCCGAAAACCTGAACACCGCGCGCGAGCATGGCGTGACCGTGATGGCAAATGCCGACGCGGCGGTGAAGGATGCGGAAGTCATCATCACCATGCTGCCGGCCGGCAAGCATGTCATATCGGTCTATGAGGATATCGCGCCGAAAGCCGCCAAGGGCGCGCTCTTCATCGACTGTTCCACCGTCGATGTGGAATCGGCACGCAAGGCGCACGCGATTGCCGCCAGGCACAACCTGCCTTCCGTTGATGCACCGGTTTCCGGCGGCACTGGCGGGGCGGCGGCCGGCACCCTCACCTTCATGGCAGGTGGCTCGGACGAAGCCTTCGCCAAGGCCGAGCCGATCCTCAAGCCGATGGCCGGCCGCATCGTGCATTGCGGCGGCGATGGGGCCGGTCAGGCGGCCAAGATCTGCAACAATATGATTCTGGGCATTTCGATGATCGGTGTGGCCGAAGCCTTCGTGCTGGCCGAAAAGCTCGGCCTGTCGCACCAGGCACTGTTCGATGTGGCTTCCACCTCGTCAGGCCAGTGCTGGTCGCTGACCACCTATTGTCCGGTGCCCGGCCCGGTACCCTCCTCGCCCGCCAATCGCGACTACAAGCCGGGCTTTGCGGCCGCGCTGATGTTGAAGGACCTGAAGCTTTCGCAGGAAGCGGCACAAGGCTCGGGCGCCGTCACGCCGCTCGGTGCGGAGGCGGCACAACTCTATGCACTCTACAATGCGCAGGGTCAGGGCGGCGCTGATTTCTCCGGCATTATCAACTTCCTGCGCGGCGCCGAAAAATAGTTTTCGGCCGCGATCGACGGAACAGAAAGCCCGATAATTTTTGTGCGGACACCAGGAAAAGTTACAAATTTAGATTTGATTAAGCTCTCGCTAACCACGCGGTAACGATGTCCGGTTAGAACGGTGTGCAGGCGGTGATCGCAACCCGCCACACGCTCCGGATCAGGTACTGCGTACCGGGGCTGTTTCCTTCGCAGCGTACCGAAGTCGCGAAGGGCCATGCGTATTTGGTGGCAAAGCCGTGCTCTTCCGCGTACCGGAGGACGCGGTTTTTGCCTTTGGATTGGCATGATGGGCTAAATTTCAGCCAGCCATCGACCTCGTCGCGTGATCAGGACGACGCCACAGGAGCAACGAGGATGCTCTACGCCCACTTTGCATTGACCTGTGCGGCGGTTTTTACCGGCGCAGCCGCCTACATAAATGTCGCGGAACAGCCGGCACGCCTCGCCCTGGAAGACAAAGCGCTGCTCACGCAATGGAAACCGGCCTACAAGCACGGTTTCGCCATGCAGGCCCCTCTTGCCGTGGTGGGTTGTCTGCTCGGCCTCATCGCCTGGTGGCAAACCACAAGTCTGTGGTTTCTCCTGGGAGCCGTCCTGATGATCGCCAACTGGCCATGGACATTGCTGGCCATAATGCCGACAAACAACACGCTGATGGGCATGGACCCAGCAAACGCCGACGCTCGAACTCGGGTTCTCATCCAGAAATGGGGCAAGCTTCACGCCGTGCGAACCATTCTTGGCGCGCTTGCAACAATCGCGTTCCTGGTGGGACTTACCGCATCATGAGTGGGCAAATTAGGTCTGACGGAAATCGAGCACGAAAACCGGCTTATTTCGACAAAAGCGGGTGTGAAAACTCCTCCACACCCGCTTTTTCCTGATGTCTCAGCGCGCCTTGCGCAGGTCGGCTTCGGCGAGATCGAGCGCCCGTGCGATGCGGTCGCCGGCCATGTCGATGGTCTCGCGGGTCCAGATCAGCGGCGGCGACAGGATCATCGAATCGCCGGTGGCGCGCATCATCATGCCTTGGGCGATGGCGTGATCGCGCACGACGACGGCCGCACTGCCTTCCGGCTGGAAACGTTCACGCGTCGCCTTGTCCTTGACGATCTCAATGGCGCCCATCATGCCGAAGCTGCGCACTTCGCCCACCAGCGGATGGCTGGAGATGCGCTCGCGCAGCATCTGCGCGAAATACGGCCCGGTGTCGTTCCTGACGCGCTCGATCAGACCTTCCTTCTCGATGATCTCGAGATTCTTCAACGCCACGGCACAGGCCACCGGGTGACCCGAATAGGTGTAGCCGTGGTAGAACTCGCCGCCCTTCTCGACCAGCGTCCTGGAGATGCGGTCGCCGACCAGCAGCGCCGACAAGGGCTGGTAGCCGGAGGTGAGCGCCTTCGCGGTGGTGATGGTGTCCGGCTCGATCCCCATCGACTGCGCGGCGAACCATTCGCCGGTGCGGCCATAGCCGGTGATGACCTCGTCCAGCATCAGGAGCACGTCATACTTGCGGCAGATGCGCTGGACTTCCGGCCAGTAGCTTGCCGGCGGTATCTTCACGCCGCCAGCGCCCATGATCGGCTCGCCGATGAAGGCCGCGACGTTCTCGGGTCCGGCTTCGAGGATTGCATCCTCGATGGCCCTGGCCGCGCGCAGGCCGAAATCATGATCGCTCTCGCCCGGCAGCGCCAGTTCGAACGCATAAGGCATCATCACATGGACGATGTTGGGTACTGCGCCGCCGAGTTGCTCGTGCATGCCCTCCATGCCGCCCAGCGACGTGCCGGCGACCGTCGAGCCGTGATAGGCCATGTTGCGCGAGATGATGATGTTCTTCTCGGGCTTGCCCTCGAGCGCCCAGTAATGGCGCACCAGGCGCAAGGCGGTATCGTTCGATTCCGAACCCGACGAGCCGTAAAATACCTGGTTGATGTGCTTGGGCGCAATCTCGGCCAGCTTCTTGGAAAGCAGCACCGGCGTCGGCGTCGCGCAGCGGAAGAAGGAATTGTAGTAGGGCAGTTCCTTCATCTGCTCATAGGCGGCCTCGGCGAGCTCATTGCGGCCATAGCCGATATTCACGCACCACAGTCCGGCCATTCCGTCGAGCAGTTCCCCGCCCTCGGAATCATAGATGAACGGACCATCGGCGCGAACGATCATGCGCGAGCCGGCCGCGCGAAGGTCCTTATGGTCGGTGAAGGGGTGAAGGTAGTGCGCGGCGTCGATCGCCTGCAGTTGGGAAAGCGAATAGTTCTGGTAAGTCATGGGATTATCCACTCCAGTTGAATCATTCCGGCAGGCCGGATGGATGTTCAGCCGAAGGCGGGTGGCGGCGAATAACCGATGCGGGCACACAGGCGCAAAAGCTCGGCGTGCCGCGTACGCGGCGATGGCGTCACGGCGATGTCAAGCAGGCCCAGATATGCGTTCGCTGCACTCATGCGGTTTACTTTAGCCGGAACCCGCAGCACGGTTCAAGACGGCCCGAAAGTCGTTTTCAACTCACCGCAGCAGGCCCCAGCCGCGCTTCCAGCCACTGCCTCGCAAGCTCCACATCCTCCTCCCCAAGCTCATGCGTGGCTTCGATGACATGTGCCTCGACCGCCGCGCCCCGCGATGCGAGCGATTGCTGCAGGCGAGCGGAATATCTGGCGTAGAGCTGGTCTTCGCGACCCGCGATCAGCAGCACATCGGTAGCGGACAAGTCAACTTCGGGCGGATTGTCGAGAACATCCATGGCACGCAGCAGCACCGCCTTGTCGATGACGCCGGGCTTCAGCGTCATCAGGGCAGCCAGAAGGTTCGCGCCATTCGAATAACCGACATAGGCCGTGGTGTCCTGCGATAATCCGTAGGCTTCGGTTGCGCCCTCGACAAATGCCGCAAAAGCCTCGGCTTCGAAGGCAATATCCTTCTGGTCGAAAGTGGTGGGGCTGAAGCGGCGGAACCAGCGCGGCATGCCCTCCTCCGCCGCACGACCACGCACGCCGAGCAGCTTCGCCCGTGGCGCCATGCGCGCTGCAAGCGGCATCAGGCTCGCCTCGCTGCCGCCGGAACCGTGCAGCAGCACCAGCACCGAGCCGTCCGGATCCTCCGGCACGTAGAAGCGGTGCACGAAAGGCAGCTCCCGGTAGATAATGCGCTCCTCGCCGGGCATGGCGAATTGCGGGAGCATCGTCTTGATATCCTCGGCCTGATTGCCGAGCGAGGGCGGCACCCAAAGCTTCGTACCCAGCGTCTCGTAAGGCTCGTCCACCATCATGCCCGGCGCGTCGGTGGCCAGTTCCAGCAGCACACCGTTGGGCTCGCGCACATAGATGGAGGAGAAATATTTGCGGTCGTGAACATCGGTGACGACCGCATCGGAGCCTTGCAGCCGGTCGCGCAGCATCTCGACCGCGCCGAGATCGTCGGCACGGAACGCGACGTGATCAACCGTGCCGGTTCCCGGCGCGGAGGTCCAGAAACCGCGCGCGTCGCGAATGTCGATGGCATCACCCCGGTCGTCCACCATGCGCCGGATGCTCTCGCTGCGCTCGGCAAAGCGATAACCGAAATAGGCGGAGAGAAATCCTTCCGTTTCCTCCGGCTTTTCGGTGAGGATGGTGGCCGCGCGCAGGCGGCGGATTACATGCTCCTCCGGTACGCCTTCGCTGGCCCAGGCCGCCTGCGAGGCAGCCCCTACCACACCCACCAGCTTGACGATGATGCCGTCCGGATCGGTCAGCCGCAGCACCGGCTCGCCGAATTCCTGCACCGGCCCGGAAATGCGGATGTTGTGCGACAGCGCCCGCGTGAGCCAGAAGCCGATGCTTGTCGGGTCGATCGCCAGCGCGATCTCGCTGACCTGCCCATGCCCGACACGGCCCGGCGAACCGGCCTCCCAGGCGAAGAAAGTGATGAGCGTGCCAGGCGAACCGGCGCCGTCGCCATAGAACAGATGAAGCTGGGTGGCATCCTCATAGCCTCCGGTGCGCTTGACCAGCCGCATACCCAGAAAACCGGCATAGAAATCGACATTGGCCTGCACATTGCCGGTAATCAGGGTGATGTGATGGATGCCGCTCATTACCTGCTTTCTCCGCTGCTCGACCACTTGTCTAGCGCATTCGTTTCGATTTGGCTCGCACGCAGACGTGGCAAAATTCCCCGCACGGCATTCCCATAACAACAGCCTGCGCGCATGGCGCATGTCGTTTTGCTCGCGCAACTGGTCGTCGCATCGGCAAAGCTGTCGCATGCCACGGTCCAATATGCTGCCATTCCGGAATTCCATGAGGCCCGTCATGTCCGCAGCCCTCGATCCAGCAGAAACCACCACCGACCGCGTCCGGCGGGGCGGCCGCGCGGGAAAGCGCGCCGGAAGCTCGACCGCGTTCGAGCAACCGCCATTCCGGCAATTGCGCATCCCGTTCGAGCCGACGCGCATCGTCTCCGACGACGAGCTGGAAGCGATCCATCTCGCCTCGTTGCGCGTGCTTCGGGAAATCGGCATCGACGTGCTGCATGCCGAGGCTCGACGCATCATGAAAGAGCATGGCGCCGATGTGCAGGAAGGGTCCGAGCGGGTGCGCTTCGACAGCGACATGGTTCTGGAGCTGATTTCGCACGCGCCGTCCGAATTCACGCTGCACGCCCGCAATCCGGCGCACAATGTGCGCCTCGGCGGCAACAATCTCGTCTTCTCGCAAGTGGCTTCCGCGCCCAATTGCTCCGACCTCGACCGGGGCCGCCGGGCAGGCAGCCAGGCCGATTTCCGCAATCTGGTCAAGCTTGGCCAGATGCACAACATCATCCACGTCACCGGCGGCTATCCGGTAGAGCCGGTGGACCTGCATCCTTCCATCCGGCACCTGGAATGCCTGCGCGACTTCGTGCTCCTGACCGACAAGGCTTTCCACGCCTACTCGCTGGGCCGCGAGCGCAATCTCGATGGCATCGAGATTTGCCGCATCGGCCGTGGCGTGCCGATGGAGCAGTTCGTGCAGGAGCCGTCGCTGCTCACCATCATCAATACCAATTCGCCGCTGAAAATGGATATTCCGATGATGGAAGGCATCATCCAAATGTCGTCCCACGGGCAGGTCGTCATCGTCACGCCTTTCACGCTGGCCGGGGCCATGGCGCCCGTCACGGTCGCCGGCGCACTGGTGCAACAGAACGCGGAAGCCCTGGCAGGCATCGCCTTCGCCCAGATGGTGAAGAAGGGCGCGCCGGTCGGCTATGGCGGCTTCACCTCCAATGTCGACATGAAATCGGGCGCGCCGGCCTTCGGCACGCCGGAATATATGAAGGCCCAGCTCGTCGGCGGGCAGCTTGCGCGGCGCTACGGAATTCCCTACCGCACCTCCAATGTCTGCGCCGCCAATGCGGTGGACGCGCAGGCAGCCTATGAAAGCGTGTTTTCGCTGTGGGGCTGTATTCAGGGCGGCGGCAACTTCATCAAGCACGCCGCCGGCTGGCTGGAAGGCGGCCTGACCTGCTCCTACGAAAAAACCATCCTCGACATAGACCTGTTGCAGATGGTGGCCGAATTCCTGACCCCACTCGACGTCTCGGAAGACGCGCTCGCTATCGATGCCATCCGCGATGTCGGGCCAGGCGGCCACTTCTTCGGCACGCCGCACACGCAGGCGCGCTACAAGAATGCCTTCTATGCGCCCATCATCTCCGACTGGCGCAACTTCGAAACCTGGAGCGAATCCGGCGCGCCCACGGCGGTGGAGAAAGCCAATCGCGTCTGGAAGGAGCGTCTGGCGCATTACGAGGAACCGCCAATCGACCCGGCCATTCGCGAGGAACTCGACGCCTTCGTGGAAAAGCGCAAGGTCGAGGGCGGCGCACCGACGGATTTTTGAGGACGGTGGCTGATCGACCTCCACTCCGTATCGGCCGCCCCTAAACATGAATCAATCCATGCAAATCTGGACATAAAGCAATGAAATCCCATGCAAAAGCTGTAGTCATCGGCGGCGGTGTCGTCGGCTGCTCCGTGCTCTATCACCTTGCCCGTGCCGGCTGGACCGACGTCATGCTGATCGAGCGGTCGGAACTGACCTCCGGCTCGTCATGGCACGCGGCCGGCGGCTTCCACACGCTGAACGGCGATCCCAATGTCGCGAAGCTCCAGGCCTATACGGTGCAGCTCTACAAGGAGTTGGAGGAGCTTTCCGGCCAGTCCTGCTCGTTGCACCTCACCGGCGGCATCATGATGGCCGACAGCCCGGAACGCATGGACTTCCTGCGGCTGGCCCACGCCAAGGGGCGTTATCTCGGCATGGACACAGAACTGATCACGCCGTCCGAGGCCAAGGCGATGTTCCCGCTGATGGACGAGAAGAATTTCGTCGGTGCCATGTGGGACCCGGTCGAAGGCCATCTCGACCCCTCCGGCACCACACATGCCTATGCCAAGGCGGCCCAGAAGCTGGGCGCCGAAATCGTGCTGCGCAACCCGGTCAGGGAACTGACGCAGGAGGCCGACGGCACCTGGAACGTGATCACCGAACAGGGCACGGTGAAGGCCGAGCATGTGGTGAACTGCGGCGGCCTGTGGGCGCGCGAGGTGGGCCGCATGGTGGGCCTCGAGCTGCCGGTTCTGGCCATGGAGCACATGTATCTGCTCACCGAGCCGATGCCGGAGGTGGAGGAATTCAACAGATCCACCGGCCGCGAAATGGTCGGCGTGCTCGACTTCAAGGGCGAGATATACACCCGTCAGGAGCGCAACGGCATCCTGCTCGGAACCTATGAAAAGGCCTGCAAACCCTGGTCGCCGGTCAACACGCCGTGGGATTTCGGCCATGAACTCTTGCAGCCCGACATCGACCGCATCGCGCCCTCGCTGGAAATCGGCTTCAGGCATTTTCCGGGCATCGCGAATGCCGGGATAAAGCAGATTATCAACGGTCCCTTCACCTTCGCGCCGGACGGCAACCCGCTGGTCGGCCCGGTGCAGGGCCTGACCAACTACTGGACCGCCTGCGCCGTCATGGCCGGCTTCAGCCAGGGCGGCGGTGTCGGCCTCGCCTTGTCGAACTGGATGGTGAACGGCGATCCGGGCTTCGACGTCTGGGGCATGGACGTCTCGCGCTACGGCGAGTGGGCCACGCTGCGCTACACCAATGCCAAGGTGCGCGAAAACTATTCGCGCCGCTTCTCGATCCGTTTCCCCAACGAGGAACTGCCGGCCGCACGGCCGGCGCAGACCACCCCGCTCTACGACACCATGATCGCCAACAATGCCGTCATGGGCGACAGCTGGGGTCTGGAAACCCCGTTGTGGTTCGCGCCCAAGGGCACCGAGCCGAAGGACATCGTTTCCTTCCGCCGCTCCAACGATTTCGAGCATGTCGGCAATGAAGTCCGTGCCGTGCGCAAGCGCGTGGGTGTGACCGAGATCGCCAATTTCGCCAAATATGAAGTGTCCGGCCCCGGCGCGGAAGATTTCCTCAACCGGATGATGACCAACCGCATGCCGAAAACCGGCCGGCTGGTGCTGACGCCGATGCTGAACGAATTCGGCAAGCTGATCGGCGACTTCACCATCGCCAAGGCGGCCGAAGACCGCTTCATGATCTGGGGCTCGTCGGCTGCTCAAAAATACCACATGCGCTGGTTCGAGCGCCACCTGCCGCAGGACGGTTCGATCCGTATCCACCGCTTCGACCAGACGCTGGTGGGGCTGGCAATCGCCGGTCCGCAAAGCCAGGCGCTCCTGCAGAAGCTGGTCGATGAGGACGTTTCGACAAAAACCTTCCGCTTCATGGATTATCGCGAGATGGCCGTGGGCGGCGCGCCAGCAATCGTCAATCGCATCAGCTACACCGGCGATCTCGGCTACGAAATCTGGATGCAGCCGGCCTATCAGCGACTTGTCTACAAGGGCATCAAGGAAGCAGGCGCGGAATTCGGCATCGTCGATTTCGGCATGCGCGCGCTGCTTTCCATGCGGCTCGAAAAGAATTTTCCAACGTGGTTCCGGGAACTGAGGCCCATCTACGGCCCCTTCGAAGGTTCGATGGATCGCTTCATCCGCATGGAGAAGAATGATTTCATCGGCCGCGAGGCTGCCGCGAAGGAACAGGCAGAAGGCCCCAGGCTGCGCCGCGTTTCCATGGTGGTGCAAGCCGATGGCGCCGATGTGATGGGCGACGAGCCAATCTGGGCCAGGGTTTCGGCCGATTATGGCACCGTGGAAAAGCCGCATGGCTACGGTGCGCCGCGCTTTGACGAGACCGGCAGGGAAGCGCGCGGCTCGGCGGCCGACGAAGGCGACTCGAGCATTCGTGGCATCGTCGATGGCGACTGGCGCGTGGTTGGCTGGGTCACCTCGGGCGGCTATGCGCATCATGTGGAAAAGTCGCTGGCACAGGGTTATGTGCCCGCACCTCTTGCCGAGGACGAGAGCGAAGGCGTGTTCGAAATAGAGATATTGGGCAAACGC
>Ga0182738_1005602_pt1 | contig 13331 bp, 10 predicted proteins | sample eDN5th30CBELigMG_FD_128876 | JGI IMG/M metagenome (GOLD analysis project Ga0182738, IMG submission 128876) | Enriched Miracle-Growth compost microbial communities from Emeryville, California, USA - eDNA 5th pass 30_C BE-Lig MG (version 2)... ...
GCCTGCGCAAGACCTACCCTGGCGTCAAATCGGGTTTCTTCATTGCCCCCCAGGTCTTTGTGGTTTATATGCTGTTCGCCCTGGGAGCCCTGCTGCTGAGGCTGGAAATCTCCCGCCTGATTCTCGTGGGGTCGGGCATAGCAGCCATTTTCTGGTTTCACCTGGAGTATGTGGCAACTTTCAGGTACCGCCGGCTCAAGCTGGCCGTGATCGGCCAAAGCGCGGCGGACCAGCTTCTGGGCCTTCCCGACATCGATACCCGCGTCATTCATGATTTTGATTTGGGCCCTACCCGATACGATGCGGTCGTGACCGACTTTTCCCAGCTTGACCAGGCCACCGAACGGTTTCTCACCAAATGCGCCCTGAGCCGTATCGCTGTCTATGATGCGAAGGCGATTTTCGAGTCGTTCACCGGCCGCGTCCAGATCAACAGAATGTCCGAAAACAATATCGGATCCCTGCTGCCCAGCCCTGCCTACGAAATGCTGAAACGCCTGGCGGACCTTGCGATTCTTGTCTGTTCGCTTCCGATCGTGCTGCCTATCTGTATCGTGACGGCTATCTGCATCAAGCTGGAAAGCCCCGGCCCGGTGATATACGCGCAAATGCGCGTGGGCCAGGGCAACAAACGGTTTGTGATGTACAAGTTCCGCAGCATGTATACCGACAAGGAACACTCCGCCAAGTTTGCGTCGAAAGAAGACCCGCGTGTCACCAGAGTAGGTCGCATCATCCGCCAGTTGAGGATAGATGAACTGCCCCAGCTGATCAACGTGCTGAACGCGGAAATGAGCCTGATCGGCCCACGTCCCGAGCAGCCCGCATTCGTGCAGCGTTTTGACGAAATCATCCCTTTCTACTGTTACCGGCACGTGGTCAAGCCTGGCATTACCGGCTGGGCCCAGGTGAGGCATGGCTACGCGGCGAGCACCGACGAAACCCAGGTAAAGATCGAACACGACTTCTACTACATCAAGAACTGCTCGCTGTACCTGGATCTGCTGATTGTTTTCCTGACGATCAAGACCATGCTGACGGGGTTTGGGGCGCGGTAGGGGGTATTGGCCGGCATGTAACATGCGGCCCGGCACGGAAACATATCAACCGGCGCCCGACGGGATGCTTCCTTCTTTCATACAGCCTGCCACATCCGGCGCCCCCCAAAGCTCCCGCCTGCCATCCTCACCAGGCATCCTTATTGGCATCCATTTAGATGTTATGTATGTATACAGCGGGCTCCCTTGCCAACGCTCCGGCGAGTCAATAAAAGCAGCGAACTTTATGTTCAGCGATGCCAGTGCGGCGGACACCGTAACGTCATCCGATGCCGCAAGAATAGGCCGCGCAGGAAGCGTAAACAGGAATACCGGCGGGCGTCGATAAAAATAGACATTCCAGCGATCGCCGTCCACCAGCCATTGCTGCCCATCGGCAAGGCATTGCACGCCATGCTCAAGAAAACGGATCTGCGCAATCTCAGCAGGCTGGGCGGGACGGCTTTTCCATGTGCGCGCCTGCAGGGACACGCAGGCCATATAAGCCGTAAGCATCGTCAGGCTAACAACGATTCCTGCGGACCAGGCCTGCGAAAAGCGATATCTGTTTGCCAGGAAACTCACCAGGCATACCGCGCCCGCCGCCAGCATAGTGGCCGACAACAAAAAATAAGGAAGCGGGTAACGGGCATTGGTGAGAAAGGCGCTGGAGAGATTTATGCCTGCATGGTTGAACAAGTTGGAAACCGAAATCAGCAACGGCACCCATATGCCAATCAGCATGCCAAGATAGCGCTTGTTTACTTTCTTCCGGAAAAAGAGAATAACTACCAGGGCGACCGCCACGGCTATCGTCTGAAGGAGCCAACCGTAACGTACGAAAAGCATCCAGAGCAGCTCGATAGGGTTGGGAATCGGTTTCGTCCAACGCTCTCCCAGCACCGAATCTATCCATGTTCCCCGGTATATTGAATGCTGCAAGCCGTATCCCATGAAGTTGCCAGTCTCAGCATAGTTCTCCATGTATCTGAGTATGGCCAAAAGGAATACCAGCACCATCGGTACAGTAAATTTTCCAACCGGGCGCCACCCTCGTGCGCGGCACAGCATTGCGAAACATAAAATGCTGCCACCGCTCAAGACCAGGAACAGGATATTGAGCGTATGGGACATTACTGCCAACGCAGCAAAAGCTCCGGCCACAATACCTCGCTGAAGGAGTCGCGACCTGAAGTTGATGACAAGAGAGCTAAGCACAACCATGAAGCCATACAATGGTGCGAGGCGAAACCCGTCCCTGCTTAACGTACCAGCGATGTAATACACCCACGGCACGCACAAGGCCAGGCACAGCGCCGCTACCAGAGCCCTACCTTCGCCAATGGCCATCGTCACTGCGGCAATGGACAGCAACAGATAAACCAGCGACAGCTGTTGTGCAAGCCGCGGCAGGAAATCAAGTGGAGGGAAAGCCGGATCCACCCCCTGCAGGAAAAGAGCATGTGACAGGTAAGCCTCGAACAGGAATGAGTGCGGATGCACAACAATCACATCGCCGGGGCCGCCAAAGAAACTTGGCATCGACGCGATGCCCGGTGATGCCGAGAAGGATTTTGCTCCCGCCAGGTATACATTGAAATCGTGCGCAAAGGCATGCAGCGTCCCCGCATTCTGATAGAGAACGTTTGCAAGGAAGAGGCTTACAAAGCCGCCAGTTACCACCAGCGCCACGCCTGGCAGGGTCAGCTTGATCTGAGGCAGGACATGGCGCCCATGCCGCACCGTCCGTGGACCAAAGCTCACCATCAGGGCCAGGGCCAGCGCCATGGGCGCATGCCTGTATATTGCGGGCGAATTTATATCGGCCAGCGCAAGCGCCATAACGACCAGCCCGATTACCTGTGGAGTCAGTGACACGCCGAGAAGAATGCGCGTGGGCAACGCAAGCCGCAGCCAGCCTGGGAGGCAGGCTGCAGCACATGCCAGCCCCATCGCGATCGCAAACTGTTGCAGCAGGTAGCACGCAGTCATCTAGCAAGCATCCGGACTGTAAACGCGCCAAGAAAGAACAACAGGTCAGCGATGACCCAAAGCGCGCGATTCAAAATTGCCGCATCCAGCATCGTAGTAGTTGGGGTACCGCTGAACTGGCCTGCTAGCACCAGGACGCCTTCCCGAACACCCGCGCCTGCGGGAGCAAAGACAGCCACCATCCCGGCGATGAATGCGGCGGCATAAGACCCCACCGACCAGAACCATTGAGCAAACGTTCCGATATCAGGCAGCAGCAATGAAAAGGACGTTCCCATGGAAACCCAGCCAATGATCATTACTGTGGATGAAACCAAAGTAGTCCGAATATTATCCGAGCGTGAAGTTTTCCAGGCGGAACGTCGCCATACCACCTTCCATGCTCCCATGACACCGAGCAGAACAGCCATGACTGCAAGCACCGCCACAGTTGTGAAGCCGGCCGTTCTTTGACCAGCCAGTATGATCAACGCAGAGGGCAGGCTGACGACCACTGCTGTCATGCCTAGCCCGAGATGCTCAAGAAGCAAAGCCTTCGAGACATCCACAGTGGACATGCCGTAGTTACGATAGTGCACCACACGGCCAACAATCGCCCACACGCCTCCTGGCACGTATTTCGCAATGTCTGAAGACGCGTAAACCCATATACTCTCGCGCCACGTTGACAAGCGGCTTTTGACCAGCCGCAGGCTGCCGCGCATGAGATACAGCGCGGACAGCTTGCCCAACAGGATACACAACAACGCGGCAAACAGATGCGTTGCCGGTATGGCACGCAAGGTGGATAAGGTATGGACACCGTTATGCCACAGATAATAGGCCAGCCCAACAGCCATCAACACCATCCAGCATTGCTTGGCAATTGAGATCAGACGCTGGCGATCCAGGCGGCTATTCATGTCAGGTCGGCCTCAGATACCTGAGGGCTGTTTTGACGGTGTTAGTAAGCGAGTCTGCCGTCTTGCTGCGCAAATACCCTGGCAAGCCATTGCTCCACCGCTCCGGATGAGTGCTGACGTAAATTGGCAGCGATGACGCGGCGACAAACTGTCTGAAAGCAACCATGACTGTAGGTACAGCGTCGCTGGGCCAGGCCTTGCCTACCCTGTCCCTTAAATTAGCCTGAGCGAGCCAGGTTCCTCCGGTGTCTGTCAGGTAGTACGGAGAGAAAGGCTCAATCCCTGCCACCGCATCCCCCAGCAGTTGAGCTCGACCCAGATCGTCTTCTGTAAGCAAGTCTTGATTATGAAACTTGCTTAATGGCGCCCCATGCATGCTGACAGTCGTGCACGGAGCCAGCTTGCGCAAAGCTTCGAGATTGCGAAAGAACCGCTCAATTGCCGCGTCCCGCTTACCCTTGCAGAAACTGAGGTCTTCATAGTGATAGCCTATCTCATGCCCGAGGGACGCTATGGCTTCGACAACAGAGCGAGGAAACGATCCTGATTGACTGACACGAAAATAATATGTGCTGCATACACCAAGCCTGGCCTCCAGCCTGGCCAGATCACTTGCCTTCCCGGCCATGCGGTCTACGTCATGCCGCAGAATGATTCGCGAGCTCTTGTCAGCGGCACGCAGGAAGTCCGCAACACCACCGACAGGCTTTCCCGTGGCCAGCAGAGCCTCTATGATCTGTTGATAATCCGCGTGCCAGAAAGACATTATTTATTCGAGAATAAATTCATGAGACGTCGAACGAAGACGCGTGGCGCCAATGTAATGAACAGGTACTCAAACACCTGAATTGGAATATACAACGCACTCAGCCAGCGGGCTCTTCGCAGCTTTATCTTCGTTAAATCAACCCAGGCGTATTTGTAGTGGCGAAACCCTGGTTTCTCGAATTCCGGATAGACAGCCAGCTCGGGCGCGGGCATTTTCAGTTTTCTAGCAACCCGCGTATAGGCAACCGCATATCGGCGGTTGTCCAGGGTATAGCCCTGCGACTCAATCAACTCATGCCGGGCCAGATCTTGATCCTGTATATGACCATCACGCATAGCATCGTCATACCATCTCGCGCCCCGATCACTACGGATCACGACGGCCGAATAACCCAGCCCCTGCTGTGAACGGAATCTTGGCAAATGAGGATCCCCGACCGCTATGTCCGCAAAATCGCTGATCTGATCCGGACACATCCGGCACCGAGGCAGCATCCAGTATCCCTGAAAGCCGACGACGTATCGCAAGATATTCCAGCGCGAGTTGCCACGAATGCGGGCTATCTCACAGGATTCTCCATCAAGGCCCGCCAACCTGATTTTCCCTGGCCATGGGCCATGGCGGTAATCGACGCTGGCAGCGCTCCCCAGGCTCTTTCCAAACTTGCGCAGATAGTAATCTATCCCTCCAAAACGGTTGATTCCCCCGCAAAACAGGCCAATTGAGAGGACATGCCTTTCGGCTAGCTGGCGGTTACCTTGTTTGATCATCTCCAGCGACGCAATTTCACAGGGAAGGCCAACAAAAGCAAACCGCTCATTGCCTTCAATGAGCGTACTTAGCTCCGCCCCCAGGATCGCAGGCTGGTATACGGAGCCGTGAATGGCGGCCAGATCTTCCCCGCGTCTGATAACCACGCCTGTCCTGCTGTGCGGCGTACCCTCCGATACGACGCAGTAGGCGACGTCGATAGCGTTCCTGTCGAACAGATAGTTCAGCAATGCTGTTGTCACGCCGCCCGACGCTGAGCGGCTACGAGTCTGAATATCGCTCGCATATGCCGCGCGAATACGCTGATGGTGCCCAACCCAACCGTCCACAGGCAAGGAACCATATACAGACCGAGCCAGTTGCGGCATAGGCATCGCGGCCCCGGGGCATGCCACCTCTGCGTCCACATCGGCGTGCTCCAGATCGACTATGGGAACAGAATGATCATGATCCCTGCTGTACTCCATCCGTATGACGGCTTCCGCCTTTCCTGCATTGGCAGACATGCACATGCCGCAGCCTATGCAAAGACCTTTGTTGACAACTCTGGCTGGCAACTCACTTGCCTTCATGCGCCTTCCTCAAATAGGCTTCCACAAGCTCGAAATTGCGTTCCGACGAAGCCTTGATTTTCACCCCGCTTGCCTGAAGGCGCGCACGTGTAGTCTCGCGCCGCTCCCATGCCTCACGAAATGTCGCGGACAATGCCTCAGCATTAAATGATGCAAAATCCAGAATCGGTATGTCAGCATCGAACTCCGCTGCCATTTCCTGATATTTATGGCTCCAGCCCAGTACCAGCGATGGCACACTGGTTATCAATGCCGCCACTACGGCGTGAAACCGGCAACCAACAAAAAAACTGGCCTCTCCAATCAAAGCCCGCAGGAGAACGGGATCTTCCGGCGGAACATGGAAAAAGACGCGCCCATCCGCCTGAACGCTTTCGTACAACGACCGGCATAGCTGGATATCATTATTCTTGCTGGCTCCTCGCCCCAGGCTGTGCGGCAATATCAAAACGTTGATTGTGTCATCCTTGAGCATTGCATTGATGAAGCTGCTCATCTCCCCAAGAAATTCCATGCCGCGCCCACGACATAAGGACGCAACGACCCTGCTTGGTGAAACAATTATCCAGGATCGGGCACTGTCATCCAGGCGCCGCAATATCTCCACCGCCTCCCGTCGCTTCTGCTCCGATATATCCAAGACAAACGAAACATCAGCCAGTGCCGTGGGATCCGACATGCCCAGCTCCTCCAGGAATTGACGGCTTTGCTCCCCCCGTGCGATAACTGCAGCGCATCGCGTCAGAACAGGTCTGGCGAACAGCCGGTTCAGCCGGCTTCGAAATGGCCCCAAGGCCTGCGACAGCTTGAATACTGGCTTGCGCCAAACTATACCTGGCAATGCACAGGAAGTGTTGTACCAAAGCAGAGGAAACCCTCTTCCATCCACAAAAGCGATACCCGACAGATCGACCACCGCATCTGCCTGTTCAATGGCACGGAAGAAGGCAATAGACCTACTCAGGACACGCCGGAGGACAGGCACCAGCACCGCTGCGAACGTCAATGGCATATACCATGCCATCAATGCCAGCGGTGGGGCAGACACCACTTCGAGGTCTTGCTCCTGATTACAGGCGCGATCCGCATCCGGATAGATGCTCAGCAATTGAAAACTCGCCGAAGGATATCGGGCGCGAAGCTGCTGCATGGCGGCATGCAGCATCGCGCTGCCGCCCATGTTGCCGGTAAGGGTTACACCAGTAATAACGAAACGCATTGATTCGCTCAGACCTTTCTGACAAGAACGGTCTTTATATCTCTAAGGTTGATAGGGACAGCCCAATTCAGCGGCAAACCAGCCAGCTTTGCTTCAAATCTCCGAGCACCCAGGCTTCGCGCCAGTTTGACCAACAGGAAATTCAGCGACACCCGCTTGGCCTGAAAACCCATCTCTACAATTTCAAAACCGCTCTGACGGAAAAGTGTGGCCAGGCTCTCCTCGGAAAAATAATGCAGGTTTACGGGAGGGATCCACAAAGGCCAACGCTTGCCGCTCAGCCGGCATGCCAGAGAATCGCCCATCGGAACGGTAAACACAGCATGGCCTTTTGGACGCAGCAACTGGGCAGCCTTTCCACAGGTGGCGTGCACATCCATCATACTGGCCAATACATCCCAGAACGTCAGCACATCAAAAGAACCGTTCTCATACGGAGCATTTGCGAAATCTCCGCTCTCCAGATTGACGCCAATTTCATGGCCATACTCGGCGGCTCGTTCGGAATAGTCGATGCCGCTGGCAATGAAATAAGGATGTGCCGCTTTGACGAAATAACCTCTGCCCGCCCCTACATCCAGCAAGCTTCCCTGCAGGCCTGTATCGCGCAGCCATTCGGCCCGCCGCTGTGCATTCAGCACGATTGCCGACGATGGGCCTGCAGCCGCCTGCTGGCTTGAGGCGTGAAATGCTGCGCCATACACACTGCTCAGCACATCCGCAGTAACCGGCCCATCGGCATACCGGTGCCCGCAGGCACGGCAGCGCAAAATCTGATAGAAAAGCCGTGCGATATAAGGGGACTCCAGCTCAAACAGCCGAACGACGCCGCTCGACCCGCATACCGGGCAAGGCTTGCTGTGCGAAAACGAGGTTTCAGCCGGCATGCTTGGGCAGCGCTCGGGGCACTTCCACGCAAAGATCCCGATTAACCTGAAAATCGAGCGAGAAGGCATTGAGCAACAATTGCACCGTGACACTAAAAGTTGTACTGAACATGATCAGCGATACAGTGGGTATGGCGCCGGTCATCCCCCATTTGATGATCAGATAGACAAAGAGCACGCCCGACAGCAGCATGAACAGCGCGGCGGACAGGTAGTAAAGCACAATCGGATGGCCGCTCAAATATATATACTTGCGAAACATACGGTGCAGAAACAAGCCCCACAACAAACCAAGAATTGGGCAGATGACTTTGCTCACGTTCATCTTGCTCGTCCAGTCAACGCCATACCTCGGCTTCACATTGATCTCGACCACCCGCATTTCCGCCACATTCAACCGTGTCAGTATGTCGTTGGGGCAGCCATAGCGGGGATATACTTCATCCCAGTTCACGGCTGCCAACGCATCACGGTTGATCACTGTATAGCCGCATTGTGTATCGCTGACATGCCAGTAACCAGACACAATCTTGGTCAAGGCGGACAGCGCCAGGTTTCCGAACAGGCGCACCATCGGAATCTTGTCGCCTCGCCCTTTGAACCGGTTTCCTTTCGCATAATCGGCATGGCCAAGCGCCACAGGCTCAAGCAGGTGCTCCAGGTCATCGGGATCCATTTGGCCATCGGCTGCCATTACGGCAACCAGATCATAATTTTCGGAAAAGGCGCGTTTGTAACCCGTACAGATTGCCGCGCCCACCCCGGCGTTCTTCGCATGGGGAATCACAACGACATCCCTGCCAGTATCCAGAGCAGATTGTTTCGCAATATTTACACTGTTATCGCCCGACTGGTCATCCACCACATAAATGCGATCGACGCATGGCGGCATTGTACGAATGACCTCCCCTACCTTGGCTTCTTCGTTGTAGCACGGCACCACTACTGCTACGAGCAGATTCTTATACATGTATGTTGTAAGCCTGAATAAAGCTGGTATGCAACCCAAGCAATGTTTTAGTTTCGATAGTCCGTCTGAAGCATCATCCAACAAACGCATGCCGGCAATACAAATACATTTCCCGGCGGCCGGAAGAACTCGCCGCGTCTTCGGACTGCGATAGCCTTCTCGGCTGCGTCTTTACCCTGCGGCATTCAGGAGCGAATTGTCTCAAATTGTATTGAAACAAAAAAGCGGGAATAGCTAGGGTAAGTGCTTATAGCTTATGGCAAGAAGCTGGTCGGTATTCGTCCATTCACCGGCCAGGCGCCGGGCCAGCCGCGTCGATAAACTGGGCCGCGAGCTTTCCATACTCATAGCGAAGCAGTACGGCCGTATGACCAGACTTCCCCATCTCCACCCGCTCATCTTCAGGAAGCCGGCAAAGCTGCACAATGGCGTCACGAATCGATACTGGGTCAGAAGGATCCGCTGAAACACCGCAATGGTGATCCGCCACTGGATTGTTTCCCGCCTTGCATGCAAAAATCACAGGCAGCCCCGCCAGCATGTAATCCCAGAGTTTGTTTGGGCTGACGCCGAACCGAAAGATCGGCTGTGATCTAAGCGAGATATAGCCTGCCGAAGCTTGCCGAAGCACCTTCATGACATCAGCTTTGTCGATCTGGTCATGGAATTCCACATTGAACAAGTCTTCGCGGTTTGCATAGTCAGCCAACTGCTGAGCCATGACCCCACGCCCAATCAGGAGAAGCTTGATTTTTTCCGGGCACTTTTTCAGCAACGAGAACGCCTGCAGCAATGTTTCAATGGAATTGGGCTCGCCCAGTGCCCCCGCATAAACAACAACAAAATAGCCATCACGCCTGAGCTCCCGAACTCGTTGCACGAGCGGCATGGGATCGAACACAGACATGTCCGACTCACTGCCCGGAGCGTCTTCGATGTCAACCCCATTGGGGATCCAGCTGAACTTCTCGGGGCTCAATCCCCTTTCCACCATATGCTCTTTAGCGCACGGCAAGAGGCTCACCACGTTGTCAGATCTCTTGTATGCAAACTGCTCGATCCATCCTGTCGCCCTTACGAGCGAAGATGCTGGGTTCATGTCGGCAAGCTCGACCAGACTGAGCGGCCAGATATCCCTCACCTCAAAAACAAGCCTGGATCGAAGCAGCCTGGCGGCCAGCCATGTGCTGACATAGCCGAACGGATGCGGAGATGAGTAGACCATCACATCAGGCCGCCCAGACAGCAACGCCCGGACGAGGCAATAAGGTGCCAGCATCAAAGAGAACAGCAGCATCGAGAGCTTGCGCCCCCAGCCGTTGCCTCGGTACTTTATCGTCGGAACAAAGGCATAGCGAGCCCTGTCCTTGGCCAGATCTCGCCAGCGTCTTTCATCGGGTTCCAGCAAATGGTGATAGCCCGCGCTGATGATCAGCGTCTCGTGGCCCAACATCTCCCAATGCCTGGCAAAGTGATAGGCTCGCCAATAGCGCCCCACGCCTGGACCTCCGGCAGACGGGTGGATGTACCATATCCTCATAAGCCTATATCCATACATCCATGCCCGGACCGGAGTTGGATCTGTCGTTGTGCGTCAATCATGCGCAACTATACGTCCTCATCCAGTAATTCATCGACCGCCCCAGCCCCTTTCTTGTTTGCAACCCAGATATCCTTGGCGGCGGGAGCTACCACGCCACGCTCGACCAAGCGGGAAGCGGCCTTCTCAAAACTGATGAATCGGAACATCTGAGGATAAATGCGATTGAACGAAGCGAGCAAGCTTGTTATCTGCGTAAAATTATTCAGACATAGCCGCAGAACCAGAAGATAGGTAGTTAACTGGCCCCACCCTGTATTCATCTGCAGCAGTTCCGTACCCTTCTGGAAAAGAAGGGCAAAAATTGCCACCGCCATCAGCACGCTGGCCAGGAAGGTGCTTTCAGCGCTTGCCACCAAACGCCCCAGATACGCATCCATGCTCTGACGTAAAGGCCCATGCCTGAACGCGGCATCCATGTCAGGCGCTTCGCCCTTGCCTTGTCCGGACGCTTCCGCTATTTCACTGACTAGACGGCGCTTTTCGACAACGGCCTGGGGAGCTCGCAGTTCGAACTCCTTGGAATGTCTTGCCCCTTTCAGGCTTGCGCGATAAAGCAACGGAATAATGAGCAGGACCAGCAGGAACAAAGAGATGGTCAGACGCGCATCCAAATACAGTAGTACTGCAAGGGCTACCATACCCGAGGACAACGGCAACAGACATCGGAGAATGAGTCTCGCAGCAGTGCCGCAATAGCGCACATCCATATTGGAGATACGCGAGAAATGCGGCCGAAACCTGCTTAACCCTGCGTGTTCCCCAACCGTGGCAATAAGGTATAAGGCCCGGCTGGAGCAGCGTTCCTCAAAACTGATACACAGGCGCAGATTGTATATTTCGGAGAAATACTGCGTAACTGAAGAAAGCACAAACATTCCCAACGCCAGTGCCGTTATGACAATGAGAAGCGGAAACGATGTCCTGGTGTTCTCGAATACATAGCCCAGTATGTGTACATTCTGGTTGGCCGCCAGCAGATGCAGATATCTTGCCAGTATGGCCAACGCTCCGAATTTCAATACCAGCGCCATGAACATCAATAATGCGGAGCCAACTGATATCAGCTTATAGGATCCATAGGCTTCTCTCCAGAGCCATTGCATCGTACTCTTGTAACGAAAAAACTGATCGCGGACCTGCGCCGCTTTCTTCTTCAGGGAAGTGGTATTCATAATGCCTTGTCAAACGGGCCACCAGGTGCCTGCACCCCTATCCGATACAGAGTCAATAACTCGGCAATCCCGTGCAGGCCGTGCATCGAATGCCGGAAGAAACAAGCCTCCCCGGTGTTGGTGCCAAGCAGATCCAGAATATGTCCGGCCACCCTGTTTGCCGTACGTTTCCATTGCAAACGTTGCATCTCGTTCTCAATCAAGCAGCCCCGCCGGGACAAGCCAAGCAAGAACTCGCCCAATGACCATAACCGGGCGGGCTTGCGCTCTACCCGGACACAGCGGCCATCAATTCTTCTGACAATGGGCAGCTCGGACGACAATGCCAACTTGCTTTCTTCAGTGATGAGTGTACAGACATCCAGATAACCGATTCCGCCGTCAAACAATGAAACCAGATCAGCGTGCCACTCATTATCCGCCGGGCACATATCGGAAGGGAAGGCGTTAATGATATAGCACTGATGCAAAAGATCCACTATCGGGGACGAGGCGGAATACCGCCAACCAATGCCCCGGATGCGCAAGCCGGCGATCATCGAGAGCTTTTCCCTCGCCTCCGCGGCTCGTGGCTCTTCGGGATCGGAATACTTGGCAACTACCCCGAAAGCATAAGCAGCTGCATTGATAATGGGCTCGTTCAAATGTTCGGAATATCGTGGCAGAACGAGATTTTCTCCATCATATGGGCGCGCCCAGTATCGCGGCCAGGAGAGCAATGTGTGCATGCCAGCCTGATGGAGAGACTCGAAATCCGAATCGAGCAATCCCGTCGAGGATGCGGCAGACACGGCTTCCACAACCAATGCCGAAGTGATCAGAAACGGCTCTCGCGCTGGAAGCTGGCGATAGGGAAACCCCAGACCCCAGGCAGCCCCGTCGCCAAAAACACTTATCCTGGAAGCCTCCAGGCGCGACCAGGTAGGGGCGGCATACTGTACGAATGTTTGTGGGGATATGACCTTCGCATTCAGCAAGGCCACCAGCGAAAGCAGGAACTTCGCCTCAGCCATCGGATGAAACGACGGCAAGGCTGAATAGCCGTCCGGCCCAATGCCTTCAGCCGCATGATATCGCTCGACGAGTTCCAGCGCCTGGAGCTTGAGCCTGGCAGGCAGGTTTTTCTCACCAAGGCTCCCGACACTAGGCTCATGATGTTTGACCATGTGGCGACCTTGAAAGAGTACCCACATCACTGCATACAACAGGGCTTATTTCGGGAACACAAGCTATTGGCATGACACTGGCATGCGAAGGCAAAGCAAGGATCGCAGAACAGCACTCGGATGACATGGGCACGGCTTCCGCTAAGCCTCTAACGCATCAACGATACGCGCAGACGCATCCCCGCGTCCATACGGCGAAATGGGGGAGCGCTCGGCAGCCAGCGCCGCGCTCACGATTTCCTTGAAGGCGGCAATCTTTCCAGGCGGCACC
>Ga0182738_1005608_pt1 | contig 13321 bp, 8 predicted proteins | sample eDN5th30CBELigMG_FD_128876 | JGI IMG/M metagenome (GOLD analysis project Ga0182738, IMG submission 128876) | Enriched Miracle-Growth compost microbial communities from Emeryville, California, USA - eDNA 5th pass 30_C BE-Lig MG (version 2)... ...
AACTCTGGGAGAAGTGCCTTTTCTATTGAAAACTGAACACTTTTTTGAAATTATAATAGGCAGAATCAAAAGTAGGACGTGAAAATACTTTGACAATAGTCTGAGATATTAGACCCTTCTTAATAAATACACTAAAGACGAAATCTAACGGGCAATAAGCCTTTAAAAGCTGATTGAGGGGCTTTGGAAATAAAGTGCTGGTTTTGAGGAGAAAGTATGAGCAAAGAAAAGTTTCCAGATCTCTAGAAGGAGTGAAGAGAGGTTTGGGTGATTTGATGGCGAGAAGATGTTTAATTAAAAGGATAATGTGATAATTAAAGAGTTTTATTGAGTGGCAATGGCTAGATAGTTCTCATTTAGACGAAATTTAAGCTTTTTTATTTTGGAAAAAACTTATCAAGAAGCTGATAAACCAATGCTTAACTAGCAAATCTAATTGTTTTCTAGATATCTCAAAAAGGATTTTCTAGTGAAAATGGGTTATTATTAGAATGAGTTGAAGGAAAGAAAGTGAAGTTTTTCTTTTGAAAGAGAAAGAGTAGTTTTTCGAGGGAGAAACTGAATGGTTTTTAATAAAACCAGTTTAAGCTGAAGAAAAAACTGGATTGAATTGAAAAACTCAGATTTTAGAGTTTATAGACTTGATGATTCTAGAATGAGAGGTTTTGCTTGTTGAGGGGATGTATACAAAAACATAATTTTCCAGGCATAACTCTATGCAAAAGCGTCAAATACATTTACACATACAACACAAAAGTACCTAATTAATTTTCATTCATTAAAAGTATGCACAGCAAAGCAAAAAATTTGTTCATAAATATCTATTTAAAATCACTTTGAGATCTTGGTCTTTCAAAGGTTTACTCAAATGACCGCTCATTCCAGCCTTTATACACTTTTCTTTATCTGCTATACTGTCATTTGCCGTTAATGCCACAATCGGAACCTCTTCAACTCTTCCATTTTGCATAAGACTTTTCAGCTGTCTTGTAGTTTCATATCCGTCCATTACAGGCATCTGAATGTCCATGAAAATAAGCCTAATAGCCTCAAACGTCCCGGTATTATCAAGGACGCTTTTTAGCGCTAACTGTCCAGAAAGCGCGGTTTTTACTTTATACCCGTGAGATGAAATGAGTTTTTCTGCTACAACAAGATTAAATGGATTATCATCGACTAACAACACATATCCATCTTTGCTGCTTGGGTAGTTCCCCAATATTGTTGGCCTTTTATTTCTCGTTGTTGTTGGATTAAAACTGCTCGCCTTTTTCATTGTAGCCCGCCTCAAAGAATTTTCTGTAAAATCAATAGAAGAAGGGATATGAGGGAGCTTTAACACGGAAAAATTGTTGACAGGGATTGTGGGATGTCGTTCGATTTTATCGATGTGATGTCCGATTTCTTCAAGGCTTCCAAATTCACGTGAAATCTCTCCGATATTCTCAGTTTCAAGGTCATTTTCCAAGCTCTTTTTTATTGAGAATTCAAAACTGCTTCCCGCTCCATAAACGCTTTGGGCTTTTATATATTGTTTATTTGAACTATTTGCGTCGCCATTAAGCAATTTTATCAAGCCATTTGAGATCGTTAGCCCAAAGCCGACGCCGTTTTGATTAGCTCGAGCTCTGTCATTCTCAATTGGGCCAAACATGTGGAATAATTTCAATTCTTCTGTGTCTTTAATGCCAATTCCTGTATCTTTGACAAAGAATTTTACGGTCTCCTGTTCACCTTCGTGAGCCGAGATTGTGATTCCACCTTCAAATGTGAACTTTAGGGCATTACCAACAAGGTTGATAAAGATTTGGCTGAGTCTATTTCGGTCAGTAAAGATGAATTCTGGGCACGTCTTTGAGATTTCTAGCTTGATATAAATTCCTTTTTGTTGGCATTGGAATTCAAACATATGAACAATATCCTTTAACAAGTCATAGAGGCTGATGTTATTCGGGTTCATTCTGATTTTATTCGATCTGATAAGGTTCAAATCCAAGATAGAATTCACTAATCCCATCAAAAGGTCCCCACTACTTTTACATATTTCAAGATTCTCAAGGGTTCTTTTATCATGTTCGCTCTTTTGCATTATCTGAATAATCCCCATAATGCCATTAAGGGGAGTCCGAAGTTCATGGGAAACAGTCGCAAGGACCATGTCTTTCTGAGCATCCGCCATTTGTAAACCGAGAATTGTTTGTTGTTGGGTGATATCATGCATAATTATCGCTATTGCTAGTTCTCCGTCCCACGTCAACGCAAACGTCTTTACCTCAAAGAGTCGTTCTTCAGTAATATTGTTGGGTTCTGAATGGCCAAATCTATTGTTGGGAGATTTTTTATAGACAACATTAAAGGTAAATTTTCGTTCGCTTTCATCTTTAGAAACAGCATGATGACCAAACTGTCTTTCCAAAAAGCCTAATAATGAGATTTTCTGAGGCTGGGCCAGATTTGACTCGTCGGGGTCTTGTAGGATAAGTTTATCAAGGAATTCTCGAATTCTTAACATTTCTTGGCTCCCGCTTTGTGACTTGAAGGACTCGTTGAAGAAAAGGCTTTTTGCGAGAGTCTTTGAGAGAATAGCGATGCTTTCTGGGATGTCTTGGACGACGAGGTCTTTGAATTTGGCGAGCTGATTTTTGTAATTATTGTATGAGAAGAACATGTTTTTGATGAGTTTCTCTTTATCAAGATCAAGAAAGATTGAGACGGCTGACATGGAAATATGGCGTAGAAACACTCCAATAGAAGGAGGACAAATGATAGTAAAGCGAGTTATTGTGATGATAATGCTGAAGCAGAATTTATGTTTGCCATTGGGGATATTTTCCACACAAAGTCGTTCTAAGAAAATGCTGACACAGCCGTAGTAATAAGCGTCAAGAGGATTTTTGATAAAGCCTTCAATATTGTTGACGTTATTCCAAAGAGAAGAAGCGTTCCAGAGGAAGGTAAAAAATACGCAGAGGATTTCAAATTTGTGATTGGAGTGCTTGAGATAGCGGCTTGAGAAAAAGGTGAAGAGCATTGGGACAGGGAGTCTGAAAGCTTTGGCTACGCTGCATTCCAGAAGAGCGCGGATAGCTTCAAAAACCGCGATTGAGACAATAATGATGGTGAGGTACTAATTGAAATGGGAGTTAGGGAGATATTTTAAAAGAAAAGGCTTTACTTTAATGAATTTACGATAGAGGGATTTTTTCATTTCATAGTATTGAGTTTCAAGGGAAATGAGGTCTTTGGGTGAATGATGCATGGGCATGAAGGGAAAGGAAAAGGATTCAACACAAAATTTTAACTGTAAAATGTGCAATTAAAAGGGAGTTTTTTGAAGGTGTAAAAAATGTTTTGGCATCAAGGACAAGCCAGTAAAGCTAAATCAAATTATGAATCATAAATCAAGGATTTTTTTGTTTTTACAGTTTTAATTTTTCGCTCATTTTTTGTTTTTTGCTTTTGGGGAAGATGGACGGGCGGTGGACTTGTTTTGATGAAGTACAAACAACCTGATTTCCAGATCGTAAAAAATCTTTTGATGATAATAGTGAATTTGAATGTTTAGTTATCCTAATTAACATTGGAAACGTCGAATTGAGTTCACTAACTTTGGCTATTTTTAGAGTGATTGTTTGTTTGAGTTTATTAATCTGTGTCTGTCTTCAAAAAGATAATGAATGATTAAAATCTCAGAACTATGATATTCGTTTAATAATTGATACAATAGATATTTTAAACCAAAAAGACAAGCTACAACAACGGTGAAATATAAATATACAAACAAAACAAAGAAACTCATTTGATTATGAGGCAAATTTTTTCAACATAATTTCTAAATCAACATCCTTTAACGGTTTTCCCAAATGTCCCGACATTCCCACATCCAGGCATTTCTTCTTATCTGACGGACCATCATTAGCAGTTAACGCCACAATCGGGATACTTGGAATCTTCTCTTCCTTCATCAACTTCTTCAAAGCCTTTGTTGTTTCATACCCATCCATTACAGGCATCTGCAAATCCATAAAAATCAACTTTATTGGCTCTTTTCCATGTTCATTTTCCATGATAATCTTAATCGCAGCATGTCCTGAAAGCGCCGTTTTCACCTTGAAACCATGCGAGGAGACGAATTGCTCCGCAACAACAAGGTTAAACGGATTGTCATCAACAAGAAGGACAAAGTCTGAGGAAAGCACGGCCGAAGTTTTCTTCGAAACACTACGAAGGCTAAGGTTCGATTTTACCACGGAAAGAGTCGATTGAGAACGTAGATATTTCGGCTTGGGGGATAGTGTGGTAGAGGCGTTGGTGGCAATTTCACATTCAGTGAAATTTTTGGGAAGATTGCAAGTGGGAAGATTGGAGTTTTTGAGGACGGAGAAGTTGTTAATAGTGGGTGTGGAGTATTTTTCCATCTTTTCGACACGATCTCCGATCTCGGTGATGTCCTCAAATTCTCTTGCTTTTTCATCGACATCTTCAGTTTCACAGGAGAACTCCAGCTCTTTCTTTATTGAGAATTCAAGCTTGCTTCCTTTGCCATACGTACTGGAGACTTTTATGTGTTGACTTGAACTACAGCAGCAAGCCAATAGCTCCACCAAACTATTGGAAATGGTCAAGCCAAGGCCAACTCCATGGTTATTATCGCCATGTTCTAATTTCCCAAACATTTTGAACAATTTTCCTTGATCATCATCTTTTATTCCTATCCCAGTATCTTCAATAACAAACCTCAAATGTTCTGTGTTGACTGGATCTTGCTCCACGCTTATCGTAATTCCGCCTTCACTTGTGAACTTTAACGCATTTCCCACAAGGTTTATAAACACTTGTGTGAGTCTGTTCTTATCTGTAACGATATATTGAGGGCAAGTCTTATGAATCTGCAGCCTCAAATAAAGTCCCTTTTGTGTACATTGTAATTCAAACATGTGGACAATATCATTAAGGAGCTCGCCAAGACTCACTCTTGCGATATTCAGCTTCAATTTATTGAGTCTTATTTGATTCAGATCAAGAATAGAGTTGACAAGGCCTAACAAAAGGTTTCCACTATTCTTGCAAATAGACAAATAATGGAGAATTTCAAGGTCCTGAACTCTTTTTTGCATGATCTGTATCATACCCAACATGCCATTCAGAGGTGTCCTGAGCTCGTGGGAGACTGTAGCAAGGACTTTGTCTTTGTTGGTATCGGCGAGTTGGAGGCTGAGAATGGTTTGTTGTTGAGTAATATCGTGCATAGTTAAAGCAATACAGGGCTCAGAATCCCATATAATAGAGAAAATTTTGGCTTCGAATATTCGTCCTGAGGTTATGAGAGAGGGATTATCATCATGAAACCAGAGATTTATTGAGAATTTTTGCTGCACAAAACTGATGTTTTTCTCAAGAAGATCAAGTAAAGAATAGGCCTGATTGGAGTCATTCTTTTTCTCTTGGATCTTGAATTTGGAAAGACATTGTTTCATGTTCGCAAGAGTTTTGCATCCAGCGACTTCTTTGAAGGCGTTATTGACAAAAAGATTACGACTGAGATCTTTTGAGATGATTAGGACCCCTTCAGGGATGTCTTGGACCACCAAGTCCTTGAATTTCGTGAATGAATTTTTCTCATTTGCATATGAGAAGAACAGATTCTTTATAACGCCTTCTTTATCAATGTCCATCACAATACCGAGACAAATGGCAGCAAGATTGGTGATATAGAGGATGTTATTCTTCGGAGAAATTATCAAGAATCTTCCAATATTCGTCAAAACAACATAATAGATTTTATGTTTGAGGTTCGGGATTCGTTCGGTGGTCATTCTTTCCATAAAAGCAGCCACGACGCCGAAGAGATAGGAGTCGGAAGGATTGTTGAAGAAACCGTCAGGGGAAACGGAGTTATAGATGATGGCCGTCATGTTCCATAAGAACAAGAAGATTAATGAGATGAGTTCTGTAAGGTTCTTTGGATGATTTAGATACCTCAGAGCGAAGAGGAAGAAGGCAAGAGGGATCGGAAGCTTGAGTAATCCATAAAACTTAAGCTCAAAAATCCGCTTTAGAGCTTCAAAGACGGTGATTGTGAGGAAGCAAATAATGACAGACTAAAGGAAAAGATCAGAGAGAGGGACTTTTAAACAAAGAATACCTTGATATATTTGTGAAAGATGGACTTTTTGAGGCTGTAGTATTGTGTGGACAAAGGGAGAGTCGGCTCGCAAGAGTCAGGAGCAGTGCGCATGGGTCTGTGGAGTGCGGTCTAATAACAATTTAATTTAATTAAAGTAGGAGTTTGAGTCAGTGAAGAGTCAAAGTTGATGGATGTTATGGGCTTTTAATATAAAAAAGCATAAATAATGAACTGAAGACTTTTCCCTTGTCTGTAAAAAAATTAGTTTTGAGGAGAATTTGATTCGGTTTGATCTGATTAATAATAGAGATTTTATGATTGAGGTGAAAGAAAATTAAAAGAGATGATGATTTACGTCAGAAGGGGAAGGGAGATGAATAGAGAAGCTTGCTGTGATATTAGAGATGATGGTAACAACTTTTTTGAAGGCGAGAATTTGATTTGTGTTAAAAAATTAAAAGTGATTCAGAAGTAAGGGTTTTAATTGGTCTATTTTAATTTTCCAGTAATTTATCTAGATAATCAATTTGCTTTTAATTCATTAATTCGAGCACTTTTCTCCCTTTTTAAAAACTGTTTTCTTCATTATGGTTGATTATCTATTGGAATATTTGGGTTTGGTGAAGTGGTCTTTCGAGACTCTAAAGATCACTTATGAGGGAGAGAATAAAAATTGTGAAGTGGAAAATTTTCTTCATTATGAGTTGAGAAGTTTAACTGGTTTGATACAAGATGAAATAATTGACTGGTTTTCATTTTCACCAAACCGAAATTCACCCTTTATTACCGCTCAATTAAATTTCCTTGTCAATTCTTTAGAAAAGTAGTAATCAAAACGATTTCTCATAATTTTATCCTCAAAAAATTTCAAATTTTTTCTTCGGAAAAACTCTTTAAACCCCTCCCTTTTTTTCCTCTCTCGTTGTTCTTCTGAAGCTCTTTTTGTTTTGGGCTCAAAATGTCAAGAGGCAAGGAATTGGTTCTTCACTTAAATAATACTTTGGGAGAAAAAGTTATTGAAAGGTTCTTCAGTCTTTTTTTGGATTTTCAAAAAGCGTCAAATTTTCTTTCAAATAATTTATGTAAAAACTCCTTCGTTCTTTATATAGAAAACATCAAATCTCAAACATTTTCCAATATTTACTTTTCTGTGAGCCATCAATCAAATCCAAAGCTAAACACAAACTCGCAATAATCTCAGGAAGCAGACTATTTCCAATGATTTCATAACTTCTTGCTGTACTTTTCTGATCCCTGGTCATGAGAAGTGCAAGCCTTGTCATCATTGACACAACTGGCAATGTTGTAGGGAATCCCATCGCCAAAGCTACACCTCTCCCAACACCTCCACCGCCTACCATTCCGCCTACAACAATCGTTTTTATCTTGTATTCTTGTGTTTCTTGTGAAGAAGGAGTTTTTTCATCAGGCATCTCAACGTCCAGACCTATCATGGCGATGGAGAAAGTTCCAGAAGCGAAAAAAATTTTTTATTTATTTTTTCTGATTTTCTTGGTTCTTTATATTGAAAACAAAACAATAAAGAATCCCTAATTTATGCCAATTTTCTTATTCCCTTTTCCAAAGTATGTCGGAAGAAATAATGTATCGCCTCACTTTGAGGCTAAGGGTTCCTTGAAGCATTTGGTGGAGGTCATTGTGGGTAATATTGCCTTTTTTATTTTGGGTTTCGCCTCTTATTATAATCATGCCTGGTCATATTTTTTGTTTAATTTGGATGACTTTTAATTTTTTGAGTTTGATAGTTTTGAATCATTTTTACTTTGGGGATTTGTAAATCAAATTCACTGTATTTATTATAGAATCAGATTTTATTGGGCAGAAAATTTTATCCTTTAATGAAAAAATCTCTATTCTTCACATTATTTAGTAAAAAGAAACAAACATTTATTTTTCATACAAATTTAATCACATCTAAAACATACTACAATATCCATTTTTCTGTGAGCTATCAATCAAATCCAAAGCCAAGCTCAAATTTGCTATAATTCTCGGGATCTGATATCCAATATTCTCCAATCTTTTCGCATTAGCCTCAATACTTCCCTTATCTCTCGACAACATAAGCGCAAGCCCTGACACCATTGACACAACCGGCCATGTCACAGGGAATCCCATGGCCAAAGCAACGCCTCCACCGCCTAACATTCCGCCGCCAACAATCGTTTTCATGCCATAACCTTGTCCTGTTGAGACTTGTGAAGGGATTTTTTCATTGGGCATCTCAACGCCCATATCCATCATTCTCAACAATTTTGCTGACAAAATAAAAGTCTGACTAATAATATAGGTATGAGCTCTAACATGGATAATAAGCCTCAAAATTGGCACGAGATCTTGGACCATTCCTCCCTGACATTTTTGATTGATCATAAAGGTCGATTTAGAAGGGTCTTTAGAGTCTCTATGCATGGTTATATGAGCGTTTTCTAACAAACCAAAGAAATGTTCAGGTGTTTGGACGGCTGAGAGCTCTTTAGGGAACACAAATGGGTCAAGGATATAATTTTCAAGGCCACTATGATAGAGAGCTTGGATTGTGGAGGTATTTCTGTAGATTAGCATGAGATAGTCTTCGTCTTGTAAAGGGAAACATTTGCAATAATCACTGCAATTTGTTATTTCATCGTTAAGTTCTTTTAATTGTTTGTCAACCTTCATAAGTTCTTGATGAAGCTTCTCTAAATAGGCCTTCTGGTCTTTTTCTTTCAATTCGTTTACTTTTTTAGCTAACCGCTCCATCATATTAGTCGCTTCAAACCATGATTTCAAAGCCTTATTAAAAGCTTTTAGTTCATTTTCATCAGCTGGAAGGAGCAGTCTGGAACCGTTAACACGGCTTTCTAGCTCATGAATTCTCATTTCTTTGATTGTTTCAGCGTATTTCTGGAATGTCTTTTCGTCCTGTGACTCTCCCATCATGCTCATATTTATTGAGGACAGCAAGCTTGACATCAGGTCCTTAGGGCCTTCGTCTTCAAACTCTTCTTCTCCAAGCTGAGACATCGCTTGAGTTCGGGCTAGGAAGTCCTGGGAAGCGAATAGATCGACTTGTTTACCAAGATCATCGCCTTGGAAAAGATCGAGTTCTTTTTGTTTGGCAAGATGGAATTTGTAGTTTTGGGTTTTTGTGTCGGGATTGGTGTGATCATCAATGACTTCAAATTGATCAGTTATGTCCATTTCTGGGTGTTGTTTGGAGATGGGGAAAATAATTAGTAAGAGAAAAAACTATTTAATTTAAATTAATTTTTTTCCCTTCTGATATAGAGGTTTGGTTGTCTAATTTATTACAAAATTTGATAGAAGAAAACCCCAATTTTTATGTTGCTTTTCTTGTTTCCTTCATGAAACCCGTCAGAAAAAATGGTCTATCATATCACTCTGAAGAAGACTAGCTTTAGTGTTGATGGTTCCATCGTAGCGTTTGATTGGGGTTGTTGCTATTGAAATTTTGTATTTTATTTGAGTCTCTCCATCCAATTTTAATGAAAGCAATTGATATTTTTCGTTTAATTAGGATAACCCTTTATCGAGAGGGCTTGAATTGTTTGGTTTGCCAACATAGATAATTTTTATTTTGGTAATTTGAAACGAAAATTCACTGTATCGAGAATCAGATTTGACCCGAGAGGGACTCGTAGACTCATTTCAAATTCAAAATACCCCTCTCATATTTTTTTTGAGAATTTTTGTTCAACAATCAGAACACATTGAGAGACCCTTTAAAAAAATTTCATTTTTATTTTTCTAATAGAATTTTTTTTAAATTGCCCAAAATAGTCCCTAAGATCACCTTGGCGGGCGGGCATCATGTGAGAAAATTAAATGTTTTTTCTTAGCATGTTCAAAAAGTGGTGATTCTCCTTTGACTTCTAAAAGATTTTTTTGGAGATTTCTTCTAAAAATTTAGTTTACAAAAAGAAATTTTTATGAAACAAAATATTCGCAAGATAATGAACTATTCATACAATACAAAATTTAACGCAGAAATTACACAAATTTTAGAGAGATCGATATGTCTTTTTATTCAAACTTCCCAATACTTGTCGTCTGACAGTATTTCTTAAGAATCTTATCCAAGTCCTTATCTTTCAAAGGCTTACTCAAATACCCTGACATTCCTGCTTTTCTACACACATCCTTATCAGCTTCACTATCATTCGCAGTTAACGCCACAATCGGTATCTCTGGGATCTTCTTCTCCTTCATCAATCCCGTTATGGTCTTTGTCGTCTCATATCCATCCATTATCGGCATCTGACAGTCCATCAAGATCAGTTTTATGGGCTCAGTATTATGATTATTATTCAACAAGAGATTAATCGCCGCATGGCCAGTTAGAGCAGTTTTCACTTGGCATTTATGCGAAGCAATCAAATTCTCAGCTACCATGATATTCAGCGAATTATCATCAACGACCAAAACACAAGGGAGTCCCTCTTTCGATTTGATTGTATTGTCACAATTGAACCCTTTACTCTTCGAAGGACTTGCTTGTAGTGAAGGAGGGAAACCCAAAGAGCCAGTCAAAGTGCTGGAAATGCGAGAATTCATAAGAGCTGATAAATTCAACATTTGCAATGTGTTTGATCGCTTTAATTGGAACAGGTGACTTTTCACCTTATCAGGGATCTCATCTTCTTTAAAAGGAGATGTCCTTGGACTTGAAGTGTTCATTACACTACTTGTTGGACTTTCAAAAGACAAAGGCTCTTCTTCATGAGGAATTTGTTCAATATTTTTTCTAATCCAGAAAGAGAATTTACAACCTTTTTCATATTCACTTTCAAGCTTAATCCTACCACCATCTTCGATATCACTATTTCCCAGCAGTCTCACAAGGCTATCTGAAATTGTCAGGCCTAAGCCGACACCTTGGTGGTTCACGTTCGTATCCTCTTGTTCCAATTTTCCAAACATTTTAAACAGCTTATATTGGTCTTCTTTCTTGATTCCTATGCCTGTATCCTCCACAGAAAACTCCAGATATTCTTTACGGTCTGCAACATTATTGACTGAAATCGTGATTCCTCCGCTGTTTGTGAACTTCAATGCGTTTCCAAGAAGGTTAATGAAGACCTGGCTGAGTCGATTTTTATCAGTAATGAGATAAATAGGAGCGAAAGGAGAGACCTTTGTCTTGAGATAAATCCCTTTATGTGAGCATTGGACTTCAAATAAGTGTATAATATCTTTTAAAAGGGTCCTGAGTTCGACTTTTTCAGGCACCAATTTAAACTTTTTCGCTCGAATTTGATTCAAGTCAAGGATCGAATTCACCAATCCTAACAATAAATTCCCACTATTCTTGCAGATATTCAAATAATGTCTCAATTCTTGGTCCTGAACCTGCTTCAGCATGATCTGAACCATCCCTAGAATACTGTTCAAAGGAGTTCTGAGCTCATGAGAAACTGTAGCAAGAATCTTATCTTTATGCATATCAGCCACTTTGAGGCTCATAATCGTCTGTTGTTGAGTAATATCATGAAAGATTATCGCCAAGGAAGCCATCTCATCCCACACTGTATGCAAAATTTTCACTTCAAAAACTTGGTGCAGGGGATTATTTGAAGGAAATGAGAGTTCTGTTTCTTGGGGTCTTTTATAAGAGACATTACAAGAGAACCTCTTATGAGAGTTTTGACTTGAGATTTCAGTAGATAAGAAGCTGAGAAGAGTCATATCTGGTTGATTTTGAGTCGGACTATTATCTTCTTGACTATCTGGGAGATTTTCTTGTAGCAAGAATTTATGAAGATGGGATCGAATATCTGATGTCAGAGAATTGGATTTCTCATTAATGAGCACTCTGAAGTAGCTATTCATGAACAGACAGGCGGTAAGATCTTGAGTGATAATGACGATTCCTTCAGGGATATCCTGAGCCACAAGGTTCTTGAATTTCACCAATTGTTCTTTATAATGAAAATATGAACCAAAAAGTCCTTTATCATGTTTTTCTTTATCAAAATCCAAGAAAACAATGAAACAAAAGCACAAAGACTGGACGATCAGAAGACTTTTATCCTTGGGAGGGATCACTATCGCTCTTATAATAGCAGCACTCGCACTGAATGTAGTTCTGTATGATAATTTGGGGATTCTGGCGACGATAATGCCTTCAAAGAGAGCATTGATGTAGCCAAAATAAAAGGTGTCTTCTGAATGGTCAAAGTACCCCGTGTTTCCGTGATAATGGGCAATCATGCTGATAAGAAAAGTGAATATCCAGAATAATGTGATATTTCGTTCTTGGTTGTGTTTTAAGCCATTGATCCACTTCATAATCAGGACTACACTTCCCATACAAACGACAGCTTCGAAAAGTATTGAAGGCTTTGCGTAAAATATTGAACGAGAAGTTTCTAGACACCCTAAAGCTAAAAACAGGACCATAACGTACTAAAAAAATATGAGAAATGAGGGATTTAGCGAAGGGAAATTTGCCTGGAAAAGCTTTTGGTAGAGCCTGCGGCGAAGCTCGAGGTAAGCAGTTTCTAAGTTGGGGGTTTCATTGGTTAGATTCATTGGAATATTGTTGTAAAGTTTTTTATCTGAAGGTATAATTAAAGGTTTAGGTTCAGTATATGGTGATTTAAAAGAAATTGACATTGGGGTTTTAATAAATAGAAATCATAGAGTTTTCTTTTATGAAACTTTGAATTAAATAAGCCAATTAATTTTCTGTTTGTTTATTGAGGGGGATTGATCGTTAATGCGAGGAATTGAGAATGTGACGAAGGAGAGTGGTTTGGAAGAAGGAAGTTGCTCTTAAAGCGATGATGATGTGGGTTGGTTGAAATCTACGGAAGAGTTAACTACTCGGTAAGCCTTAAATTAAGGTTTTATTAATTTGATTTCCAGGTGTGAAAAAACTTATCAATTCATGGAAGATTAATTGAATTAAATTCAAATAAAAGAAGCTAGAAGAGGCTAATAATTTACAGAATGAATGAAATTCATGAAAATGGATGAGAGGTTTTTGAAAAAAAGATCTAGGAAAAAAGGCTCCTTGGAAATCAAGGACTCTTAGAAATGGAGCTCTGGAGGTGTTAGGTGGAAATCTAAGATGAGCGAAGAAACGAATTTATAGTGAAAGCAGCTAAATCTTTTTCTCAATTCTGATCCTCCCCCATCCCCCACCCCCCCACCAAACAATACCACAAA
>Ga0182738_1005609_pt1 | contig 13321 bp, 9 predicted proteins | sample eDN5th30CBELigMG_FD_128876 | JGI IMG/M metagenome (GOLD analysis project Ga0182738, IMG submission 128876) | Enriched Miracle-Growth compost microbial communities from Emeryville, California, USA - eDNA 5th pass 30_C BE-Lig MG (version 2)... ...
GGACCGGCTCCCGGACCGCCGCCACCGTGCGGGCCGCTGAAGGTCTTGTGCGGGTTGTAGTGCATCATGTCGGCGCCGAAGTCACCCGGCCGGGCGATGCCCAGGATGGCGTTCATGTTGGCGCCGTCGAGGTAGATGAGCCCGCCCACGTCGTGCACGCGGTCGGCAATCTCACGGACTTGCCGGTCGAACATGCCCAGCGTGTTGGGATTGGTGATCATGAACACCGCGGTCTGTTCGTCGAGCTTGGCGATCAGGTCGGCCATGTCGACGTAGCCCTGCGGCGTGCTCTTGACCGTCACGCTTTCAAAGCCGGCCATGGCAGCGCTGGCCGGGTTGGTGCCGTGCGCGCTGTCGGGGATGAGCACCTTGGTCCGCTGCTGGCCCTGATCGCGGAACCAGGCCGCGGCCACAAACAGGGCCGCCATCTCGCCGTGGGCGCCAGCGGCGGGCTGCAGCGACACGGCATCCAGCCCACCAATCTCGGCCAGGATCTCTTGCAGTTCCCACAGCAACTGCAACATGCCTTGGAGTGAGTCGTCAGGCTGGTAGGGGTGCAAGTTCAGCATCTGCGGCAGGCTGGCCAGCCGCTCGTTCCGCTTGGGGTTGTACTTCATCGTGCAGGAACCCAGCGGATACGTGTGCGTATCCACCGACATGTTCTGCGTCGACAAGTTGACGAAGTGGCGGATGACATCAGGCTCAGCCAGTTCCGGCAGCGGCGGCGGAGCATCGGCCACCGCCGAAGCCGGCAGCAGTTCCTCCAGCGGCACGTCGGGCACATCCGACGGGGGCGGTTCGGCCGCCCGGCGGCCAGGCTTCGAAAGCTCGAACAACAAGCGGGTAGCGCGGGGGTTACGCATTACGGTTTTCGATAAAACAAGGAAACTGGTCGGCTGTCAGAGCCCGCTAGGGTGGTGATCAATAGCGGGCAGGCAGGCCGGCTGATTTGGTGGTTATGCCGCCGCACGCAGCAGCGATGCGACGACGACGCTAAGGGGGCGTAGTTGATTCAGTTGCGGGCGGCTGACAGGGCGGCACCGTTGGGGGCGGCCACCGACAGCACCTCGACCAACCGATCAATCTCCTCCCGCGTACGTTTCTCGGTCACGCACACCAGGAAGCAATCGGCCAGTTCCGGGTACCAGCGGCCTAGCGGAATGCCGGCAAACACGCCTTCCTTAGCGGCCTGGGCCAGCAGCGTTTCGACCTGCCCGGCCCGATCGCGGACCACAAACTCCTTGAAGGTGGGCTGGGCAAACGGCAGTTCAAACCGCTGTTGGGCAGCCAACTGCTGTGCCGCGTAGTTGGCCTTGCGGAGGCACAACTCGGCGGTTGCCCGCATGCCGCGCGGCCCCATCTGGGCCAGGTACACGGTAGCCCGCAGGGCGAACAGGCCTTGGTTGGTGCAGATGTTGCTGGTGGCCTTTTCGCGGCGAATATGTTGTTCGCGGGTTTGCAGCGTGAGGACGAAGCAGCGCTTGCCGCGGCGGTCGACGGTCTGGCCGGTGATCCGGCCCGGCATCCGGCGGACGAACGCCTCGCGGCACGCCATGATGCCCAGGTACGGGCCGCCGTACGACATCGGGCTGCCCAAGCTCTGGCCCTCGGCCACGACGATGTCGGCGCCATAATCGCCGGGCCGCTTCAACAAGCCCAGGCTGATCGGATCGACGGCCACCACGAACAGCGCCCCGGCATCGTGGGCCGCTTTGCCGATGGCTTCTACATCCTCCAGGCAGCCGAAGAAGTTGGGCTGCTGCACCAGCACGCAGGCGGTCTGATCGTCGATGACGGCGGCCAGTTGCTCCACCGGCACCACGCCCTCGGGGGCAGGCACCACCACATGCTCAACTTGCAGGTTGGCCAGGTAGGTATCGAGCACCTGGCGATATTCGGGATGCACGCTGCCCAGCGAAACCACGCGGTTGCGGCGGGTGGCTCCCAGCGACATCAACACGGCTTCGGCGGCGGCGCTGGCGCCGTCGTACAGGCTGGCGTTAGAAACATCCATGCCCGTCAACTGCGTGATCAGCGTCTGGTACTCGAAGAAGACTTGAAGGTTGCCCTGGCTGGCCTCGGCCTGGTAGGGCGTGTACGAGGTGTAATACTCGCCACGGCCCGCCACGTAATCGACCACGGCGGGGATAAAGTGGTCGTAGCTGCCACCGCCCAAGAAGCACAGGTTCTCATCGGCTGACACGTTCTTGCCGGCCAACTGCGAGAAGTGGCGGGTCAATTCGATCTCGCCCTTGGCGGGGGCAAGATTGAGCGGGCGTTGCAACCGCAACTCAGGCGGGATCATCTCGAACAGTTCTTCGATCGAACCCACGCCGATCGCTTCGAGCATCGCCTGCTGGTCTTCAGGAGTGTTGAAAAAATATGGCATGGAGGGACGCAGAGGCCTGACTGTTGGATGGTGGGAATCAAAATGGTCTGGAAGGCCGCCCAGATGCCACCAGGCGGCCAAACGGGCGTGGCAGGCAGCAAAGCCCAGCAGCGTTTGCAGCTTCAGCGAGGTTAGAGCAGGGCGGCTACTCTAACTCTATTGTTCCTCGGAGCACTGCTTTTCGTAAGCTTCCAGCTTCATCAGCTTGGAGAGCGGCGCTGGATCGGTCACTTTGACCTTGATCATCCAGCCTTCTCCGTACGGGTCGTCGTTGAGGATTTCCAGGTTGTCCGGCAGCTTGCTGTTAACCTCGATCACCTCACCCGACACGGGGCTGTACAGGTCGCTCACCGCCTTCACCGACTCGATCTCGCCAAAGGGCGAGCCGGCCGTGAGCTGATCGCCCACCTTGGGCAACTGCATGTAGACCAGGTCGGTCAGCGCCTCGATGGCAAACGCCGTAATGCCGATGGTCGCAATCGGCTGCGCTTCGGTCTGATCCAAATGAACCCACTCGTGGGTTTCGCTGAACAACAACTTGTCGGGCGTCACGGTTTGGGCTTCCTGAAAAACGAACGCTGGTCAGAGGAATTCAGCGATAAACGGCTTGGACGGTTATCGCGACGGATTCTTGGTTCTTATGGGGGGGCAGGATTCAGCAACCACAGCCGCGGACATGCCGCTGGGCCAGGCCGCTTGATGCGTGTGGGGCGATGCAACGATTCAACGGCTCCGGCGATAAAACGGCAGCGGAACCACCTTGGCCGCCACCTGTTGGCCGCGGATATCGACCACCAGCGACGTCCCTTCGGCCGTGTACTCGGGGGCCACCAGGGCCATGGCGATCGGCTTTTGGAGCGTGGGCGAAAACGTGCCGCTGGTCACGCGGCCCACCACTTGATCGCCGCTGCGGACCTCGTAACCTTCGCGGGCGGGGCGGCGTCCCTCAAGCTCCAGCCCGATCACACGTGGCTGCGTGGTGTCTTGGGCCAGCGTGCGCAAGGCCGCCTGGCCGGGGAACGGGGTGCCCTCCAGATCAACGGCAAAACCCAGGTTGGCCTGGTAGGGATTGATCTGTTCCGACAGCTCATGGCCATACAGCGGCATGCCGGCCTCAAGCCGGAGCGTGTCGCGCGCCCCCAGGCCGGCAGGCAGCACGCCTTCAGCGGCTCCGGCGGCCAGCAACTGTTCCCAGAGCGACTCAACCACGTTGTTGCCGACGATCAGTTCGCAGCCATCCTCGCCCGTGTAACCGGTCCGGCTGACGATGCCGCCGTGGCCGGCGATGCGGGTTTCGGCCGCCATGTAGTACTTGAGGGTGGACAGATCGACCTCGACCAGCGGCTGGACCAGCCCCAAGGCCTTGGGGCCCTGCACGGCGATCATCGCCCAGGAGGTGGTCAGGTCGGTCACTTGGACGTCGTCTGGCTCGGGATGCTTGCCCAGCCAGTTGATGATCTTGGGGCGATTGCTGGCGTTGACCACCAGCAGGTAATAACTGCCGCCGCCGGCATCCTGCAGATGGTACACCAGCACGTCGTCGAGCACGCCGCCGTCGTCGGCCGTCATCAGCGCGTAGCGAACCTGGCCCGGTTTGATCTTGGCCACGCTGCGAGTAACGAGCGAATCGAGGTAAGCGGCCGCGCCGGGACCGTCGAACCGGATGCGACCCATGTGCGAAATATCGAACAGGCCCGCCGCCTGGCGCGTGGCCTGGTGTTCGGCCACGATCGAGGTGTATTGCACGGGCATTGACCAGCCGCCAAACTCGACCATCCGACCGCCGTGAGCGGCATGCCAATCATGAAGCGGCGTCTTGGCCAACGTAGAAGACATAGCAGAGGGCAGGCTTTCGTGGTTTGGGAGCGAGAGATTGCCGGCGACGTAGCCTCCCCCCCTCGCAGTTCAGGGCCACACGGGGAGCATCGCATCAAGCGGCGAACCGTTGTGGTGGACTGCCCCGGTGAGGCATGCGCGCGACCGCGGAATGGTGGTATTCTAACGGGTTCGGTGCGGCTTGCCAGCCGGTTGATTGGTGGCAGATCAGGCCCCTGCCCGCCAGGGTGTGTCGTCGGAAGCGGTTGCAACGGCAAACCGCGTGGCTCAGAATCGAACTCTCGGAGCGGCCGTGGCCAATTGCCCGGCAGCGCGCCCTCAGGCAGCCGCGCACGATCGCTAGAGTTTGCCTGTCCCGACCGAGGGAAACGTCAGCCGGTCAGCCACAATAGCCGTTTGTGGGCGTATGGCGGCCGGCGGTTGACGCCCGTCAAGTTGTCGCCCGCCGCGGCGTCCCCCGCAATCAGGAGTGAAGATCGCAAATGACTTTGTCTATCACCCGCCGCGAAGCACTGAAAACGGCCGCCGCCCTGGGCGCGGGCTTCTGGATTGCCGGCACGCAGCAGGCCGCCGCCGATTCCCGCTCGCCCAATGAAAAGCTGAACCTGGCCGTGATCGGCGTGGGTGGCCGCGGGGCAGCCAACCTGGGCGGTGTCAAAGGCGAAAACATCGTGGCCTTGTGCGATGTCGACGACCTCCGCGCCGGCACGGCCTACGAAAAGTTTCCCAAGGCCAAGAAGTATTACGATTACCGCAAGATGCTCGACGAGATGGAAGGGCAGATCGACGGCGTGGTTATCAGCACGCCCGACCATACCCACTTCCATCCGGCGATGCTGGCCATGCGGATGGGCAAACACTGCTACTGCGAAAAGCCGATGGCCCACAACGTGGCCGAAGTGCGGGCCATGACTGAGATGGCCCGCAAAATGAAGGTGGCCACGCAACTGGGTGTGCAACGGCACACCATGGAAAACATGCACCGCGTGGTGGAACTGATCCAGTCCGGTGCCATCGGCGAGGTGAAAGAGGTTCACAGTTGGGTCGGCGGTAGCCGCGGCATGCCCGGCGTGCCGACCGAGAAGCCGCCGGTTCCCTCCACGCTCAAGTGGGATCTGTGGCTGGGCCCCGTGGCCGAGCGACCGTACCATCCCACCTACGCCCCGTACGGCTGGCGCTTTTGGTGGGATTTCGGCACAGGCGAGACCGGCAACTGGGGCTGCCACATTCTGGACATCCCCTACTGGGCCTTGGGCCTGACGTACCCCACGCGGGTTGACGCCTCCGGTCCGGAACCGCACCCGCAAACCACGCCCAAGCAGATGGCCACGCGGTTCGAGTTCCCCGCCGCGGGCCAACGCGGCCCGGTGACGCTGCACTGGTATCACGCCGCGGGCGGCCCGCCCATCCTGAAGGAACTGGGCATCTCCGGCGGCGGCAACAACCTATTCATCGGCACCAAGGGCATGCTGCTGTGCGACTTCAACAAGCGGAAGCTGCTGCCCGAGAAAGACTTCGCCGGGTTTGACGCACCGCCGCAAACCGTTCCCAAGTCGCCGGGCTTCTACCGTGAGTGGATCGCCGCCTGTAAGGGCGGTCCCGCGGCCACGTGCAACTTCGACTACACCGGCCCTATGAGCGAAACCGTGCTGCTGGGCAACGTGGCCTACCGGGCCGGCGGCTTCGACTGGGATGCCGACTCGCTCACCGCCCGCGGCAACGACCGCGTGGGGCAATACATCCGCGAGGAGTATCGCAAGGGCTGGGAGCTTTAATCGCTCGGCCGATCAGAAGGCGCTAATGTAATGCTCGACCTGCGGGCGGCGTGTGCCGGCGGGCCAGGTAATGGCCACCACGTCGAATCGCACTGGGCATTCGCTCAAGCCGTGCTGATTCACGTAAACCTGCGCCAAGCGGCGCAGTTGATTCTGCTTGGCGTCATCGACAGCAGCCACGGCGCCGCCGGCCGCCGGGCTGCTGCGTGTTTTGACTTCGACGATCACGACCGTCTGACCATCGACCGCTACCAGGTCGATATCGCCACGCGCCACCGCCACGCGGCGGCCGATGATGCGATACCGTTTGCGGCGGAGGTAGCAGGCGGCGGCATTCTCGCCGCGCACTCCCAGCGGCCTGGCGCGGAACCACTGCGCAATGAACCGTAGAAGTCGCATGGCACTGGCCAGAGGCGATGAACGATTGGCGTACTAAAATGGCCGATCAAGGGGCCGGGGGGCGCTACTCGGTCGTGAACGATTGCCCCATGTCCTGGAACCGCTGCAGCGCTTGGGCGAGGGCCGGGTTGTCGCCCGAATGGGTGTTGGCCTTCATCGCCGCGGCCACCATCCGCCCTTGCAGGGACGACAGCCGTACCTGCTGAATCTGCTGCAATTGTTCGGCTTCTGACTTGGTGATCTTCAGATCCTTCACCTTCGTCAGGGTTGCCCGCAGGTTGTTGGTCACCTCATCGATCCGGGCTGCCGCGGCGTTCACATCCTCGGGCGAATTGACGCCTTCCAAAACCACCACGATTTCTTCGATGGATTTGACCGTTTCTTCGTTGGCCTTCTTGGCCTCTTCAAAGTTGCCGCTCCCGCACCCTGCAATGGCTACGGTCAGAGCGCACACCATCCCCACCATGCCGCGACGCAACATACTTCACCTCAGATAGAACGGCACCCGGCTAGCGTCGGGCACGTTAGAAAAGCAAAATCCCCCACCTCGGGCAGACGGCGCCCCGGCACGGGGAGGCTAAATCGCCAGGCCGATAAGTTAGACGGGATCAAATCAACCTGGCGCGGCCAGCGGCGGCCGCGCCAGGCGACTTCGTTTTAGGGCTGCGACGCGACTTGTACAAGAAACGTCAGACAGAAAACCGCGGAATCGCGGCCTTCGTGCAGAAAGTCTGCACTACACCTTCTCCGGCACAACGTACGGCTTGCGATAGTCGCGGGTGAGCAACTGGTTCGCCCGTTCGTTGTCGATGAACCGTTCGGCTTGCTGGTCGATTTTCAGTTGCGGGCCGAGCCAGCAGTTCAGGCCAGACACCTTGATGGCGTTTTCCTTTTCCAGGTGCTGCATGGTGTCTTGCCAGGTTTCCAGCGCGGCCTTGTCGCCGCGGAAGGCGTTGGCCGCCGATTCGCAGGGCACCTGCTCGCCCAGCCGGTACGAAATGTTGGCCAGGTGGCACAGGGCACTGCTGTAGTGGCCCTCGGTAATATCCGAGTTGAGATCGTCCTGGTTGCGGCTGCGGACGGCCTCGATGAAGTTGCCAAAGTGGTTGCCGCCGCCGGGCCCCATCTCCACTTCGACGGAAGCCAGCGACTCGCCCTCGCTCTTACCGCGCGGGTAGAACTTGTTGGCGGTCAGCATGCCTTCGGTGGTGTAGAACTCGTTGGTCACCTTGCGCTCGGCCTTGAGGCCGCGGACCTCGAACACCAGCTTGGCATCGCCGTAATCGAACACGGCAACCTGGGTGTTGGGCGTGACGCCCTGGTCCTCGTAGCCGAACCGGCCGCCCAGCGAGAACACGCTCTGCGGCAGCTTGGCGCCGGGGATGCCCCAGCGGGCGATGTCCATTTGATGCACGCCCTGGTTGCCGATGTCGCCGTTGCCGGTTTCCCAGAACCAGTGCCAGTTGTAGTGGACCAAGTTGCGGTGGAATGGCAGTTCCGGCGCCGGGCCCAGCCACAGGTCGTAATTGATCGTGCTGGGCGGCGTTTCCACCGGCTTGTATCCGATGCTGCCGCGCGGCTTGTAGCAGTAGCCCTTGGCGACCAGCAGTTTGCCGTACCGGCCCGTGCGGATCAGCTCGACCACCTTGGCCCAACTGCTGCTGGAACGGTTTTGGGTGCCGTGCTGCACGATACGGTTGTATTTGCGGGCAGCTTCGATGGTCTGCCGGCCTTCAAAGATGTTGTGGCTGGACGGCTTTTCGACATATACGTCCTTGCCGGCCTGGCAGGCCCAGACCGTCATCAACGAATGCCAATGGTTGGGCGTGGCGATGCTGATCGCGTCCAGGTTCTTGTCGTCCAGCGCCTCGCGGATGTCTTGCACCTTCTTGGGCTGGTTGCCGCCTTTATCGCGCACGGTTTTTTCGCGCGAGGCCCAGGTGGTCTGGTCGGGATCGATCAGATAGGTGATTTGGACGTTCTTCATGCCGGCATACGCGCCCACATGAGCGCTGCCGCGGCCGTGCAAACCGGCGACGCCGATGCGGATCGTATCGTTGGCCCCCAGGACCTTGCCCGACGACTTGGTACCGGCAATGACCACTCCGGCGCCAAAGGAGGCGGCGAGCGATGTCTTAAGGAACTGGCGGCGTGTTGGGCGGCTCATGGCGTTTCACCTCCTGGCATTTAGTACGAGTCTCGGCCAGCCCCACCTCGTTCAGGTGGTAACCAAACACTGCGATAGGCCGATTATGCTGCCCATCGCCGGGCTTGTCCAAGAAAATTGCGCATCGGCCGCTAATCCACGCTGCGGCGCGCCCTAGAACGCATCGCAACTGGGTGCTGGACGACGGCCCCAGATTCTGGATAGTACAGCGTTAAGCGGGCGACTGCCGCCAAGCGGAGGCGGGGGCAGTCGCCGGTGGGTAAGGGCAGGGTCATCCCTTTCGCGGTCGAGGAATGCATGGCGCGGCTTCTGATTCAAAACGGGCGAGTGATCGATCCTAGCCAATCGCTGGATCGGGTGACGAATCTGCTCATCGAACATGGCCGGATTGCCGCCCTGGACCTGCCGGCTGATCACGTCAGCGGTGATCCCAACTGCCAAGTGATCGATGCCACCGGCCGCATTGTTTCCCCGGGCCTGATTGACCTGGGCACGCAACTGCGCGAGCCCGGTCACGAAGAAGACGAAACCATCCACACCGGCACCGCCGCGGCGCTGGCCGGCGGCTTTACCACCGTGGCCTGCCTGCCCGGCACCGATCCGCCGATCGACAGCCAAGGCACCGTCGAGTTTGTACAGCACCAGGCGCAGCGGGCGGACCATTGCCACGTGGCCGTGATCGCCTGCGTAAGCAAGAACCGCGAAGGCAAAGAACTGGCCGAGATCGGGCAGTTGGTGCAGGCCGGGGCGGTGGCCTTCAGCGACGGCGATGCGCCCATCGCCAATGCCGAACTGATGCGCCGCGCCTTCCAGTACTGCCTGATGTTCGATAAGCCGATCCTCAGCCACGCTGAGGTGAAAGACCTGACGGCCACCGGCGTCATGCACGACGGCTTGGAAAGCCTCGTCCTGGGGTTGGCCGGCATGCCTGCCGCCGCCGAAGAAGTAATGGTCAGCCGCGATATCTCGCTGGCCGAGGCGACAGGTGGCCGATTGCATATCCTCCAAATCTCGACGGCCGGCAGCGTCGAAATCCTCCGCCGCGCAAAGGCCCGCGGCGTGAAAGTCACCGCCGGCATCAGCCCGCACCTGTTTACGCTCAACGACCAGGCGCTGCGGACGTTCGACTCCAACTACAAGACGAACCCGCCGCTGCGTTCGCAGGAAGATGTGCAAGCCTGTATCGGCGGCCTGGCCGATGGCACCATCGAAGTCATTTGCAGCCAGCACTCACCGCACGCTGAAGAAAAGAAAATGCAGGAACTGGACCTGGCGCCCTTTGGCATCGTGGGGCTGGAAACCGCCCTGGGTCTGGTGGTCACCCAGTTGATTGAGCCGGGCCACCTGGACTGGCCAGCCGCATTGGCCAAGCTCACCTGCCAGCCTGCCAACGTGCTAGGACTGGCCGGCAAGGGAACCTTGCAGCCCGGCGTCGAGGCCGACGTGACCATCATCGACCCGCAAGCCGAGTGGCAGGTGGATACAGCCCGTTTCCTCTCCAAAAGCCGCTGCAGCCCGTTCCATGGGCGCAGCCTGCGGGGCCGCGTGGAAACCGTGATCGTCGGCGGACGGGTCAAGTTCCACGCCGAAGCGCTAGTCGGCTAAGCCGCTGGTTGCTGGCTTGCCGCGGTTACTCCACGGTCACACTCTTGGCCAGGTTGCGAGGCTTGTCGACATCGCAGCCCCGCAGCACCGCAATGTGGTAGGCCAGCAGTTGCAGCGGGATCATGGTCACGATCGGCTGCAAGAAGTCCTCCACCGGCGGCACCTGGATCACGTCGTCGGCCAACTCGGCTGCCCGCGTGTCACCGTCGCAAACGATGGCGATGATGGGGCCACCCCGGGCTTTGATCTCCTCCATGTTGGCCAGCACTTTGTCGTAGACCGGCCCGTGCGGAATCACGAACACGCTGGGCGTATTCTCATCGACCAGGGCGATGGGGCCGTGCTTCATCTCGGCGGCCGGGTAGCCTTCGGCGTGGATGTAGCTGATTTCTTTCAGCTTCAACGCGCCTTCCAGGGCCACCGGGAAATTGTATTGCCGGCCCAGGTAGAGGAAGTTGTTGCACTCGTGATACTTCGCGGCCACCGCCTGCACTTCCTCATGGCATTGCAGAGCCAGGCGAATCTTGTCAGGCAGTTGCTGTAACTGCTGGATGATCCGTTGGCCGGCCGCGTAGCTCAGGTGCCGCATGCGGCCAAAATACAGCGCGATCATGGCCAGCGTGGCGCACTGTGAGGTGAATGCCTTGGTACTGGCCACGCCGATCTCTGGCCCGGCATGCAGGTAGATGCCACCGTCGGCCTCCTGGGCGATGGTGCTTCCCACCACGTTGCAGATGGCCAGGGTAGGATGGCCTTTACGCTTGATCTCGCGCAGCGCCGCCAAGGTATCCGCCGTTTCGCCGCTTTGCGTAATGGCGAACAGCAGCGTGCCGTTCTCCAGCGGCGGGTTGCGATAGCGCAACTCGCTAGCGTACTCCACGTCGACCGGCAGCCGCGCGAACTCCTCAATCAGGTATTCGCCAACCAGACCGGCGTGCCATGAGGTGCCGCAGGCTGTCAGCACCACGCGATTCACCGAACGCAACTGCTGCGGCGTGAGGTTCAGCCCGCCAAAGTGGGCCGTGGCTTCTTCCAGGTCGAGCCGGCCCCGCATGGTGTTTTCCAGCGATTCAGGTTGCTCGAAGATCTCCTTGAGCATGTAGTGCGGGAAGTCGCCCTTGGAGACATCCTCGACCGTGAACGAAAGCTCCTCCACCTGGTGGGCAACCCGGAAGCCGTCGCGATGCTCCACGTGGAGATGGTCGGCGGTAACGATCGCCAACTCGTGATCGGACAGGTACACGATCTTGTTGGTGTAGCCGGCCAGGGGCGAGGCATCGCTGGCGATGAAGTGCTCATCATCGCCAATGCCAACTACCAGCGGGCTGCCGCGCCGCGCCGCCAGAATCACGTCAGGATAACCGCGGAACAGCACCGCCAGTCCAAACGTTCCCTGCAATTGGCACAGGACCTCGTTCATGGCGGCAACCAGCAGCGAATAGTCGTGCGGATCGCGCGGGCCTTCCAACATGCCGGCCGCGAGAATCTGCTGTTCCAGGCACGAGGCGATCAGATGCGCCACCACCTCGGTATCGGTGGCCGACTGGAACTGCACACCCTCCATCTCAAGCTGCTGCTTGAGTTGGCGAAAGTTCTCGATCACGCCGTTGTGAACCAGGGCCAGCAGGTGATGGCCGCCGATGTGCGGGTGGGCGTTGACGTCGGTCGCCGGGCCGTGCGTTGCCCAGCGTGTATGCCCGATACCGATGGTGCCGGGCGTGGGATGCTGTTTGAGTTTCTGGGCCAAGCGGTCGATGCGACCGGCCGCTTTCACCACCGTGAGCTGTCCCTCGTCGGTCATGGTGGCGATGCCGGCGCTGTCATAACCGCGATATTCGAGCTTCCGCAGTCCGCCAACCAGCACGTTTTTGGCTTGGCGATGGCCGACGTATCCCACGATTCCACACATAGTTCACTTTCCCTTCTTGAATTCGGGACTTAGAGCGCAGACCGCGCCAAACGTGAATGCTTATGACCGTTAGGACACCAGTTCATTTGCCGGAATCCCCACCATGACTGTGGCCAGATTGGCAACACCCCAACGCCGCAGTTGAGCCACGCTGGCCGCAACCTCCGCGCGCGTCGTGCGATCAAACTCGACCAACATGTACGTGGCATCGACCACTTGCAGCAGCGGCGCGAGGCCGGGCTGATCGGCCGTGCCGGCATCGATCAAGACGAAGCGGTACGACTCTTTCAGTTCTTCCAGCAGCCGCGTCCAATACGCGCCGTTGAGCGTGGCTAGCGGCCGATCGCAAAGGCTGCCGCACGGAAGGATATCGATTTGGGCCAGGGCGGTCGGCAGCACGGCCTTGCGCCAGGGACGTTTGCCAGCCACCACGTCGCCCAGGCCGGCACTGCCAGGCCGCTTGAACCGCCGCGAAAGCGAAAACGCTTCAAAGTCGGCATCGATCAGCAATACCCGGTTCGTGGGACCGCGTTCGGCCAGGGCCTTGGCCACTGCCGTGACGACCGATGCGCTTTCTTCCACCGATTGCGCGCCCAGCCAGGCCAAGGCCATCGGCTGCTCGTTGTTGGCCGGGAACAGCCGATCGCGCAGTTGGCGATAAGCGTCTTCGATGGGGTACAACGGCGCTCCGCCTGCGGTGACGCCCGCCGTGGCGAAGTGCGGCGGCGATACAGCCTCGGCCCCTGCGTCCACGCGGTAGCTCCAGCTATGCGCCGCAGGTTCGCCCGCGGAATGCTGAGGAGCACTTAGCATGAACTTCGGCCGATGCGGCGTGGGCGTGGCTTGATGGCTGCCATCCAGTCGCCAGGCCGTGCCTGAGGTTGGAGCGGCAGCAGGCTCGGAAGCCGCCGCCTCGTTAATCGTATGCGCTGGCTCGCTGTCAGTCGCGGTAACTGCGGCCTTGGCGTCCGCAGGCGCCGGGCTCGGATCAGGAGTTGTATTCGTGTTTGCGCGTGGAATGTTATCGATGGCAGCCGTGCATTCCACGGCCGATGCCATATCGGCCTGGCACGTTACTATCCAGCTTTCCCCTTGCGGCGCGATCAGCCCATCGGCCGGCAGGGTAGGGAGGGTAGCGCCGTCGGGAGAGTTGGCGGCTTGCGGCAAGTCCGTGCCTGCCGGCAGGGCCGCGGAATCGAACTGGCCGTAGATGATCAACTGGCAGGCCGTATCGCGCAGCC
>Ga0182738_1005611_pt1 | contig 13319 bp, 9 predicted proteins | sample eDN5th30CBELigMG_FD_128876 | JGI IMG/M metagenome (GOLD analysis project Ga0182738, IMG submission 128876) | Enriched Miracle-Growth compost microbial communities from Emeryville, California, USA - eDNA 5th pass 30_C BE-Lig MG (version 2)... ...
CAGCGGCGTATCGATGGCTTTGACCTGCTCCAGCAGCTCGGCCGATTCCTTCGAGGGGTGGCCGCCCACGTGCAGCAAAGCCAGCACCAACGACGTGAATTCATGGCCTAACGGCACGCCTGCAAAACGCACGCCGCTATCCACGCCCGGATTGGTAATCAGGAACGAGGGCTTGCGCACATCGAGATCGTTACGCTCGACCGTAGTGATCTTGTCGCTAAGCGACACAAGATCTGCCAGCAAGGACTTGATTTCACCTGCGGCCTTACTGTCGTCCAGGGTCGCGACGATCTCGAGGGGCTTTTGCAAGCGTTCGAGATAGGCTTTCAATTGGGTTTTGAGGTTGGCATCCAGCATGGTAGTTAAATCCTACTAACAGATCAATATTAATAGTCTATGGTGTGGCAGCTGAAAAAAAACCCGGTTCCCCGGGTTTTTTCTCGGGCGTTGGCTTAGATTTTGCCGACCAAGTCCAGCGAGGGAGCCAAGGTGGCTTCGCCTTCTTGCCATTTAGCGGGGCAGACTTCACCCGGGTGGTTGCGCACGTATTGCGCAGCCTTGACCTTGCGCAGCAGATCTTCTGCATTACGGCCAATACCTTCGGCGGTGATTTCTACGGCTTGGATCACGCCATCGGGGTCAATGATGAAGGTACCACGATTGGCCAGGCCTTGGTCCGGACGCAACACGTCGAAGTTGTTGCTGATTTCCCAGGTGGGATCGCCCAGCATCGTGTATTGGATCTTGGCGATGGTTTCCGACGCGTCGTGCCAGGCTTTGTGCACAAAGTGGGTGTCGGTCGACACGGAGAAGATTTCCACGCCCAGCTTCTGGAATTCTTCGTAGTGGTCAGCCACATCGCCCAGCTCGGTCGGGCAAACGAAGGTGAAATCGGCGGGGTAGAAGAAGAACACGGCCCACTTGCCCAACACGTCCTTCTCGCTCACTTCGATGAACTTGCCGTTCTTGAAGGCGGAGGTCGTAAAAGGCTTAATGGTGGTATTGATGACGGACATCTGAATTCCTTCTATGAGTTGGGTAGGACACAAGAATCAAGTGTACTGAAGCTATCGCAATAAATACAATTGATTAATTTTATTAGATTAATTATTGATAGCTATCGTGAATAGTACCCGGAAATGCTCGGGTATTCCCTACTATTCTGGCAGAAGCGACCGCCTGTAGCAATCCGTACCGTATTACTGCGCGCGATTCGGCGCTACCGGATTTGCATGCTCTTTGAGGACGCGACGCGTCGATGCAGGGGCCTTATCCAGCAGCCGTTCTGGGCGCACCGGGCGCTCCACCAGGTTGCCACCGCAATTGGGGCAATATCCGCTGAACTTATTGTCAGCGCAATCTGCACAGAATGTGCACTCGAAGGTACAGATGCGAGCACGATTCGTCGATGGAGGAAGATCGCAGTCGCAGCACTCACAATTTGGGCGTAGCTCAAGCACAGGCGTCTCCTTTTGCAAAAGAATCCAATGTATTGAAGATTACTCCCGAACGAAGGCGGCTGGCATGTGGCCGGCATCACATGGCAAAAGCCTGCGCTACTCGGACGCAGGCGTCCAGATGACGAACTGCAAATCGTTAACGCAACGCCGCGAAGTACTGTGTCGGAGATCGACCCAACGCCTTCTTGAACATGGTGATGAAGGCTGTCACCGAGTCGTAGCCCAGATTACCCGCGACCCGCTGCACCGACTCTCCCGATGCGAGCTGGCGTAACGCAACGATTAAATGCAGTTGCTGCCGCCAACGGCCAAAAGTCAGCCCGGTTTCACGCATTACGAGCCGCGCCAACGTTCGTTCGCTCATGGCCAGGCGCTGCGCCCATTGGGTCAACGTATTTCGATTTGCAGGGTCGGCCACCAACGCGTCTGCCATATGACGCAATTTCGGATGCGCTGAGATGGGCAAATAGAGCTGCTCTACCGGTGCGGCGACCAACTGCTCCAGCAGCACTTGCACCACACGCCCCGTCGGCCCAGACATCGCGTACACAGGAGACTGATCGGCCAGGTATTTGATGAGCTCGCACACCAAAGGACTGATAGCCAACGTGCAACACTCATCGGGCATCGGCACAGCATGCGGCTCGATGAACAGAAAAAAAATGCGGGCATTGTCTGTGGCGCGATTACTGTGCGGCATCCCGCCGGGGATCCACACCGCATGGTGGGGCGGCACCATCCACATCGCCTTGGACACCGTGCACGTCACCCCGCCTCTCAGCGCCAACACCAATTGCCCCTTGCGATGCTGATGCACCGGCTGTTCGACATCATGTTGCTGAGTATCGAGACGCAGAGCCACCGCCGGTAACTCAAACATGTCCGGATCGAACGCATTGAGCGAATAAGCGAGTGGAATTCGTTTTGTCATGATTTAGCGATTAATTGTCATTTTAGCTGTATTAATCCAATGCGGCGATCCGTACAGTGTGAACGTTCACCAAAATAGGAAAGTTATTGTGAGTTCACCGACGCATCGACAAGCCGTGAGCAATGCAGCTTTAGTGATTGGCATCTTGTTGATTGCCGCCAACTTGCGTGCACCTTTCACAGGGCTGCCTCCGTTGTTGGGCCCTATCCAGACAGAGTTCGGCTTGAGCACCTTGGCAACCGGCGCGTTGACAACATTGCCATTGCTGGCGTTCGCCCTCCTGTCACCGTTCAGCGCATTGTTGGCACGCGAATATGGGCTGGAACGCGCGCTGTTCGGTGCGCTGGCCGCTATCGCGCTGGGAATCGCACTACGTTCAGCAGGGGCCGTCTGGTGCTTGTACGCAGGTACAGGAATTCTCGGCATGGGTATCGCGGTAGGCAATGTCCTGCTACCCAGTCTGGTCAAACGCGATTTTCCTCACCATATAGCGTCCATCACGGGTGCCTATGCGCTCGCAATGGGTGTCGCCGCAGCCCTGGGCTCTGCTGCGGCAATTCCTTTGGCCCATGCCTGGGGCTGGCGATCCGCGCTGTTGGCATTTCTGGTCCTGCCTGTAGGCGCGCTGGCGATCTGGATGACACAGCTTGGTGGCCGATCTACACCTGTGGCGGATACCGCAACGCCTCCACACGGCGGCAAGGTCTGGCACTCGGCCCTCGCCTGGCAGGTCACGCTCTTTTTGGGACTCAATTCCACGATTTATTACGTGGTCATCGGTTGGTTGCCTACCATTTTGACGGACGCAGGAATGTCGCCGACGCAAGCGGGATCGCTGCATGGGGTATTGCAGTTGGCAACCGCCATACCCGGCCTGCTGCTCGGCCCGATTTTGCGCCGATTGCGCGACCAGCGCCTTGCCGCTGGCCTGGCCAGCATGTTTTCGGCTATTGCATTAACAGGATTTTGGGCAATGCCGCAACTCTCATTCGTCTGGTCGATCCTGTTCGGAGTGGGTACTGGCGCAGGGATCATTCTGGGCTTGTCTTTCATTGGACTGCGCAGTGGCAATGCGCGCCAGGCTGCCACACTCTCAGGCATGTCGCAGTGCGTAGGATATCTGCTCGCCTCGGTGGGACCGATGGCGATCGGTGCAATTCACGATGCGCTGGGAGGCTGGACTGTTTCGCTGATTTTATGTGCAGGCTTGGCCGTTGTCGCCACACTTATGGGCATCCTTGCCGGGCGTAATCGTCGCCTTTGACGATGGCTTCACAAAGGCTCGAACGACTGGTGCTGTCAACTCAATGCGCTCGCTCAGCGGCCACCGCACGCTTCAATGCCGCCAGTGATTCGGGCGTCCAATCAGAGGGCGATGTCAGGCTTGCCCAGGCATCCACATAATGATCGAACGCATAGACATGCCCATAGCCTATGGGAGGCTCGACCGCCAGCGCCAGATCAAAGGCCAATTGCAGGAACGTCACGACAGGGATCCAACGCATCTCCGGAGACACGTCGGGCCCTAACGGCGGAACCATCCAATCCGGACGCCGCCACAATGCATGGGGATCGAAAAACGTCACAGCATCACTGGCGTACTGCAAAAACACAATGCGGAAATCGCCCCATGGCTGTGCGGCGCGGTCCAACATATTTTCCTGGGAAGTGAAACGCACGACCGAGCCATCGCCAAACGTCGGCAACCATGCAGGAGATCCCGGATCACGAGCCGCTGTCACTGATTGCCACGTCGCCATATTGAAGGGAGGCCCTGACCACAACGCGCCGTGATAAGGTGCACCTATCACTTGGTATAGATCATGGCTCAGGCCGCCATTAAGCGCCCCTAAACTGAGCCCCTGCAGATACAAGCGAGGACGGCGTTGTGGATCCAATGAGCGCCAATATCCATACACTGTCGAAAACACGGCACGTGCCGTATCCACCCCATAGTCAGGTTCGGCCAGCAGCGCCAGCCAGCTCAGCAGATAGGAATACTGCACCGACACCGTGGCCACGTCACCATGTAGTAAATATTCCAACGCCGACTGGCTCTCCGGATCCACCCAGCCTGTGCCCGTGGGGGTGGCAATGACGAGATTCCCCCGGTCAAACGCTCCCACCCGTTTTAACTCGCGCAACGCCAATTCAGCGCGCTCACGCGGTGAGTCTGCGGAATTCAGACCGACATAAACACGCAAGGGTTCGCGTGCCGGCTGTCCGGTGATGCGCTCGATTTCCGCCGCGTCCGGCCCGGCCGCTACCATGCGGCGGCCTTGCCGCCCCACGCGATGCCAATCGATCAGCGACCCTGGGCCGCCCGTTTTGTTCTGAGCGACCGGCTGCGCAATATCATCCTCAATCAGCTGGTCCAGACGGCTATATATCTGATCCGCCCATCGCATCGCACCATGCACGAGCACGCCATTGCCTATCGCCCAGAACAACGCCCCGGTGATCAGGACTGCCAACAATATCGATGCCTGGCGCGACAGCACATGCGATAGCCCCTGAGACAATCGTCGAGCCAACCAAGCCGCCAAGCGCCCCAATCCCAACAGGCAGAGGAACGTCAGCAGAGCCAGACCCGCCGTCGTCCAGGGGCCGGCGCTATCGATGGCAGGCATTTGCATCAGCGCACGCAGCTGGTTTTGCCAGCCGGTGGCCCATCGCAGCGACAAGACGACTGTCACCAGACAAATGATCAGCACCACCAACACGCTGATCTGATGAACCTTGGGCGGCAATCTCGGCAAGGCCAGGGCGCGCCAAATCCGGCGCAACAGCACTCCCAGACCATATCCTGCTGCCAAGCAGAAGCCACCCAACAGGCCCTGAACCACAGGAGAACGCGGGACTAGCGAGGGCGTCAACGACGCGGCGAAAAACAGCGTGCCCAGAATCAGGCCTATGCCGCAAACCGAAGAACTGCGATCAGGTGAAAACAACGCGCGAACGCTCCAACGATGCATGACGCATCTGCCGCTTGGCAGCCCATTGGGAGAGATGACGTTGATGATAGCTGACAAGAGTAGAAAACACCGCAACAAATTAGAGCGTGGCGCGAGTGCGTCGGCGATGCCGGCACGCGATGCGATCTCTCGTTCCGATTCGCGCATTCGAATTGGCGCCGATAACAAATGCTGCCCTCTGTCTGTCGGGTTCCTGTAAGCATAGCTTCATCAAAGCGTCACTCCGTTTCCCTAGCATGCGCATCTCGCACGAGCTGCTGAGATGCCGAACATCGCGACGTCTCGCAGTTGTGAGCGCATGTATTCAACATGCTTGCCTACTCCATACCGGAACCAACGAACATGCCTGACTCGTTAAAAAACTCCCATCGCCGCCAACTATTGAAGTTCATTGCTGGCACTCCGGCATTCCTGCCCCTTGGTGCCACAGCTACGGCCATGTTGGCTGCCTGTGGCAGCGGCAGTGATGGGGATGATGATGACTCGTCGAATCCCGGCCCCGCTGCGCAGATTAAATCCGCCACCTTTGTCGGGATGGCGGCTGTCGCAGCAAGCAATCCGGCCGAACTGGCGTCCACCTCGGTAAAATCGGAGCTGGTGCTGGAGATGACTGACGGCAGCACCGTGAATTACAAGCTCGCGTACCAGCCATTCTTCATGACTGGAGATATGGTACCCGACGGCAATGGCGGCGAGATTCTCGCGGGCGGCTACTACGACATCAATAACCAGCCACTGATGGATACGTCTGTCCCCGGCGATGTGAGCCAATTCTATTCAGACTGCCCGGACGGCACCTCGCTATTGACGATCGAGGGCGCCAAGGTGGACGGTGTCAAGGGCAATACGGTGTTTGCCGTGGTGCAGTTCGAGTACAAGAGCAAGGCCAAAGACGGCTCCAGTACCTATGGCGCCCTGCCCTCGCCGATCGCGGTATTGACGCTGGACCAGGATCCCGATACCGGCAAGCTGACGTTAGTGAAATACCACAATGTCGATACCTCGAAAGTCCATGGCTTGTGGATCACCTGTGGCGCGAGCCTGTCGCCCTGGGGAACTCATCTGTCCAGCGAAGAATACGAACCGGATGCCTTCGACATGAACCAAGGCGGCCAGTCGTTGTCCACGCTCAAGGCCTACAGCAAGTTCACCTACGGCGACGATACCCGCGCCAATCCGTACAACTATTGCCACCTGCCGGAGATTGTTGTTAACCCCGACGGCACGGGCACGGCCAAGAAACACTATTGCCTGGGCCGCATTTCGCACGAGTTGGTACAGGTGATGCCAGATCAACGTACCGTGCTGATGGGCGATGACTACACCAACGGCGGTCTGTTTATGTTTGTGGCTGACAAAGCAGCCGATCTATCTGCCGGCACCTTGTACGTAGCCAAATACACCACTGTACTCAGCGACCAATCGGTCGATCAGGCCACCGCGGGCAAGATCCAATGGATCAGACTTGGCCACGCGACAAGTGACGAGATCTCGGCTCTGGTCAATACAGACAACCTCCAACCCACAGATATCATGGACGTCGTCAAGGCCGACGTCGCACCGGATAGTAGCTATACATCAGTGACGCTCAACAAGACGCAGCGCTGGGTAAGGTTGGCGGACGATAGCGCCAGGACGCACAAGGCCGCCGCTTTCCTCGAAACCCACCGCTATGCCGCGCTCAAAGGCGGCAGCATGGCTTTCACCAAGATGGAGGGAACGACGGTCAACGCCAAAGACAAAATCGCCTATTCGGCCATCGCCAATCTCACTGATTCGATGGTGGCAGGTTTGTCCGGCCATGTACCTGATCACAATGTAAACTTCCCAAAGAAAGTCAATGCGGGCTGCATACTCCAACATTTCCTGGGCGGCGGCATGGTCGACTCGGACGGCAACGCGATCGACAGCGAATGGGCACCGCAAAGCACGGCAGTCCTCATCGCCGGTGAGGATCTCCCCTCTGGTACGGCCGATGGCTTGGGCAACACCAGCAACCCCGACTTGATCGCCAGCGCCGACAACCTCAAATTCTCGGAGCAACTGCGCACCTTGTTCATTGGTGAAGACAGCGGCAACCACTTGAATAACTTTCTGTGGGCATACAACGTCGATACAAAGTCATTAGAACGTCTGCTGTCGTGCCCCGCTGGCGCGGAGTCAACCGGCCTGCATGCGGTAGACGAGATCAACGGCTGGACCTACATCACCAGCAATTTCCAACATGCTGGCGATGAGTGGGCCCGCTACATGAACAAATCCGATGACGAGGGATCGTCGATCACCACCGGCGGTTTGCCGGCTGACCTCATGACCCAGATCGATCAGGCCATCAATGATAATTTCAATGGCAAAAACAGTGCTTACGTCGGTTATCTGACCGCGGACGTGAGCGCGATAAAACTCAAGCCGCAGGCATAAGCCACCCACAACGGGCCATGTTCATTGGCCCTCACCCATGGATCGTTCGGCTGTCCTGCGGTGCCTGCGCACGCTGTGCAAGGCCATAATCTCGCACGACGCCAGCGATCCGCAGGCGATAGTCTTGGAATACACCACCGCGCCCGGCCTGTTGGGCCGCACGATGCTCGTCGGTGTTGCGCCACTGCGCCACAGCCGCCTCGTCGCGCCAGAACGACAGCGACAACAATTTGTCTGGATCGCTCAGGCTTTGGAACCGCTCAATAGAAATGAATCCGTCAATAGCATCGAGCTGCGGGCGCAGGCGCTTTGCAATGTCTAGGTAGGTCTGCCGGTGCCCTGCAGCAGGTATGACTTCGAAGATCACAGCGATCATTGTGTTGCTCCTGGTTGGTTCGTTCACTGCTATTCAACAAAAAATTGGCAGCCGGCCATTCGTCGACGGCTGATATGACCAGCGCAGCGCGTCTTGTCTCGGCCATAATGGGCTCGCATGCAGCACTTGTAATGCCGCAGCCGCAATATGACATGCCAGGCCCAACCCAGGACAGGATGCGTGTAAAACTCGTCGAGGATAGATGCACGCGACGCGATCCATAGTTCGAGCGACGCATCGTGGACGAGCGGCCGGCCGGCACGTAACCGGGGATAAAAGGGATAAGAGTCATCATGTGTGACCGCCTGCAAGAGATTAACGGGTTTCATACTCGGTATTTTGCCGTTTGCAGGATTTCTCACTTCGTTTATGATCAAAGTATGGATGCCGAATTCGCTGATCATTTCCTCACGCAGGCTGCGGCAGCCATAGCCGAGCCAGCGCGCGCTCGCATGCTGTGCAGCCTGATGGATGGCGCTGCCCGCACCGGCACCGAGCTTGCCGCCATCGCCGAGGTGGGCGCCTCTACAACCTCGGTGCATCTGGCGAAACTGAAGCAGCAAAATCTGATCAAAGTGCAAGCGCAAGGCAGGCACCGTTACTACAGTATTGCAGAGCCACGCGTAGCCGCAGCGCTCGAGGCTTTAATGGTCCTCGGAGGCAGTCGGCCCAAGCCCTTCGTGCCGACCACGCCACCGCGTTTGCGTATGGCACGTACCTGCTACGACCATATGGCTGGGACGTTAGCGGTCGCCCTGCATGACAAACTATTTGAAGCGGGCTGGCTGCAGTTGCGCCTCGGCAGAGAGGACGATTACGAGTTGACAACAGACGGAGAGCGCCAACTCGCCGCGTTAGGCATCGACACACAAGATCTGCGCCGGCGACGCCGCCGCTTTGCGTGCGCGTGTCTAGACTGGAGCGAACGCCGTCCCCATCTGGGCGGCGCGGCCGGTGCAGCGTTGCTGGAGTTGGTACTGCGTCTGAAATGGGCCAACAAGGATCTGGATGGGCGCGGCCTGCGCTTCACATCACGCGGGCGCGAGGCCTTGGCAAAGCATTTTGGCGTACCCGCAAAGACGTGACGCGTAAATTCAAGTGTGGCGGAAAGCGAATAAACTATCGAAAAAGATGCCGGCTATTTGTTGAAGGCAGAATAGAGCATCCTGGGGAAAGTGAAACAAAGGACTGTTTTTTACAATCAACCAGGCATCTTCGATCAGGAAGGGCGATATGGAAAATATCGACGCTCCCCATCTACCGAACAATTTACGTCGGTCTGTCTCAAATACCATAAAAGGCTCTTCAGGAAACCTGGTCGAGTGGTATGACGTCTACGTCTACTCTGTTTTCGCCTCGTCGTTCGAGCATCATTTCTTTAGTCCTGACGACAAAAACGCCGACATCTACATTTGGGCCATTTTTGCCCTGACCTTTCTGATGCGGCCAGTTGGCTCTTGGTATTTTGGCCGCTATGCCGACCGTAAAGGACGCCGTGCAGCGCTGACGCTGTCGGTGACCATCATGTCGTTATGCTCGTTCGCGATCGCTATTACGCCTACGCGTCTATCGATCGGTGCCTGGGCCGCGGGCATATTGATACTGTGCCGGCTGCTACAGGGCTTTGCCACTGGCGGCGAATACGGCACCTCGGCTACGTATCTGACTGAGGCCGCCGTTCCCAAGCATCGCGGCTTCTTGGCGTCATTCCATTACGTCACACTGGTGGGCGGGCATGTGCTGGCTCAAGCCTTATTCCTGGCATTGATGCTGGCCACCTCGAAAGACGACATCGTAAGTTGGGGTTGGCGCCTCGGGTTCATCATTGGCGGCGTGGGCGCCTTGGTTGTATTGTGGATGCGCCGCACCATGGATGAATCCATGAGAGAAGAGGACATCAAAGCCGCGGAAAAAGCCAAAAACACGGGCTCTATGGTCGAATTGATTTCCAACTATTGGAAAGAACTGCTTGCTTGCTTTTTGGTCACCATGGGTGGGACGGTCGCCTTTTACGCGTATTCCATCAATGGTCCCAACATCGTCAAAGCGACCTTTGCTCAAAGCAGCCCCATCATGGGCTCCGTCGTCACCCTGATTTCGCTGGCCATCTTGATGATCTTGCAGCCCATCGGAGGCGTTATTTCCGACCGCATCGGTCGACGCACGTTGCTGGTGTTCTTTGGTATTGGCGGCACGCTATTTACCTGGATCCTGTTCACCGTTTTGCCGCAAACCACGAATCCGGTACTCGCATTCGTGATCCTGATTGTGGGCTTTATCATCCTGACCGGTTACACGTCGATCAACGCTGTAGTCAAGGCTGAACTCTTCCCGACCCACGTACGCGCGCTCGGCGTCGGCTTTGGTTATGCGTTGGCCAACTCGGCCTTTGGGGGTACGGCCCCTGTGCTGTACTCTGCAGCGGCACATAGTGATCAGGTTCCGGTATTCATCGGCTATGTCACTCTTTTGACCTTTATCTCGTTACTGGTCTATGTATTTCTGCTCAGCAACCGCGGCCTGAACTGGCTGGATCATCCGGAAGAAATGCAACGTCGTAAGGAAAGCCCTGGCCATCGCGTGTTTCCGATGGGCGTGTAAATTGAAGCGAGTGACGCGAGTCCAAATGGCACCATGATATTTTGAGAAATGGCTCTTATACATAGAGCCATTCTGTCCTTTAATAAATTAAATCAGTGAAGGCCTGCAAGACATAGAGCTTTCATTTCGCCCCCAGGAGGGGCAAATCACGGATAGGTTCAGAGGCGTGCCATGAAAAACCTTGATTTGAATACTCGCCGCTCCCTTGCCACACCAAGAGGCGTAGGGGTCATGTGCAACTTCTATGCTGCACGCGCCAAAAACGCCACGCTGTGGGACGTGGAAGGCAAGGAGTACATCGACTTCGCAGGCGGCATCGCGGTATTGAATACAGGCCATTGCCATCCCAAGGTGCAAAAAGCCATCGCCGAACAGTTGGAGAACTTTACCCATACTGCCTATCAGATCGTGCCATACGCAAACTATGTGACGCTGGCCGAACGCATTAATGCCATCGCCCCCATTGCCGGGCAAAAGAAAACCGCCTTTTTCACAACAGGTGTCGAGGCCATTGAAAACGCGATCAAGATCGCACGCAGTCACACAGGGCGACCGGGCATCGTGGCGTTTTCCGGCAGTTTTCACGGACGCACACTGCTGGGCATGGGACTCACCGGAAAGGTCACCCCCTACAAGCGTTCCTTTGGCCCGATGCCAAACGATATTTTTCATATTCCCTTTCCGACCATGACGCAAGACATCAGCGTCGCGGACTCGCTCAAAGCGCTAGACCTGCTTTTCCAAAGTGATATCGATCCGCAACGCGTCGCCGCCATCATCATCGAGCCTGTGCAAGGTGAAGGAGGCTTCAACATTGCGCCTCCGGATCTCATGACAGCGCTACGCCAGCGCTGCGACGAACACGGCATGCTACTCATCGCCGATGAGGTTCAGACCGGCTTTGCGCGAACGGGCAAGATGTTTGCCATGGAGCACCATAACGTGCAGCCCGACATCATGTGCATTGCTAAAAGCCTGGCCGGTGGCATGCCACTGTCTGGCGTGGTGGGCCGCGCCGAGATTATGGACAGCCCTCAAGCGGGGGGATTGGGTGGCACTTACGCGGGCAACCCACTATCGGTCGCCGCAGCCCTCGCCGTGCTCGACGTCATCCAAGATGAGCAGCTGTGCGAACGGGCCAATGAACTTGGGACAAAGCTGATCAATCATCTCAACGAACTGCGTAGCAGTTGTCCCGCTATCGCCGATGTGCGCGGCCTTGGCTCCATGGTGGCCTTGGAGCTCAACGATCCCCAAACCGGAGCACCTGATGCCGCTCGAGTCAAACAGGTTCAGGATGACGCGATCGCCCAGGGTCTGGTACTGCTCAGTTGTGGCGTCCATGGAAACGTGTTGAGATTTCTGTATCCTCTCACCATTCCCGATGAGCAGTTCGATCAGGCGTTGGCCATTCTGGCGAATACTCTGACGTCATGACTCAACCATTGTGCAGGCCCGACGATGGATGACTGGTCCTTTTCCCGGCACATGTATCGTCGGAAAACGCTATAACCTGAGCGTCCATCATGCTCCGCTCCAGGCGCCTTCATTGATCATGTTGCTGGATTTTCCGGGTTGTTGACGCGAACGCCTGACATGATCGAGCGCCGGCATGATGGCTGGCACGAGTTTCTGAAAAGCGGGCTCGATGGCGGCATCCTGCACACAGGCATACCCGAAAAGCAACCCCGACCTCGCAGTGCCCCCCGCATAATAGCGGGACAGTGGCCGGACCGTAATACCCAGAGACCTTGCCACCAGCACAATACCAACATCATCGGTGCCTTCGGGCAAATGCATGACCAAATGCTGTCCCGCTTCGTGAGTGGAGATCGGCCAGTCGGCCCCGAAGTGCTTGATAATCGAATCCCGCAACAATGTCTGACGACGTGCATATTGGGCACGCATACGCCGAATGTGTCCGGCATAATGCCCCTCTGTCATGAAGTCTGCCAGCACCGCCTGATCGATCAGGCGCCCCTCTCGATACAGCTCGGACAAGCCTGTGCCGAAATGCCCGCTCAACACTCTGGGCAGCACCATGAAACCCAGACGCAACCCTGGAAACAGCGTTTTCGAGAATGTGCCGAGGTAGATGACGCGCTCATGGTTGTCCAACCCCTGCAACGATGCGATCGGCCGCCCGTCGTATCGAAACTCACTGTCGTAGTCGTCCTCAATGATCCAGACGTTATTGCGGTGGGCGTATTCCAGCAGCATGCGGCGACGCGTCAGGCTCATGATCGTTCCCAGTGGATATTGATGCGATGGCGTGACAAATATGAAACGAGGCGGTGTCTGCATCTGTTCTTCGGTAGGCGACATGCCCTCATCATCCACCTGAATAGACACGACTCGCAGCCCGTTTGATTTCAATACCGTCCTCGCCCCCCAATAAGCCGGGTTCTCTATCCAGGCTACCTCGTTACTGTCTCCCAAGAGACACGAGATCAAGCTCAGAGATTGATGAATGCCGTTGGTGATGACCACCTGATCCGGCTCGCAATCTACTGATCTCGCCAGTCTTAGATATTGTGCCAGTGCCGTTCGCAAAG
>Ga0182738_1005612_pt1 | contig 13319 bp, 11 predicted proteins | sample eDN5th30CBELigMG_FD_128876 | JGI IMG/M metagenome (GOLD analysis project Ga0182738, IMG submission 128876) | Enriched Miracle-Growth compost microbial communities from Emeryville, California, USA - eDNA 5th pass 30_C BE-Lig MG (version 2)... ...
GTAGCTCAGTTGGTTAGAGCTTTGGTCTTATGTACCAAGGGTCGAGGGTTCGACTCCCTCCAGGAGCACTTTTTTATTTTTACGGAATTCAGCAAGAAATATTTTTGTTTTGATTCAATTTAAATTCCAAAAATTCTTTCTGAGAAACCTCTCTTTTTTTAGCGATTGGAGTTGACGAAATTTTTCAAGTATATAATTACAGGCAGGTATGAGATAAATAACAAACAATACAATGATTGAAGGTTAATTATTATTGCTCTTGAAGGAGTTCTGGATCTCTGGCTTTAACTTTGTTGATGTATTCCTCATGCTGTTTTGTGAACCAAGATAATTTAAGAAGTGAACAGTCTCCTCCTTCAAGTTTATAGTTTGGAGTTTGATCTTTTTCTAAGCCGATTAATCAGTAAAAAAGAAAATCAGTACCAGTTTTGAGGATTGAAACAACAGCAAGTCCAACGTTATTTATATTTGCTAAAATGATAGATTAGAGGCAGACTTGATAATTAGAATGTACAAAGAACTTTGCCAATATTTTTTCCTTCTTTGTCAGTCAGTGCTTTGCCTTTCAAGTCTTCTTTGAAAGATTCATCAAAATATCCCAAAGAAACGTTATCTGAGCGGAGATTAGGTTTTGACAGAAAATTGAGATACGAATATCAATGGACTTGACTTTATCAGTGTTTAAGACAAAAGGAACTATTCTCTTTCTGATAATCTACAGATTTGTTTTAAAAAAATCCAAAGGAGAAGGGTACGCCTGTATGGTAACTTCTGGCTGTGAGTTCTTGACCAATATAGCAACCTGAGGAATTTGAACAAAAATTTTATATCTCGTGCTTGCCTTTTGAGAAGTGGACTGTGTTTAGAAAATCTAGGTTTGCTGTGAAAGGGAGAGTTGAAACCAATTCTGGACCTTCAGCAACTCCATACAAAGTTCTGAGCTTGTCATACAAAAGGTGGTTTTTGCTCTTTTCAATTTCTTTTTGATCAAAGGCAAATCTATCTGCGATACTCAGAGTTGTATTTCAATCAAAGACTATACCTTCTTCGGCTGGACAGACAAATCTTAATCCAAGTTCGATTAATCTTGGATCAGCATAACCAAGATCTCCATAACTGCCTTCATCTTCAGCAGTAACTTTTTGCTCTTCAAATTCAAAATATTCTCCGGGCTTGATATCTTCAGGAGTCAAGTAGGCACTCTTAAAAAGAATGAATAAAAGAATTTTTTTTTTTTTTTGTTACCATAAGACTCCAGATTTTGATTTCATCAGAGATATCTTCAAGCTCGACTTTTTTTCTTAAAATGTATTTTTTTATATGTTTTGTCAAGTCTTCAAGCTGGCTTTTATCACAATCAATCCAGAGCTCATCTTCCATGGAAACACGTTTCTCTGTTGTGTACCTTTTAATGTTATTGATAGTCATGAGGATTTCGAAACGTTTGAGGTTTATTCAAGATGACCTCTGCAAAGATTCTTCCTGAAGTATCGAGGAATGCAGTTGCCATAGCGACTCTAGTGGGGTCTGCTTGGAATCTCTTGACATCATTTGTGCAAATTCCTTGCAAAAGACTAGATAAAAATAAATCAAATGATTGCATTGATGAAAATTAACTCGTAGGATTGAACACCATTTAACGAAAGGATTCCTCTATGATCCAAAGGAGATAGGATCCCAAGTTTTTTATTTTTCGTAGTACTAAACAATCTTCTGATAGCAATATTCATAGGTTTTTAAATACCAAATAAATTTTTATATTTGGATAAATATCTGCAATATTGGAAAAAAATATTCATGAAAGGGTAATTTTTGAATCAATCATCAGGTCTGTGAGATTTTTCTGTTGAATCAACTGATATCATATTTGCTTGACATTGAGAGATTTTCAATTGATATGAATTATGTATGTAAATATACTTTAAGTGAAACAAAATTAAATATCTAAAACTTGGAAACAAAAACTTTTATATCTCACTAGCAGGCGCAATTTTGTGAGTCATTTATTTTTTTAGCTTCGAGGGGTTTAGTTTTTAAGACTACAGTATTTTCTGAGCCCATTCTAACGCCACAACTCTAATTTTCCATTAGACAAAAGAAGAGGAAATGGTACTTCATTAGATAAATCTATTTCTCCATTTTTGACTTTTTCATAGACAATCTTGGTCATTTGCATAAACACCTTTAGAAATAAGATTAGTTAAAAATAAAAAAGGAAGAGCAACATCATCGACATAAGAGCCTGTTTTGGCGGATGTTTCTAAAAATAATAAACCGTGGTCCTTTGCAAATTTATCTCCTTCAAAGAAAGAAACTTCTCTCCTGATAATTATCCAGAAATGAGTGACAAAAAGGGGTTTACTCATCTTCGCAATCACTTTTATTCCCAATAAGCAACATTGTCAAATGCGCTGCTGAATTTTCTTTGACCTCATGAATCCACTTTTCAAGGAGCATGAAGGTATCACGTCTAAGCCTCTAGTTTACGAAAGCTTTGACAAAGAATATACCTTGTAACATCATAAACAAGGAGTGCTCCGACTGCTGCTCGATAATAAGATCGAGTTAGAGACCTGAAATTTTCTTGACCTGCCTACAGCATTAGTTCAATACAGTTGGAATAGCTACAGTGTCCCAAATTTGGAGCTTTATGGTTTTTTCATCATGAGTAACTTTCTTAGTCCCAAACTCGACTCCAATAGTGATGTCATGATTTTCTCTAAACTTTCCTTCGATGAATCTCATCATGAGACATGATTTTCCAACACCTAAAAAGATAGAATTCAAGATGGGAAGTCTGTTTACCCATATCACCGGTGATGATATATTTAAAAAGATAAGCATAGTCCATCTAGTAAGAGGAAAAACTTTTGATGCAGTTAAATTTTACAAATACTAATTAGATTACAACAAATTTTGCGCTTTAAGCAGATAAATAGACATGACATTTTTAGATTTTTTTTCGCGAAAAAACCTTGTATGAAACAAGGCTCAAAAATACAACAAATCCAACTGTACCAATATTCTTCATAATTTTTTCTTGAAGAACTTTGTTTTGTTTTCCACTCACGCTAAGAAGCAGAGCCTGTGATTCTCTTTGGAGTTGATGTTGATAATATCTATTCTTACTGTGGTTTCTCTTCTCAAGACGGAAGATTGACCTTAAAATAAGATTTGAGGAATCGAGAAAATCTCAATACTCTTCGGGGAGAGTTAAGTCTGAATTTTCAAGGACTTTTTGGAATTTCAGTTGTTTCTCCATTTCAATAGTTGTGGCGATCAAGAAATCTGGATCATCAATATCCAATTTTTGGAAGAACGAATGGATAACGGCAATCTGTAGATGAAAAAGTTATTATGATGAATTTTTTTTTTCTCGCTTACATCTAAATCGTCTGTTGCAGTGGCTAAAAGTTTTTCTTTGGAGATCAGTATAATAGAAGCACACATGTAGAGGATTGAACTAGGGGGACTTGAAATCAAAAAGTCAAAGATTCTCTGTATGACATCAACTTTCTTGAATGAATGTGAGAACCAAGTTAGGATCCAAGAGACAGCAAAGACAGGGACTCCACTAATTTTAGAGATCAATCTAGGATCAAAGTGAAATATACCCATATGCTATTGAGATTGCCTCTGCATACTCTGGATCAAAATTTTCCAATATTTTGAGCACTAATTGCAACTGAATATTCACGCTTTTTTCAAAAGGATATTTGAGTGCATCCCTGGAAATATTTGTTGAGAGGGAATTTTGATGAATGATTTTTACATAAAATAGTTTTCAGATAATTTGTACAAGATGTTGAAAGCATCGTTTAGCCCAAAAGTGTACAGGAGCACTGTCGTAATATCGTGGAATCCCTGAAGAAATTTTGTATTTGGACTTCATTGATAGAAATACCTGATAATATGAATATTCTGAATTATTGGCAATAAATAGCTGTAACAATTGCTCAAGGTTGCCTCTGTGATATTTTCTTTGGTATGTGAGAAAAATATTGTTCAAACTACTTTACAATTGTTCTTCCTGGAGGTCGATAAAGAAATCGATAGAGTTCATTGCTCTTTCGACGTCAATATGAATTTGGTGTTGAAACTTGCTTGCAGAAACTATTTCTGTAGTTTTTTCTAAATATATTGAAAATTTCGATTTTTTATGTGGGGTACTTTTCAATTGCTCAAACTTTGAGCCAGTCTTTTTTCCATTTCCCATAGACTCTGCAAGGCAAGTTATAGCCAAATTTCTTCCATAGGGATTAACAAAACCATATACTCTTCCAAATTCTCTTAATCTATCAAGGTTGATCTATCAAAAAAGTTATGTCAGTGATAAACTTTGAACTTTCAAACTGGCTTTTCGCTTAGGATGCCGAGCAAATCATTTAGTGTTGCGTTTTGATCCATTTTCAAGGGTAAATCAATGATTGGAATATATTTTATTCGAATATAGAGGATATTGACAAAAATAATTTTTTGAGAGTTTACAACTCACTCAGATGCATTGTCAGCATACTGATTAGTACCCATATTTCAAGCTGAAAAACAAGTATTTTTCACAGGAAATGTTTCAGAAGAAATCACTGACGATGATGAAAACAAAAAAAAAGGTGATAACGGTATTTTGAAAGAAAAAATAACGTTATTAAAGTGATCCTGCAAAACCCATTTTTTCATAAATTCAAGAGGTGATTTGAAATTTGCTCAATGAGAAGAGTTGCCCATTTTGCTGATAAACCCAGTTTTTAGAGGATTTAGAGAGTGACTAGAATTAATTAAAGCCACCAGGATTTCAGATATCTGTTTTTCAGTATTTATACTTCAAAGCTTTTCATTGACTCTTTTACTTTCAAAAATCAAGTTTCAATGAATTTGAAGCATGTAGAAACTGATTTTTTAGCTCAGCGTTCTAGAAAAATTTTGACAAGCTCTAAAGGCGAGTGAGACATATTATTAAAGATTTGATTTGCCAGATATTTTTTTCGAATAAAATTTCAATGTGGGGTAGGTGTGACTCGGAACTTGCACACATTTGAAAGGTGAATATATGAGTTTTCAGGTTTGGTTTAATGTAAAGAGTTGGAAAATTTCTGAAGGCGGGAGGAACATTTTCAAAAAATCCTCTTTCATAGCGTGAAATTTTCCTCCAATTTCTTTCAGTTAATAAAAAGTCTGAGGCTTTTATTTATAATACTAAAATTTTATATAAAAATAAAAGTTTATTCTTCTAATTGTCTCCATGGCACCGACTGCAAACCCTTATCAGCAGAAGATCCCACTCTGGGTTCAAATGCTCACAGGCGGCTTTGCTGGCAGTATTGCAGAAGTAATGTTTTCGAGTTTGAAGTATTAAATGACAGATCGCGACTATTCCTCTTGACACTGCAAAAGTTCGACTTCAAATCCAAGGCCAACAAGTCAAGCCAGGAGAAGCTCTGAAATATAAAGGTCTGGTCGATTGTGTGCTCAAAGTCGCCAGAGAAGAAGGAGTTTCTTTCTTATATAAAGGCTTAGCAGCTGGGCTCCAGAGACAGATGGTTTTTGCATCTTTAAGAATCGGGCTCTATGACACAGTAGAAATAATTTAAAGGTGCATTTCTAAATTTTTCAGGTGAGAGACTTCTATATGGGCAAAGACGCCAAGGGTGATCCACCCCTTTCCAAGAAGATCCTCGCAGGCTTGACAACTGGAGCTTTCGGCATTACGATTGCAAACCCAACTGTAATGAAATCAATGTCGTGTCATGTTTTAATAGATTAGGATGTGGTCAAAGTCAGGCTCCAAGCTGAGGGACGCTTGCCTCCTAATGTTCCCCGCAAATACAATAGCGTAACTGACGCCTACGTGAAGATTGTGAGAGAAGAAGGGTTTGTTTCATTTTCCATAATGTTTTAGGCTAATTCGTCTTTAGTATAAGAGGCTTATGGAGAGGATGGGCTCCTAATGTATTGAGAAACTCTGTGATTAATGCCGTTGAACTCGCAAGTTACGACGAGATCAAGTACCAAATTATTGCCAGTGGTTTCTTGAAAGACGGAGTTGCCTGTCACTTTGTTTCATCAGCAGTATAATTTTTGAATAAGAACTAGTTTTAATTTTGAAGCTTGCTGGATTCCTCGCTGTTATTTTTGGCTCTCCTTTTGATGTGGTGAAGACTAGAATGATGAGTTCCGCCAAGGGCTCCGGAGAATATTACAAGAATCCTTTAGATTGCGTGATCAAAACTTTAAAGAAAGAAGTAAGGAAATAAATTCTGTAGATATTCTGACAATTTTAGGGACCACTTGCTTTCTACGATGGATTTATTGCTAATTGCAGCAGACTTGTGACCTGGAACATTGTCATGTTTATGAGTTTACAACAACTGAGAAGAATCTATGCTGAGCAATATCTCAAAGAAGGAAAGCATTAAGACTGAATTATTAACTCTGAGTATTTCATTTCGCTTCATATCTTGAAAGCCTGTTTTCACATAAATAATTTCTGTTTATAAAAATAATCATAATAATAATCATATGCTATTTAAACAGACCCAAAATCCTTTGAATTAAAACTGAAACAAATCTTTTGACACTGAGGTAGAACTTGATTATGGTGAAAACATCAAGAATCCAGACTTTGTCGGGTTGAAATTATGACCGAATAAATAGATGACTCAAGTTTTTGAATAAATATTGTAAATACGTTTTATTGAAAAGTAACGAGGCTATGGTGGGAATTTAGACAACAACATCCTATTTATTCAGTCCTACTTTGAAAACCTTGGATCTTTTGACAATTTAAGATACATATTAACGAGATTTTTTATGTCTTCTGGAGACTGAGACTGATATTGAGGGAGAACACCTTTTATTTGTTTAAGGATTTGGTCATTGATAGAACCATTTGCAAATTTACTAATAATTGCAGCTTCAGCAGCACTTTTTAATTCTTCTTTGGAGAGTTCTCGATTTTCATCTGGAACTTTGGGCTCTTCTTGAGTTTTAAAGATCCCAAAATTTTTCATTTTTTCGTGGAATTTAGCGATTTGGTCCTGAGCTTCTGTTTTGGCTTCTTCAGCAGGTTGAGATCCAGTTTTAACGGGAGAAGGCGTGTCAGGCTTTTTGAGTGATATGTCCTCATTCAGCATAAATCTATTATTATTATCTATTCCACCTTCTGGATAATTGGAAACATCGGAAGTCAAATTTTCTTGTCTCAGAAAATTCGAGGGGTTGAACGCTCGTGGAATATTACCTTCTATATTTGGAGCAGGATAGTTTCCTGGGGGATATCTTTGATTTGGGAATCCTCCTTGAAAGTTCATTGGAGGGCCTTGGGGCTGATTATACTGTGGTTGATAAGGTTGATGTTTATTGGCCATGCTTGGGAGGTATTGATTCACACTTTGATTCGGATTCATTCTCGGAAATATATTTGGTTTAGTTTCTGCAAAGTTATGAGGAGTAAACTCTCTTGGGGGTTGGTTATAGTTAAAGTTTTGGTGTTGGATATTATTAGGGCCTCCTGGAGCAAAAGGTTGCGGATTATATTGAGGGTTGTGGATTGGGGATGGGTTCAGATTTGGAGCGGGGTAATTAAAAGTCATATTCCCTTGGTTTGGCATCTGGGTTGGCTTTAAAAGTAGATTTTGCCCTTGGAAGGTGTTGAAATTATTATTTGTTAGAGGACCTTGAGGTGGAAGATATACATTAGGTTGTCCTATATTTTTGGGGGGAGGCATTGGCTTGGTGTTTGATTGAACTTGTGAAGCCCCACCAAATTTGCCCATCAGCACTTTTACCAAAACTGATGAAAGATTCAATTCATGCAAACGTTTGAAAATGTCAAAGAAAAAGTTCTCATTCTCATTGACAAATCTTTGTATTTCTTGTTCTCTCACCAGTGGAGAATGGACATTCCTTTGAGAAGATTAGTTTTTTTTTTGAGAAAAAAGGAGAATTACTTGCATGTTGGATTATCACATTTTCCGTAGGCGATAAAATATTTACAAGGATAGAAATCATTCTGAGGAGAAAGATCATGCTGAGTGCCTTTGAGACAATTGAATTTTGAATGCCATGAAATAAATACTTTTTCGTGAGAATTTAGAATCAAAAGGTTCTTTTTTATGAGGTAATTTATTTTGGCGATAGCCTTGTTTGTTTTTATGTTGATGTTTTTTGTCTCTAGTACATTTTTAGGGCAAATTTCACAGGGAAAAAAACTAACCTAAAATCTTTCTTGTTATTCCACCCTTTTCTATGATAGTTTTGGTCTGCGATAGGCTGCTCAATGATCTCTTCATCATCAGAATCATCACTATTGTAATCATGGCTACTAGCACTTTCACCTTCTCGCTTCACCTTTTTCTTTTTCCACCAACCTTTATTAGATTCCTCGCTGTCTACAGAGCCGGATGATGAACTACTTGGTGAACGTGATCTTAAAACTTTTAGTTTTGGATTTTCTTTGCCTCTCTAAAGTTTTTAGACTCTAGCTGGAAAAAGGATAGAAAGAATTCAGCAACATCTCGTTACAAAAATAAAAGAACACATCCCATATGAAGAGCTAACCAAAAGAAATGGATAGCAATAAGTTTAAAACTATCTTAAAAGATTATCAACTCTTACTTTGCTATTGGCTGCGGAGGATAAACTTTCCTGGTCAGGGATTTCCCCTTCTTCGACATCAGATGTATTATTCACCAATGCATTAAATTTTTCCTTGTCGGTGGACATTATTTCCAAAACTTAACAGAACGAGAGAAAGTTATTTCTTTATGTTAAAAAATAATTAAATTTTGAGCAAACCTCAATTTAAAGAAATCAATTCTCAATTATTCCCCTCAATTGAGGAGATATTTTTCTACTCCATTTATGAGGGAAATTCAAACTTTTTCCCACCATACTGTGGTTCTTCTGAAAGTTTTGAGATTCTGAAGGAAAAATTTTTTTGCGTCTGGTTGATACATTTTTCAAAAATGATCTCAAAGAAAAAATTTTTTTCTTCCAAGAAACATGAATCTGAAAGTCATAAAAACAAACCTATCTCTTCATGTACTTGAAATTTTTCTTCAAAGAGTGAAACTCAATGGGGTTATGAAAATGTAAAATCGAAATTGTAATGATGTTTTAGAGTTTTATTTTTAATAGAGAGAAATCAGCATTTCCAAAAGACTTTTATTCTCAAAGAGAAACTTGACTATTCATTAATGGAGGCCGTTAGTAGTCCAAAGCATGCCTTAGAAGGCTCAGATTTTTCAAAACTTTCAGTATGATTTATTGCTTAATCTCGATCTTGATGAAAATAGGGAGAAGAACTTGTTGAAATCATTCAAAAAGTTTACAATTTATGAAAAAAAAGAACTGATCATCATGTTTTTAGCTTATTAAAGAAAACAAAAGCTTAAATCAGCGAATCCAATATCTGGAAAAAATTGTCGATCCTTCTCCGCGACATGTCGATATTGTAAATAGTGAACCAGATAGTAAATCAGATTTGACCCTTGCTGTTATATTCTCATTTTGACATCAAACTTATGTTGAGTCTAGCATACAAAAGCTGATGAGGAGTCTGTCCATCAGGGAGAATTATTTGCAAGCACAGTATATGAAAGTTCGCCCACTGATATGACGAAATTTTCTGATGATGCAAAAGATAACTTTGAAAACAAAGAAAAAGAAGCTGAGAGTATAGTATTTTCAATGTGGGTGATCCTGAAAATATGAAGCGGATGAAGCCCAAGATTCAGAAGAAGTTGACAATGAAGCATATTTCCAGCAGATGACCGCTATAATTCGAGATATGGCTAAATCTCCTTCGATGATTTTAAGCAAAAATGAGGCTGATTTTATCATGGGTCAAATTACAAAGACAGTAAAATGAGAGAGGGGACTTTCTTATTAATTTGTGCAGAAAGTATACAAAGAAAAAAGTGATATAAAAATGTGGGAAAGAGATATAGTTCCATTTTTCCCAGATAAAGAGCTCAGGGAAAGAACAAAAGCAAGGATTAAGGCAAATATTTATAACTTTATACCTGCAAAGTATAGATGCAAAGCTTGGCCTCTTGTAAAGCGTCTTTGAAATAACCTTGTTTCTCATTGCCTTCTTAGCTGATTGGAAACCCTCTGAGGATCAAGAGATCCATCTATGATCAATATTGCAAGCTTTTAGAAAAGAATCCAATTGACCCCCAAGTTTCTTACCTTGTAAGACGTGAAAGGTTTTATAAATTTCAACCAAATTGTCTAGATTAAAGAGGACTTGGTTCGAACATACCCAACCTTCAAAAGCTTTAATAAAGGAGAAGCTTTGAACTCGGAGCTCCAATGTCTTTTGGAACTCTTCCACGTATTTTATTACTTAGAAACTCATCGCTAATAACTGTCTGCAGTTTGCTCGACCTGACATTGGATATGTTCAGGGCATGGCTTATCCAGCTTCCATGCTCTTATTACACATGGATCGTTACCATGCATTTAAATGTCTGGTCAATATGATCGCATCCAGCCCATTCCTTGTCTGCTTGTATAATTTCAAGCTCGACAGAGTAAAACCTTTTCAAGAGCAATTCAGATTTAAATTGAATAATTCTAGTTGAAACTCGTGTTTAATGCCTTTCACTATTATTTGAAACAAAAATGCCCAGCAGCACACAAACACTTAATGAAGATGAATGTTCAAGCTGAAACATTCCTTGTCGAGTGGTACTATACTCTCTACTGTAGAACTTTCACAATTCATGACGCAGCGTAAAATTGTGGATAAATTTCTCATTAAATGTTTTCTCAAGGCAAATTTGGGATGTTTATTTTGCAGAAGGAGAAGTTGTCTTTTTAAGAGTTGCGCTGAGAATATTCCAGGCAATCGAACCCCAGCTCATAAAGAAAAACTTTTCTCAAACTTTACAGTTCATCAGATCCTGCACTACTGAGATTGATATCGACACCATCTTTAAAAATATGCAATACTCGAAAATGACTCCCGATAGACTTGAGAGATTTTATGAAAAAGAGAAGAAGTTATCTTGGCCTGAAGCTTCATAAATTTCGAGTTTTTGAGTTGAGTGAATTTTGAAATTAACAATTATCCCTTCAGACATTGGCAATATTTTTTATGAAAAATGGTCTATTTAATGATATACTGTGAAGAATTAATTTTGTATGAGAGTGGATGTGTATTGAATGTTTAATTTTTATTTTGAAACTGAAAATGAAATAGAAATTGAAAACGTTTCAGGTGAGAGGAGGGTCTTATAAACTAACATTTATTTTGGGGAATAAGAGTTTCAAACAAAAGTGAATTTCTACGCAATCAATCAAGGTTCAAAAAATATTTCTTGCTAAAATTGTCTATTTTACTTTTTCTCCACATAATTTTGAAGTGGAAAGACTTGATTCAGAAATCATTTGAGTGTTCCTCCCGTCTCATCCCGTTTCAAATTCTGCGAATCCTGCTGATTAAATATATAATATATTTATTTCTGTTTGATTGGCAACCAAATTTTCAAGCATAAACTAAACAAAACATAATATGTGAAATTTTCACTTAAACTCTGTTGAAAGATCGAAAGACACCCACTTCAATACATTTTTGAAAACATTGGATATAATCTGATTCCATAAACCCTAACTGTATTTCCATAAAAAAAAAATTATTAAAGAAATTAATTTTGCCAAGAACTTCGACATTCCATCGATTTGTGATTTCAAAGAAAATAATTTTTCAAAAATAAAAAAATAGTTTTTTGGTGAAATTTTGGATTTTTATAGATTTGAAGTACAACCCAAACCTTCGAAATCTTCTGAGCTACAGATCTTCACTTTCTCTTTTTGCCGATATTTCTCTTCAAGACTGGTGTTTTATGATGAATCTAGCGAAGGTCTCAAAGAGGATGCGGAAGGAAATAAACTTCTCTAACTTCTGATGAGAATTCAAATTTTCATCAAAACTTGAAATGAGAATCATCATAAATTTTTTTTCTTAAAAATTTCCTTTTTGATCAGAGGATAAAAATAGAATAAAGAAGAAAATTGGAAAGAGAGATACTCAAAGGCCAAGAAGAATCTAAATATAAAAGGGTAAGAAGCCGTCAGAGTCAAATTGTCTTGTTCTTTGAATTTCTTGTTTGAGTCTTCAGATTGGAAGCAAAACATAAGTTGAATGAAAAAAAACTCAGCCGAACAAAATTAAAAAAAAAAAATATTCAGAGGAGATCAAACAAAAGAAGGATGAAAGAAAAAGTTGTTAAGTCAGAAAATGTAAAAAGCTGTTTTTAGAAGAAGATGAGATGGGCAGGGTTTGAGAACCATTCTGGAAAATTTAGACTTTGGTACAGACAGCCAATCCACAGAGCGAACATGACAACATTCTCTTCAGAAAAAAATGATTTGCTTTTTTTTTTCAGTGATTGTGTCATCCAGTCAAATTGTGAAAAAGCTGGACAGAAAATTTTTTTCTTGGAGTGACCAAATATTTCTTAGGCCCCAAAACTTTGCAAAAAAAATATATCCTTCCTAAATTAAAAAAAGGGAGCTTGGAGAATTTTGAAAAGAAAGCACCTGATGTAAAAGTCAATAGAGAGCATGATAACAAATGAATAAAACAGCAAAATCTGAGAGAAGAAGAAAATAAAGAAGACGTTTATGAACAAACAAAATCAACCAATTTTACAGAAAAAGAACAAAAACAAATGAAAGGAAAATTTTTCTGAAAAATATTTTTGGAGCAAAGGATGAGACTGACCTCTTGAAAAAAAATTGAAAACTTGGTTTTTGGGTTTTAGAGATTTGTTTCGTTGGCTTTGGGGTATTTACCAGAAAAGGTTTGGGGGTTTTTTCTTTCAAAAGCTGAGAAGCTCTTTCAAGAGAAAAGGCAGCAGAAGTCATCCATATATCTTATAGAAAAAAATCATGCACATACACCTTATCTTAAGTGAGTGGATTTTGTTGGTGTGCTCAGAGAAAATGCTTGGAGTGACTTTTTAAAGAGGTGACAAGAGATTTTTTAAAAGTTTGTCTGAAGAAAAAGAAAGGTTGATAGTGAGTCTTCGCTTCTCTAATTCTCAGAAACTCCATCTCAGAGAGAATATGTCCCCAGAAAAAAAAGTTTCTCAGAAGGAATAAAAAGATTGAAAAAAAAATTGAACGCAAAAGTTTGAGGAGACATCACGTGAATGAATTTCAAAATAACAGGATGAAAAGAAAGCTGACAGGAAGAAGAGGTTCGGGAAAAATAAAATTTCTTTGAAAGAAAAGGAAAAATTTTTAAAAAGTGAAGGAGAGAAAAAAAAAAAATTATTTTCTGGAAAAATTCTATCGATGGTCAAGGCACA
>Ga0182738_1005613_pt1 | contig 13318 bp, 5 predicted proteins | sample eDN5th30CBELigMG_FD_128876 | JGI IMG/M metagenome (GOLD analysis project Ga0182738, IMG submission 128876) | Enriched Miracle-Growth compost microbial communities from Emeryville, California, USA - eDNA 5th pass 30_C BE-Lig MG (version 2)... ...
CCTAGGGGCAAAACTCTTACAAATTCTGCCCAAAATTTTTGCAATTCAAAAAAAAAGTTTTGCCAAAAAATTCAACACCATTCTTCGAACATGAGAATCATGTTAATATTAGAAAAATCACAAAAAAAATTTACAATTTAAATTTTCTTGAATGGTTCTTTGTTATATTGAAAGGTAAAACAGAGAATAAGGGAGATAACGAGTTAGTATTTGAAATTTCAGAGCATTTTATCAAGTTAATGTCTTCATCAGGATCTTAAGAATAGAAATTCTAATGGAAAATGAATTTTTGGGGAATTCAAAAGTCTGAAAATGAAATTTAGGAAAAATGGGGCAATTGAAAAAAAATTCTAGGAATAACACTGTTTTCCATTTTGTAACAAGTTGATCTTTTGGGATTTAAAACAATTTTGCTCAATTCAGAATTTTCGTGATTGACTCGAAACCAAACAAATTCTTGGGTGAAAAAAAGCGAAAGAAAAGATTTTTTTGAGAAAAAATAAGAAAATCAGACCTAAAAAGTTGATGAAACCTGAGGATACTTTGATAAGTCAAGCAAGAGGAAAAATAGAATCGCCATTTTCTAGCATAGAAAAAAATACTAAATTATTATGATTTCTATTTTCCTTGATTCTCCCAACCTCGAAGAAAAATTTTTCCAAGATCTCTTTGTTTTGTTCTTGGAAACTTGGTAAAAAAAGCGAAGGTAGATGGAGGGTTCTTTGGAGAAAAAATTCATTTTGTCAACCTCTTGAAAGAAACAATTTGGGTTTTATTTATTGAGAAGGGTTAAAAATAGTTTTTCTGATTTCATCAGAAATTATTTTGCAAAAATCTATATTTTCTGCAGAAGCTCAACAAACATGAACTTCCCACTTCCTCTTTTCAAAATTGATTCAGAAACAAATAACCTCTTGGTGATCAATACTTTGGTAAAATAATGAAGGAAAAATTCTTTTTTTATAAGAATTTAAAGCCCAAGACTCAGAATTCAAGCGTTTCCTTACTACCTGAATAAATTATTTTTGTTTTATTGGAATAAAACCCAAATCTTAATGATCAAAATAATGTTCAGAAATAAAAATTCCTTTTTCTTTTCTCCTCCTTCAACATTTCTTTTTTTGAGAAAGGGACAGAGGGAGAGAACACATTTCATACCTCTGAGCATGAGAATCGGTTTCATGGATGTGGGAGAGACTGAAAGTGATTTCCGATCAATTCCGAATCTCAAATTGTTACAATGATTAAAGTGCGATTTGGAAATCAGATTGATTTCAAATTAGATCGCAGCGCACAATTCAGGCAAAAAAATTCTTTCCAGACTTTAAAATTATTTGGCTGCTAGTTTTTGTTTATTAAGTTAAAGTCGTTGTGTACCCAATCTAATAAATCACAACTCACTTGAAGATAACTTATTATTCGTATTTGTGTGCATTTTGACCTTTGTTGACAATATTTCATTATGAATTTCGGCATTTCTGAAGAAGACATTTCTCTTTTCAAAACAATTACGTGCCAAGATGACCAGAAGGCTATTGAGTTTCTATCGCGCTATTCTGATGTCAACACTGCAGTAGCCCACTACTTTGCAGGAGAAGACCCCTCAGCTAATTCCCATCAACCACAACAGGTTTCTAGACCTCAACAACCTGTTGCAAATACAATTCCTCAACCCAAAGCTTCTGTTGCTGATCAGGCTCTTGGAGATCTTCTCAAGTTGATCCCATCTCTATTTGGGCATCAGCTAGAGATCCCAAGCCACCCTCAAGAGATGGACTCAATAACAATAAATTCTGGAGAATCAAGAGAGATATCTCCTGCAAAGAGAGAGATAGAAACCCATAATCAGTTTTATAATTACAAGAATAATGCGAATAATCATTCGGAGAATAGAAGAGCAGATGTGCCTAAGAAGAAAGCAGAGGAAGAAGTTATTATTATAGAGAACGATGATGATTTTGATGAAACTGAACAATTTGTACTAATTACCGATACCGATCAAGAAACTGCCAGAAATTACCTTTCCCGATATGGCACCCTTGATCGTGCTGTTCAGGAGTTCTTCAACCGAGACACCAGTTCTCACTCATTTGAAAAACCTAAACCTCAACCCCAGTCTCAACCTCACCCTCAACAACGCGCTTCTTGGAAGCCAACGAGCAATCATGAATCAAACGGTTTTCCGATGGAAATGTTGGCTGCGACACAAATGATGGAAGATTTCTCGATATCCCCAGCAAAGCCAGTTCCAATGTCCCGGAAGAGAAACATCTCGGATTGTCGTTTGAGACTCCACTGGCATGATTATAATGCTTATGTAAAGAAGCATATGAAGCAACCAGCAACAGGAAGTAAATCGAACCAATGGCCAAAGTTCCTTGGGTCGTTATTGGTGGACTGCAATTTATTGAGCCAGAGTTATCTGTCCATGATAAAGGTGGGTGATGAAATAACCTTTCAGCCTGAGGAGATTGAATTTGGAATGACGGATATCAAAAGGAAGAAGAGGTTACCTAACGGAAAATTTACACAGGAGGTTGTGGGCAAAAATTGCTATATTAAAAGCAACTCTTTGATGGTCAGGTGTATCCATAATCGAGGATTTATTGGGTATTTGAGCTGTGACTTGGAAGAGGTCTTTGTATTTCTTTTAACAAATAAGTATATTTTGCTCGACGGCGTCGTCGTTTTGAATCCTTCTGAGAGACCAAAAAATTCAGGTTTTGAGATTCACCATAAGCTGACATTGCAAATGGATGTTTTTCTGACTGAAGAGATTATAAAGAACCCACTGAATGCTTTCGCAGGGTATGGGAAAAGAGGAGCCAAAGGTAAGTCTGGCGCAGTCCAGAATATTGAAGAGCTGAGTGAAGAAGACCAGCGAAAATATCAGACGTTAAGATTGGCGAAAGAGTCTCTCAGAAAGCTATTTTTGATGCTAAAGACCAAGATTACGATCCCTACGGCTGTAAAATTCTATCAGAAAGTTGACCCTTTTCAGAGAATCAAGAATGACAAATATGTGAATGGAAAGATGAGCGTTGGACAGCCTGCTGAGATCATCACAAAGGATTTTCCTGATTATTATCAAGGGAATAATAATCAAGGGGAGTTGATGACGGGAAGCCAAAACCCATTCTTGATAGAGGATGATTCTGAAGAAGATGAAGAACAGGAATATGATGATTATGGTCGCAAAATCCGAAGAGGGTATTCAAGGTTTGATAAACCCAAGGCTAAAGAAGAAAAGGAGCAAGAGAGTGAAGTGAATCCTGACTTGTTTACTCCGGAAACACCTATATCGAATTATTATGTGGCTTGTGAGCCGCCAAAGACATTAAAGTCTGAGCTTCATATCTATCAGAAGCAAGCCTTGTCTTGGATGAAGTATAGAGAAGGATGCATTGGACGACAAGACTTGTTTGAGAAAGAGCTTGAAGAACAAAGAGTTTTGAATGATTTATTCCAAGAAATGGAGCTTCTGAATGAAAGTAAATTCTATTTTAATCCTTTCAACGGAGAAGTTTCTGCAGATTTACCAGAAGTGCGAGCTTGTAAAGGAGGAATATTAGCTGATGAAATGGGTCTTGGAAAGACTGTAATGATGATTGCCCTATTGCATAGTCATAAAAGACCCTCGGTGGCGAGCTCTGGACCAGTAGTAGATGAAACTCTGATCAAATACTTTAGCTTTAAAGAGAAAAAGAAGCCCGAAATAACTGCTCCAGCTGTTGTGCAAGAAGAAGTAGAGAGTGTAGCCACTACTGTTGTCAAACAAAAGCCAATATCAAGAAAAAAATTGGATTACGGAGATTATGGCGATGATGGAATAGAAGAAGAAGAAGATAAAGAGGATGAGATGAAATCAGAGGATAATGATCTGAGATTGATGAAGAAGAATGGAAAAAGAGACGCGAAGAAAGACTTGGATTTTGAAGATTTCTTTAGCGATGAAGATGATGGCGGATTTATGAATCCAGGAGAAGCAGTCAAGAAACTAAAAACAGGCGAAGAAAAACCAAAAATAACAATCTCCAAGATTTTAGAAGATAAAAGAGATGATTTATTAGACCTGATGTTTAAAGATACTCCCAAAAAGAAAACCAATTCTGATAAACCTAGGAAACTGAGAAGAGAAATAGACTTAGAAGACGAAGAGGAAGAAAAGACCGCTCCAAATACAATTGTAAAAAAATCAAAAGAACGCCTAGTTCCAGTTCCCTCCGTTGAGGAGAAGAAGGAAGGATCAAAGAAGAAAGTGAACACGAAGCCAAAGAGACTGGCAGGGACTTTAATTATTGTGCCATTGACTGTTCTTTCGCAATGGCAAGGAGAAATTGAGAGACACTCGAATCCAAATACACTTTCGGTGTATCAGTACTATGGAGAAAGTCGGAAAAGGGAAAAGGTTGAGAAGTACGATGTTGTCCTCACAACTTATGGTACCCTTTCGTCTGAATATAATGACTTGAAGAAAAATCCATCACCATTATTCCAATGTGAATGGTTTAGAGTAATTTTGGATGAAGGGCATACTATAAGGACAAGACAGACCCTAATGTCAAAGGCTGCATGTGCTCTTGAGGCAGAAAATCGATGGTGTTTGACAGGAACGCCTCTGCAGAATAAACTGGATGACGTGTTTTCATTATTACAATTTCTGGGAGTTGAGACATGGGGAGAGTATGCCTGGTGGAACAATTATATTAACAAGCAAAAATCACAAGACGAATCGTCAAAATTGATAAGAGGAATCCTCAAGATGATTTTATTAAGAAGAACCAAGAAGTCCACCTATTTGGATGGCAGCAATATCCTTCAGTTGCCTCCAAAGGAGACAAATAACGTTCTTGTCAAGCTTTCTCCAGAAGAAAAGGCTATTTACACCAAGGTTTTCAAAGGAGTGAAGAGTGTATTTAACAAACTGAAGAGCAATGGCCGCCTGGAGTCGGAATACATGCATATCCTAGTGATTATCCTGAGGTTGAGACAAATTTGTGACCATCCTTCTTTAGTATTCTCAAAGTCAGATCTTCAAGATGAGGAGAAGTTTGAGCAAGCGATTAATCAATTCCTTCAACAAGACCCAACAACAGACACCTCTCTGGTTGAAGATGAAGAAGAAGGCAGTAGAGCTAATAAGCCAAATAAGAAAAAGATCGGTTCTGAGTTTATCAAGGGCAATATTGAGAGATTAAAGACAAAGGAATTTGAGCCTTGTTCTATTTGTTACGAAGATATCACAGAGCCTGCAATGACAAAATGCGGGCATATTTTCTGCCAAAATTGTATTGTAACAAGTTTAAGGAATAGTAGCAGGTGTCCTTTGTGTCAAAAAGAGATTTCAGAAGAAGATGTGATTGCAATTGAGCTGGAAGATCCGACAAATTCTCATCTGGACCCAGAGCGCGTGAATTCAATGGAGAGTTCAAAATTAAGTGCAGTAACAAAGGCCGCAAAGGAAGTCGCTTCAAAAGGAGAAAAGGTCGTTATATTTTCACAATTCTTGGGAATGTTGGATTTGATCCAAAAACATTTGAAAGAAGCAAGAATAGGATACACAAGAATTGATGGAGGTTTGGCAATGAAGGAAAGAGTGAGAAACATTGAGTCGTTTAAAACTGACCCAGGAATAACAGTATTTCTCATATCATTAAAAGCAGGAGCGACTGGATTGAATTTAACAGCGGCAAATCATGTGTTTTTAGTTGATCCCTGGTGGAATCCAGCAGTAGAGGATCAAGCAATAGAAAGAGTATATAGAATTGGGCAAAAGCATAAAGTGAATGTGAAAAGATTTGTTTGTAAAAAAACAATTGAAGAGAGGGTTATCCAGCTCAATGCTCAAAAGAATGAAATGATTAGCAAAATTCTCCAATTCAATCCTCTCGAGAAGAAGCAGAATAATATTCAAAATATGATTTACATCTTACAAGGTTTCGATGAGAATGATAATGATGACGATGATGAGGGCCAGGAGAATGGTGATAATAACAACATGATGATAGTCAGTCAAAAATAAATGGCGAATGGGGTGTATGAAATATTTTTCTGCATGTTAATGTTGAATTTAAATGAGAGTATTAAATAAATATTATTGTGTTTTTAAACCTAAATATTTTACATATAAAAAACTTCATACTTGAGGAGAATCATTGCTAGAAAAGCCTTATATTTCTGGCTTAGATTTAAGAGACATTGGATCCATTACACTAACATTGGATAATTTTGAATTTTATCGAATTTAAGAGATTTTACTGTTTGATTTTTATTTGAAATATCTCTCTTAAGATAAATTCGAATGTGACTTGACTCGTCGTATTGAGTCGAAAAAATCTTGAGAATTCTTGCGGAGATACCAGCTAAAGGGATCGGCAAGTCTCGGAAGTCAAGGAGGTTTGTAGTAGCCATAAAGATAATTTGGGTATAAATTTAAAGTTAACGGTTGCTGACCTCATTTACATAGAGGAGAAATTCAAAATTATAAAAGATTCCAGAACATCGAACCTTCCATAATTAAACTCCAACGTATAATTTCAAATTTCCAACTCCTTTTCTTCTTTGTTGGATTAGCAAGTTCTTGAAAGGTATGAACTTGATCGATCCTTCTTTCTTCCTTTGAGGCTTGAGAATTTTCATTGAAGGTTTGGAGTGATTTAAAAAGAAATTTAAAAAGTTTTCCTTGGTAATTTTCGATGCAAATTCCCATGATTTAAATCAATTTCTTGAAGAAATGAGAGAGTGGAATGCTCGTATGAGACCTGGCTTAGGATGAAGTCTGAAAGGCGATAAAGTAGTAGTAACAGTTAGAGGATATGAATAGCAAAAAGTAAAATCTTAATCGAAAGAATTTGAGAATAGTATTAACGAAGCAAGCCATTCTTCGAACTTGAGTTAGTTTGTCTCTATGATATTTTCAAAACAAAAATGTTATAACAATAGTCGGATGTTTCGATGAGCGTTTCCTCAAAAAGGAATTTGATTGACAGGAAGTTTTTTAAAAACAGGATAGTGTTGGGCAAGTTTGCTCATTCGCAACATTAAGAGGTCAAAGAAATTAATTTATCCTTTTAAGAGTTGGTAACGTCTGGTCTAAAAATTTATTTTACCTCTGATTAGCTCCCATCTTACGATGTCCTCCTTTTGGTCTTTGGCCTGGAGTGATTGTCACAAATCAAGCTTGCTTTTTCCTTGTAAACTCAGAGATCGTGTTTTATGAAAGAAAATTTCTGGAAAAATATTTTCTCTTGGATTTTCAAATTATACCCTGTTTTTGAGATTTAAGTTGATAAAAAGATGAATTGAGTTGAAGAGAAGAGTGATTATGTTATGAATCAGACAGGTGTCTCAGGAGGTCTGCTTTTAGTTTCTTTTTTCAAAATGAAAAGAGAAGACGCAGCCTTGGTCCTTCAACTCGAAAAGGGAAATTTGAAAAAAAGTTTTAATGGAAGATTCTAATAGTTAAAGTCAAGAAAAGGAAAGATTTTTGCTGTCTCGACCACTCATATCTAATAATAGAATTTTCTGTGTTGGTTTCCAAGAGGACTTGGATTTTAAATTTTAATTTCAGTTAAGTTCCTGTGCCTTGTGCTCTTAAACACTCCAACATACAAAAAATTTAAATAAATTAATTAATAACACAGACAAATAAGCAAAAAAACATTTATATGGAAGAAGAGACGATACAGTTTCGCCAGCAAGCCGAAGCTGGTGTTTCACAAACAAATACACCACAAGATTACCCTCAGAATGCTCAAATTAAATTTTCACCTATCAATTATGATTCCCTTTTAATCACACATCCAATCTTTTCTCTGGAAAAAGATCTGATTTTATCAGTGTTGACAAGTTCAGCAAAGGCTCTGATTGCAGAAAACCCTGATCCTTCATTTTTAAAGACTCATGCCAACAGATGGTTGGGTCATTTAGTTCAAATAGTTTTCAACAATGTGGAAATAAATGCCCTAAAAGAAGAATTCAAGAGATTAGGCCTTTCCTTTGATACAATCTGCGGAAGATTTATCGGGCCTGATGAAGTTTACTTCCGTTGCCTTGATTGCGATCGATTCAAGGACACTTCATCCAGCATTTATGCTCTTCTCTGCTCAACTTGCTTTGATAATTCTTCGCATGAAGGCCATCGAGTCTTGATGGTCAAGAAAGATGACAGTTGTTCTGCTACTTGTGATTGTGGTGATCATTCTGCATTTGATCCTTCTGGATTCTGCTCAAGTCACCAACCTAAAGACTATTGTGTGAAAGAAACTCTTGGCAAATTCCCACAAGGTTTTTTACAGAAGGTTCTTGTTGTGCTCAGGAATGCCTTTTATGGAGTGATTAGTCTTTTTGAGCTTTCTTTTGCTGCCAATGAGAAGATCAAAGAAGCACTTTCTGCTTTGGCTCAGTTGACCCTGGAAGGAACTTTGGTTTTCTGTGGAATCTGCTCTGAAGATATAAATGAAGCCTTTTTGGTTGTCTTTGGAGAACTTTTCAAGTCCAACTTCCAGACTAACTACAACAAAGTGTGGCATTATTGCACAGATATTACTGCTGAGAAAGGCGTCAGAGCTGTTGATCCTACTAATCCACATGAATGTTCTTGCACATTAACTGCAAATTTGCTTCGAATTGCCAACACAGCAGAACCCGAGATTCAGACCAGACTCCAAAAAGTTTTGGTAGAATGTGCCAAAGAATCAAGTTTCAAAGTATTCCTTCTCAAAGAATTCACCAAATACGTCCATTTCCTGTACAGTCAGACATATACCAGTGATAACTATGACGACTTGACCAATTCCAAGCTTCTAAACATGAAGGCGCAGCTTTATGGCTCTGAAGAACTCTGCCTTGAAGCTCTTAATTCTGGCCACTTTTTAAACCTAGTGGGAGTCATGAAAAAAGCCATACATAGCGCTTCTCAGGCTAATCATGAAGTTTATCACATAACTTCTGACATTCGTACTGCTCTTATCTATTTCCTCAACAATAAAAGCCAAACCTCCTCTCTTTTGACCAAGAACACAGGCCTTCTGAGTCAAGTACTCGAGGTCTTGATGAACTTCCAAGTAAAATTCACTTATGATGGAGTTTTCAACGTCAATCTCTTTGACCATCAAGTCAACTACAAATCCATCAACCGAGGCCTTATGATTGAGAAGGTGATTTCTCAAATTCTTGAGCAAGGTGTTCGATTGATTGCCGACTATCCTGAAGAAGAAAGATTAGGTTTATTGCGAAGGTTTTGCAAGGAATGGCTGAGTTGCTTTGAACTTACAAAGACCGTTCTTGGCGAAGAATTGGCCAATAATAATACTGTGAGTTTCCATCCTGCTTTGGAGAGGGTTTTGACGTCAATAATAAGAGCATTTGCAAAGGACTTTACACAGGAGGATATAAAGAAATTCTTTGAAGAAGCTTTTCCTGGTGTTGATGTGGCGAAATTAGCAAAAAGAGTCGTGGAAGGTCCATTAAGATCATTGGGGATGGTGAGATTCCTCCACTTGGTTCATAATTTCAACACTGGAAAGATTTGGCAAGTTTACTATTTCTCGAATAATCTATTTTTCGAAGTGGATATTTTGACCATCCAGATCATGATAACTATGATGGAGCCCGAAGATCTTTTTGAGGCCTTTGTGGACAACTTCTTCTCTTATGACAAGAATCTCAGATCCTTCTTTAGAAATCCAGAGGCTTTGGATCCAAAGGATGATCGATATAAGCAGAAATTGCAATTATTGGAAGACTTTTTCCATTTCCTCATCTTTATAATGAATGATGAGTCTTGTAGATTGAATTCCAAGGTGAACAAGGACCTGAATTTAGCATCAGGTGAAATTGAACTGTCTGAAAAATGCCATGGGGTTATTGAAAAAGTGTTGGTGAACCTTCTCCTAGGACATTATTGGGTTGATGTTCCACAATTAAAGGAAACAATGAAGAATGTGCTGATTCATCACAGTGATGCTGATGAGATTCTTCACAAAGTGGCAATTTTAGACGAGAAGAACAAGAAGGTGAGAATTAAGGATGAATACCAGAATGAGTTTGACCCTTATATTTTCTACAGAAATCCTGCTTTACAAAGCGAGATCACTCACAGTGTTTCTTCAAAAGCCAAGAAAGATGAGAGAATCGATCTGGTTTCTGGCAAATACTACAAGAATCTCCCATCTTGCCTGAAAGTTATCCAGAAGAAAATCTTTAAGAGCAATTTGCCCAATTATCTCTGCGCTTATATTGGAAGTTTCCCCGCTCATACTGCCCTGTTACTCCGTCCAGCCTTAAAACTTACTTTAACAAATCTCAAAGTTGGAGAAGAAACATGCTATACTAAGGATGAGAAATTGAGAGCTAAAATCCAGGAAAATTATCTTACTCAAGCTTTTACTAATAGACTTGCTGAACTTTCCGAGAACGCGGATTATAAGGATTGTGAAACCTGCATTGATAGTATTCAGAAATTGATTCAAAAGCTGTCAACAAATAATGATCAGAATGATCTTAAGTTTGAGAGGAGAGAAAGCAGCACCCAAGAAGACCATGTGGCTCAAAAGAAGAAATTGGCTCACCAAAGAATGCTTCAACTCAAAGAAGAGTTTATGAAGAAGCAAAAGATGTTTATGAACAAAAATGCCCTTCATTCTCATGAAAGTCCCAAGAACGACCAGGAGGCCAAGAAAGATGAGACTGAAATGGAGAGTGAAGAACATGGTTTGACCTGTCAATTCTGCTTGGATAAGATCAACAAGGGAGTCGATGGATACGGTATCCCAGTTTATGTGTCCTTTACAAACAACTTGTATGACATTGAAGAAAGTAGCGCGACATTGAAGAAAGATTCAAACCCAGAGAAACTCCAAGGCAATTGGTGGCCAGTCGTGTCGAGTTGCATGCATCATTATCATGAAAAGTGTTTCCAGATTCATTACAAGAACTCGAGAAAGGCGAATGAAAACATGGCCAAGTTGTTCTCGAACCAATTCGAGACTTATTGCTCTTTGTGTAACGCTCTTTGCAACTCCTTTATGCTTGAAGAAGAATCCAAAAATGCCAAAACTCCTAATCAAGAAGGTGTTGCTGGTCAAACAACAATGGTGACAGAAGAAAATAAAGATTTGCCCCCAACATTTTCATTTATTGAGACCCTTCAAGCTTTGTTGGGAGATCTGAGAGAGAAATTGAGGCTTGAACCTCTTAAAGACGGAATGGAAGAGGAGCTTGCTGTCAACAATATTCAAATCGAAGAGATCTTTAGAAAAGGATACGCTTATTTGCTCGAGAGTTTCCATGCGATTGATAAGGTGGCAAGCTTGGAGAGACTTATCAAGATTTATCAAACATTTATTAAGGAATATGTGCACCATCTGGTAAGAACAGGACATAAAGTGAAGGAAGTTCCACCTTTATTGCAAAGAATTTTTGCTGATAAGCACTTTGTTGATTCTAATGGTGATATGACAATTGAGCAAAAAATTCTTCAGTTCTCCAATTATAAACCAGAGCCTCTGATTACAGATCTGAGTTTTGATTGGATTGTAAAGACTGCAACTTCACAGGCTGAGAGTCTTGAGGAACTAGACTTGAGACATGAAGAAATCAAGTTATTGAAAGAGTACGTGGCATTCAAGATAATTCAACTGATTCTGTTCTGTAAAGAACCTGAGCCCGTCAGCTTGAATGAGTTGTTTACGCTATACAAGGAAGATGAAGAACTGAGAGAAGATGTTGTTGATGAATTGATTTTCCCTGTGCAGAAATTTATATTGGCAACATATCTTAATCGGTCTATTTTGAATGGAGATCTCAAGATTGATGAAAAGATTATCGAAACTTTGTTGGATCCCGAAGATGATGTGCCCCATTATCTCGATAAATTGATCAGCTGCATTGGATTAGGGGATTCGTTCGAGAAAATTATTGAAGAGTCCCTTCAAGAACTCTTGACTAAGCCGTCATACGTGACAAATTTCTTGAGCCAGGTTTTGGCACATGATACTTCCAACATGACCCTTGGAGAGCCAAGAACAGTGAAGTTAGCGCCAAGAGTAGTGGAGCTACCAAAGAATTACATTGATTTTATCTCGGTGTATCTCAAGAAAAAGTGCTCAAAGTGTAATGAACATAGTAAACAGACTTCTCCTCAAATTTGCATGATTTGTGGAGATGTGATATGTTTGGCAATCTGTTCAAAGACCCAGGCACAAAAAGGGAACTTGAATGATCATGCAAAACAGTACCATTTGGGCGTTTCTGTGTTCGTGGATGTGCAAAGATTTACAAAGGCGGTGGTTGGATCAACAAAGAACTCAATGTTTGCAGGAAAGGACGTATATACGGATAAACTTGGTCATGCAATTCAAACGTTATTGCATGATCCTAGAAGCTTGCTCTATTCAATCGATTTTGATAAGTTTGTGTTGAATGAAGAGTTTGCAAAAGAAATGAAAGAGATAATCGATCAATCTGGTATGACCAAAGAGATTTACAAAATATCAAAAGCTTCAGGCTATTATTATCCAGAAGGGAATCTGTAATGAGTATTTTGAAGGTCACCTTTGGCTTTTTTTAAATACTTTTTTCTTTTTTATAGTAAGAATTGATAAAATTATTACCTACACTTTACAGATATGTTTTCTGTATAGCTCATCTTTATTCGAACTAAACTAAATTTTTAATAATATATCCATTTGATAGAATATTTGTAGGCTTTATATTGGTTGATTTTCTTCTTCCTCCTTTGAATTTGATGAACGTTCAATTTAAAGTGAAGAAGAAGGAAAAGTAAACACTTCATATTATTCATTTTGCCTGAGCTTTGATTTATCTATGATGATTCAACAACAATTGAAAATGTGGTTTGAAATATTTGAAAGATGTCAAGAATGTTCTTTGGGAAATTTTTTTTTCTCAAACTCCAGGCAGAGTCAATGGCGGTTTTTTCTCCGGGAGTGGTCTTAATCCTATGGCAATTCGCTTAGCCATAAAAATCTCCATTTTTTCTTTCATATATGCATCTATTTTTCCAGAAACTTTTTCTTAAAAATATTTTCAAAACTATTTTCGCGAAAGTCATTAGAATTTTCAAGGACAAAAAAAATTTTTCATAAACAATTCTTTTTATATTAAGTAAAGTGCTGATGATATTTCATTTTCTGAATATAAATTCCAAGAAGCTACAATTGAAAGGAGAGAAGGATCAATTCTCAAATATATGAAACCAGTTTTTTTTTTTTTTTTTTTTCCTACGGGGGGTTTTCGATGGTTTAAATTTAATCTTTTTTGGTTTTTTTTTGACCTACAAAGAACCAAGGGGGAA
>Ga0182738_1005614_pt1 | contig 13317 bp, 5 predicted proteins | sample eDN5th30CBELigMG_FD_128876 | JGI IMG/M metagenome (GOLD analysis project Ga0182738, IMG submission 128876) | Enriched Miracle-Growth compost microbial communities from Emeryville, California, USA - eDNA 5th pass 30_C BE-Lig MG (version 2)... ...
TCCAGATCAGTGAATTCTACATTGAGGAATATTCTCTTCAACCTGAGGTTAAGGGTAAGCATTTATATTCAATTTGAATCTCAGGATCAGCAGTCGTCAAGCCTCTTCAATTTCCTTAAATACTGTAGATCCCTCTAAAAATTCACCAGACAGGAGAAGGCTTTTTTGGTGAATATTTAGGGTCTTCAGACTTTGATGGTGAATTTTTAGGGGGAGTACCCTAATTCCTTTGTAAAATGCTTATATTTTCAAATTTAAAGGATAAATCTCTTTCCCAGATAGAGTTATTCACGAAGTTTCCAATCAATCTGTCAATCTGATTGAAAATAAATTTCAAGTCTGTTTTTCCTTGAGATAAACTGATGAATGAATGACAAAATAATTTTTTTTTTGGGTACTCATCACATGAGAAAAATATAGAATTTTTTTTTTTAATTTATTCTTGAATATTTTCAATCTTGATCTAATTCAGTATCTATTAAGGTACCCCTAAAATTAGAGTCTTTCAAAAATCAACAGTGAATTTTTAGAGGGGGTGAATTTATAGGGGCATCTACAGTAAGCAATGTGAACAAATGTGATCAAGGAGAGTTTCGATGTTCCAAAAGGGTGAAGTTGACGGAGATCCTAGATCTTTGGATAAATAAAAAGGGAGATCTATTTTATCTTATCTTGAACCTATTCTTAGAGCGCCTGAATTTTTACTTCTCTGCGTATTGAAAAATTGGCAGCAAAATTAATTATTTAAAAATTATTTTTCAGCTTCACGATAGAAGCCTATTATTTTCTGAGCAAAGCAAGGCTTTTATATATTGATTATGGTGAGGATTATAGATTGTGACCTTTAGAGAAATTTATCCTTTTCAAATATTGAATCAAAGACAATCCTTGCTTTGGAATATTTTATAAATTTTTTCAGGACCAAGAGTCAAAAGAATTTTTTTTACAAGAGATTTTTATAAAAATCATACTTTTAATGAAATTGTAAAATTCTGGAAAATTCTTTGAATTGAAATCAATGTCTTCAAAATTTTTCAGAGTTGTCAAAGAAAGAATTTTTGTTTTGAGATGAATAAAAGAACATAGCAATAAAAACCATTTTCCAAAAAAAAAGAGAGAAAGATCTTGAATATGTCCCTATTCAATTCCTGAAATCACTTGGTGTTCATTGAATTTTTGTTTGAATAAAAGCTTTCAATGATTTTTCTTCAATAAGAATTTTTTTTCCCAATTGGGTAAAACTGTAATGACAGCTTTTCTCTTCACAGAAATTGAGAATTTTTTCTCAAAGTTTTTTTCTTTTTTTCTGAACCATATTTCTTTCCTTGAAAAAAGTGTAAATACAATCATTTCTCGCCTAAACTACAAAAAGAACTCGAAGGTTGATTGACAAAGGAAAAAATGAAAATCTTTCAAAGCACCTTCAAAAAATCACTTTGACAATAAAAAAGAAGAAATAATAAAAATTCATGAGAAGATTTGGAAAAAAAAATGGTCTGTAGCTCTTGCAAAAAAGTGGCCTTAAGATATCGAGAGTGATTTCTTCTCTTCTTCCTCCCATAAAATCGACTTTTGAAAAAGAGAGAAAATCCTATTTGTGAATCACACTCAGAATTCAAATTTTGATTGACGAATTTGCTCACAAAAAATTCAGAGTTTTTCAAATCATTTTTATTTCCATGGTCAAAACAACGTCCTTGTTTCAAGGTCTCAAATTTTCTGATTCATAATAAAGGAGAAATAGAGAAAAGTTTTTTCATCTCAGTATCATGAATTTTTTATTCTCAAATACATTTTCTTTGCATACAAAAGATACAATCAATCGTTTTTTATCCACCATACTTCCACACAATATCTTTCAAAATATCAAACGAAACTTTCTATTCAAATTTTACGCAAGAAATCCTCATTTTAAAACTCAGTTCTCAATCCACTAGATTGCATAAAGGTCTTTGCTCTTCTAATATCGTCAAGAAGAGATTGTTGCTCTTCAGGATAATCTTTAAGAATCATAATTCCCTTTCCAATTTCGAATAAGCCATAGCAGCCGAGAACAATAAGAGTGTATGAAGGAAGAGCTCTGACAACGAATTTCCAGTAAGGGTCTCCATTTTGAGTTAAGGTGAAAGCAGTAAACCACAAAACGCTCAATACAGAGAAGATGATCAAGAAATTGGTTCCTCTAGACATTGTGAAAGGGATGGAAAGTGTGTTTTTGGAGAGATTGAAATTGAATTAAAAATAATATTTAGTTCAAAATTTTTCTGAGCTTTGGGTGTGCTTGGGACATTGAGTGATAAAATTAATTCAAAGGAAAGGTTATTTGTGAAAGGGAGAGTTCATAAGTAGAAAAATATGGAAAAAGATGGCCTGAGGGATTTTCAAGGGGTTGGGGATCTAAAGGAAAAGACTCGGCTTTTGATTTTTCTAAAGAATGGCTTTTTGAAGACAAAACGTTTTGGAATAAAAAGTGTTAATCCTACTATATTTAGAAAGTAAAAGGTGTGAACTAAATTATTTGTGACTTAAATGAGGTTTGAAAGAGATAAAAGACTTTTAAGGAGAGGACGATGAAGGTCTGAGAGCAATTAGCCGGCCTTTAAACGACTTTTGAAATGAAAGTTGATTGAAAAGATCTTTTTTCAGAAGAACGACTGTATAAAAAAGTTTTGTTGGGAAATTTTCTTTGAGCTTTTCTTCCAAAATTTTCAACTGAGGCCAATTTTTTTCGAAAAAGCATCCTTTAAAATAAAATTTCTTTCCAAATCTCTCAAAGTTTACTGCAAGGCTCGAATCTCATTAAATTCTGAAGTGTTTGTCTATCTAAGGTCTTGTTGGAACTCTGAACTCTTTTTACTTTTCCAAAATTTTCGAACCAAATAAACAAGGAAAGCATAGCAAATTTACTGTATAGCTTATAAATTTCTATTTCACTACATTCCCTCTCATTTCGCGACATCAAGAGCTCAAATTGAATCCGACTCCTGTTCACTAAGGAAAAATATTCAAATTCCTTTTCTTGGAAGATAAAAGGATGTTTTTCCAGTCCAAAAAAACCCTGTCAACAAAAAGCCTCTTTTTTTAATATTTAATAGGTTCTCTCAAATTCAATCAAATAAGGGCGTAATCCTCCGATATCTATAAAAATTAACCAAATTTAGTTATAGGAACCAATTCTATAATAAATATGAAACAGCTCTTCTCTGCTTTCCTTCTCCTCGGACTCTTGTCTCTCACCATCCAAGCAAGAGTCATCAACTTCGAAACTGACTCTGGCGCTATCCCAGACGACAAAACCACCACTACCACTTGGAAAAACGGTGGATTCCTCAATACAACCCTCGCTAGTCTCCAACCTGGCGACACTCTCCTCATTCCCAACAAGACTTTCTACCTCATGGGCGGCATAAAAGCCAAAGACCTCAATTCTGTTACCATTCAAATTGACGGTACTATCATCTTTTCTGATGAAATCACTCTTTGGCCTCGTGATAGCAACGGCAGCGTTTTCGAGTGCCTTTACTTTGAAAACATCGAGAATGTCACCTTTACTTCTAGCGGAATCGGCCTCATCGACGGCAGTGGAGCTAAATGGTGGGGCCCTCCCGGTATTGGATACCTTGAACGTGCTGAAAATCGCCCCAGATTGTTGAATATTGCAGGCTCCCGTAAATTGTTGTTTGAGAATCTGATCTTTAAGAACTCTCCTTACTGGACTTTCTGGGTCCATGAAGTAGATGGCCTTGAGGTGAGATTTTGCGAGATTAGCGCAAGAAGAACCGATAAGGATAGACATACATTGGTCGATATGTCTGCTTTTAACACTGATGGATTTGATGTGACAGGAAAGAACGTTTGGATTCATGATTGTACTGTTTGGAACCAAGATGACAGTTTCTGTGTAAAGGACGGTTCTGAAAACATGCTCTTTGAAAGAATTAATGCTAGTGGAGTTGGCTTGACTATCGGCTCAATCAGCGGAACTACCGTCAGAAACATCACTTTCCGTGACGTTTACATGAAGAACACTTACAAAGGAATTTATATGAAATTCAGAGCTGGTGACCAACCCGGCCTTATTGCTGACGTCCTTTATGAAAATATCTACATGGAAAATCCTGAACAATGGCCTATTTGGATCGGCCCTGCTCAACAATCCGACAGTGGAAATCTCTGCGCTGCCCACCCTTGCAGTATTTGCTGGCCAACTGTTCCTTATTCCAAGTGCGAGATGCCTGCTGCAGGAAAATATCAGAATATCACTTTGAGAAATATTACTATTAGCAATCCTTATAGAACTGGTGTTATAATGGCAAATCAAGCTAACCCAATGGAAAATGTGACCTTTGATGGTGTGAAGGTGATTAATTATACTAAGAAAGCTAGTGATTATGATTATTATTCCTGCGAGAATGTCGTTAATGGTGTTGCCACCGGCGATACGTGGCCTGTCCCCAACTGCTTCCAAGACAAAACTAACCGTAAGCAGGGAAGTGTTCAAGGTCAAGGCCAAGAAACTCTCATCCTTCATTGAGAGGCGAGAGAATTGAGAGAATAAATTGAATAAGAAAGTGACGCTGTCTCAGAAAATTTATTACATATTTATTTAACCATTATGAAATTGAATAAGAAGATCTATAATATACATATCTTTAATAAGGAAATGAAATGAAACACAATTTAATTATTTAAAGGAAAAATTATTTTGCAAGAGATTTTTTTTTAAAAAAGAAAAATAAGAGAACAGGGCTATTCCAGGCTTTGTTGGTTTTTGAATCTCCCAAATGATAAAAAGAGTGAGAAAAAAATTTCTTACCGCAAATTTCTTCCCATAAAACTTTTCAATAAAACCTTAAAAAAAAATTTCTGAACAAAATTTTTCAATTTTTTTTCCCTTTGTTTCTTTTTCAGACGCTTTGGGAAGCCTTATTTTTGATGATGTAAAGTTAATGAGATTCATAACAGTTGGCAAAGAGTGAAAACCTCCATGAATAATTTATTTGCACAGGAGGTAAAAAATGGTAAGATGAATGATATGAACAGTAAAAAAGAATGAATGGATGAATGAATGAATGCTTTAAAAAAAATGATGAATTTCAAGACAAACCTCATCATATATCCATCTCCTAACAAACCTTCTCAAGAAATTTCTCAGCTCTCCACTCCTTCTCACCCGCATTTTAGAGCAAGAGCCAAGGAATCCCCACGAAAAAGGCCCATTAAGATCGTCTAAATAACAAAGGGTCTGTCTTGACGTACGACTTGGAGCTTGTAATAATTTAAAGGGAAAGTCTTTCGAAGAGCTAAAAAGAAGAGTTAATTATGGGAATAGTCGAAGATTTTTCATTACCTTGAAGTTGAGGGCTTGGTAGTTGGCGAAAGCTTCTTCGTATTTCATCTTGAGGACGTCGAGTTGTTGGATTTTGTCAACGAGATCCTTGTTTCTTCTGGTCAATTCAAGGCTATTTCTTTCAGCTTGAAGTTTGTATTCATTTCTAGCATTTTCCAATTCCTTGAGTTCATGTTGAAGAAGCTCGAATTTTTCGATGCTATTTCTATCTTCAATTTCTCCATTTTGCTTCAATTTCAAGACAATTTGAGCTTGAGCTTGTCTCAATTCTTCATTGTAAGATTGAAGCTTTTCCAAATCAGCCTTTCTTTGGTCAGCAAGTTCATATAACTTGTCGATTTCAGCCTTGTAATTCTCATTCAACTGTTGTAATTGATTGATATGGCTTTGATCAGCAGCTCTATCAGCGCTGTACTTGATGGCAAGTTGCTTAATATCATGAGCGTTGGCCTTGTAGGTCTCGATTTGAGCCTTGAGTTCAACGACTTCGAGCTTGTAAACCTCTTCTCCTTCAACGGTTCTTCTCTTGAGCTTCTCAACTTCTTCCAATCTTTGAACGTTCAAGGCGTTAAGTCTTTCGTTTTCACCGCTCAATAAAGTGTTTTGTCTTTCCAAATCGTTCAATGCCATCTCGTATTGAGCCAACTGGGTCTCGTAGGCAGTTCTTTCAGCAGCAGATTTCAATTGAAGATCCTTAATTTCCTATTTGTAAAAGGTTAATTTTGACATAAAGATTATTAATTACTCTGTTGATATCCTTAAGGGTTTCGAATTGTTCTCTGAACTCGTGGATTTCTTGAGATCTGAGATTCTCAAGCTCGACGTATCTCTTCTTGAGTTCTTCAAGTTCAGCGAGATTTTGGTTCAAATAAGTCTTGAGTCTTTCGTTTTCTTCAGAAAGTCCCTCGACTCTTCTTTCCAAAGCTTCTCTTTCTCCTTCAGATCTTTTTCTTTCAAGCTTGACATTTTCACTGTGAGAAAGCTTAGCCAATTCAATATCTCTTGCCTTGTCTTCAATCAAATGAGCAAGTCTTTCCTTTTCACTTTGGACGTTTCTCAATCTTCCTTCAAGCTCACTAATAGCCTTGATCTTGTCTTCCAAAGCCTTTCTCAAAGTAGCGTTATCTCCCTTGACAATCTCCAAAGAGTGTTCAAGTTCTCTTGTTCTTCCATTAGATCCTTCCAATTCGACAATTCTTCGGCGATATTCTTCAGATTGTCTCAAGACAGTTTCGAAATGATCTCTCAAGCCCTTCAATTCGCCTTCAAGCTTGTCAACCAAACCAGCTCTGGCCTTCAAAGCTTCCATTTCTCTGTAGCTAGAGCTCAAAAGAGCTTCAAGTTGAGCCTTCTCACTGAGAACTTGCTTGAGTTGATGTTGGAGACTTTCAGCTTGGCCAGAAAGTTGTCTGATTCTGCTGATTTCCAAGTCCTTTTCAGCAAGAGCAGCAGTCAATCTGCTAGCTTCAGCTCCCATAATTCTGATTCTTTCTTCAAGATCAGCAACTTGACGAACTCTGTGTTCAAGTTCAGCAGAAGGAACAGGTTGTCCGCCTCTCTTGGATTTCTCTTCGTGAGCGTTAAGGACAACGAGTTGTTGAGACCTAGAAAGCTCAAGTTCAGTCTTGAGGCGGTTAAGTTCATCGACTAATCTCTTGTTTTCAGAGGTGATGACAGAGAGTTTTCCTTGAAGTTCAGCGATAAGAGCAGCGCCAGTTTCGTTATCAGCAATCTTTCTTCTGAGAAGAGCGAGCTCAGAATCCTTTTCGTTGAGAAGTCTACGAAGAGCTTCCAAGTCTCTGTTGACATTTTCAAGTCTGATTTGTAATTCATGGACTTGAGTATTGCTGTCAACCTGAGATAATCTTCTCTTGAGGTCTTCAATCTCTCTGAACTTCTCCATAAGAAGGGCGTTCAATCTTTCATTTTCATTGAGTAAGCTTTGGACCTTCAATTTAAGGCCTTCACTTGAATCAGAAGAGGAAATTCTGATGTTCAATTGGTCAATGTCGGAATGTCTTTGGTGAACAAGACCGTTGAGTCTTTCGGTTTCTTTGGTAAGAACGGTGATTCTAGCCTTGAGCTCTTCGATAATAGAAGCACTAGACTCAAGAGTGATAAGCTTGGATCTCAAAGCTTCGATTTCTCTGGCACGTTCAGCGAGAATCTTGTTAAGTCTATCATTATCGCCGCCAGAGGACTTGAGTCTTTCTTCAAGTTCTCTGATTCTGAAGCCAGAAGATTCAAGTCTGATGAGTTCACTGCGAAGATTTTCGACTTCTCTAGCCTTATCCAACAAGAGATTGTTCAATCTTTCGTTTTCTTCAGTGACGAGGATAATCTTGGACTTGAGTTGTTCAACATGGCTGGCGTCAGATTGAAGGTCGTAGTACTTTCTTCTGACTTCTTCCAATTCCTTGATCTTGTCTTGTAAAGCAGCGGCCAATCTTTCTCTTTCTCTGGAAAGATCTTCAACCTTCCACTTAGAGCCATTGGCATCGCCAAGTTGATGTCTCAATTGCTCGATTTCGCGGAGCTTTTCGACAATGATTTGGTTAAGTCTTTCGTTTTCGTTAGTGACGAGCTGAAGCTTGTTCTTGAGGTCTTCAAGGACTCTGGTAACGTCGCTCAATTCAGCCAATTTAACTCTGATATCATCAGCTTCTCTATTCTTTTCGATCAAAAGTCTGTTCAATTTTTCGTTTTCATCCAACAAGCTCTTGATCTTGATGTTATATTGTTCAACCTTATAAGTAGAAGCTTGCAATTCTCCAATTTGTCTTCTTGCCTTTTCAAGTTCTTCAATCTTTGTGGTCAACATAGAATTGAGTCTTTCATTCTCTTGAGTAAGCAAAAGAAGCTTGCTTCTAAGCTCTTCATTGGTTCCAGTGGTTCTTCTAAGCTTTTCAAGCTCAGGAAGTCTTTCTTGAGCCAAAGTGTTAGCTCTGTTGGCTTCATCTTTGTGAAGATCAACGCTTCTTTGAAGGTCTTGGATCTTGATAGCGTTAAGTTCGCTGTCAGTGAGTCTCTTTCTAAGTCTGTCGTTTTCTTCGAGTTGCTCGCGGGCCAAATGGTTAAGTCTTTCGTTTTCAGCGGTAACCAATTGAAGCTTATGCTTAAGATCATCGTTAACAGTGGAGCCATTTTCGAGATCTATGATTCTTTTGCGGAGTTCTTCATTGACTCTTTCCTTGTTCTTGATAACATCGTTCAAGGCAGAACTATCGTTCTTCTTGAGTCTTTCGAGTTCTTCGGCCTTTTGTAATAAAAGATTGTTCAAACGGTCGTTTTCGTTGGTAAGAAGAATGAGCTTGTTTCTCAAATCTTCAATAACAGCAGAAGAGCCATCATTGGGGTGATGTTGTCTCTTCTTCCATTCTTCAACTTCATGATCCTTTTCGACCACCAAATTATTCAATTCATTATTACGGTCCAAAAGGCTCTTGATCTTGCTATTGAGTTCTTCAATTCTGGAGTTAGCAGGGGTGCTTCTACGAAGACCATCGATTTCAGCAAGCTTTTCACCAACAAGAGCATTGAGTCTTTCATTTTCTCTCAATAATAAGCTCAATTGTTCCTTAAGTCTATCGCTTTCAGCGCTGTGGGGTTCAGAATGTCCAGCTCTCTTGATTCTTTCTGGAGTGGCGCTTCCTCCTTCGAAAACGGGGTGTTCGCGGACAGGAGACTTGCTGACGAGGGCAGCTTTAGTGGAATGGAGAAGTTCTTTAAGAGTTTCATTTTCGTGGATAAGCTTATTGGTCTTTTCTCTGTATTCTTGTAAAAGTCTTTCAGATTCTCCTCCAGTGTTATTCTTAGGGGTATTTCTGGCCTTGGCTTCTTCTTTAAGCTTGGTGTTTTCTTCAACAAGCCAGATGATTTTTTCTTCCAAGACGTTAACTTCGCCAGAAGGACTTTGAAGTCTGGCTCTCAAAGTTTCTACTTCTCTATCTCTTTCTCCCAAAAGGTCTCTGAGCTTATGGTTATCCTCTTCAAGATGTCTCAAAGCACCTTGAATATCGTGGGTGCCTTGAAGGGTCTGGCAGCGTTGTTTCCACTCATCAAGATCTTGCAAAAGCTCTTCAATTCTTCTTTCATATCCTTCTTGGGAGTCGCCGCCCTTTTCAGACATGTAGTATTCATAGAGTTCTTCAATGACTTGATTGAGTTTTTCGTTTTCAGCGAGAACGATAGCGAGCTTGGTTTCCAAGTCCTTTTCACGTTCGGACTTGTTGGTTTGGGTTCTGAGGACTTCGTTCTCTTTGACGAGTTCGTAGTTTTGTGAGGTCAATCTTTCAACTTCACAGGCGAAGAATACGATCTTCATTTGGGCTTCTTGGAAGGTCTTTCCAGTATTTATACTATGATTAAGGGTTAGTATTGAATAGAGAGGAGATCTATTACGGATGTTCGGAGACACCAGGGAGATAGCAGATAGAAAAGCGGGCGTTGGAGTCGGCAGCGGTGAGATTGTCAGCATTGTTTGAGCCAATAGAGCGACCAATGAAGCGGTCATTGGAAGCGACCCTACGGACGTGTTTGTCGTCGGGGGTTCTGAGAAGGTGGTTCATGCGGTTGGCACTAGCAGAGAGGTGGTTTTTCATGCTAATGGTGGGGTGAGATTGGGGTGATTAAAAAAAGCAAAAGATTTTATATAACGTATCTAAAGCGAGGTTGTAATTAAAGTAGGAGGTAATTAAAGTAACGTTTTGGTTTAGTTTAGAGGTTTTTTTAATGTGTTATTTTGTGTAATGGAAATTATGAATTAGTCCTTTTTTCGGTGATGATGTAAAGCGAGAATTAGTTGCGTTTTTTTTTTTATACTGTGGTTGTTGTTATGTTAAAGAAATATTTTATATAGAAGAAAAAAGGAGGTCTTCGGACGGGGAAATTTTATAGACGAGGAGGATGAACAATTTTGTATCTCGGGAGCGGCGGAGAGATTATTGTAAGATTTTTTACCTTTGGAGGTTTGGAGAGGTATTTCTTTTGGATTTTGCCACCTGAATCTTGCCTCAAAGTTGTATGGAGTCCAAGTCTATAATTGTATAATTCTAATCTGATGAGGAAAACAAATATTATATAAGAGATATGAAATTTATGGGAAGAATAACTGAGGGAGAATAGAAGGAAAAGAACACTTGGAGAGGTTAGAATGGAGTTAATATTGTCTAATAGTTAAGGTAAAGGGTTGGTCAAAAAAACTTTTGAGTTCAAAGAAGTCAAATATTTCTTTTCAAATGCGATAAAAAAGAGGCGGATATGATTCTGGAAGCAAATATTTATTTTTTATTCAGTAGAGGCAATGGGGGGCTTTGAAAAATCATCGGAATTATGTATGGCGTCTATTGGGTAATCAGGAATATCGGGTCAAGAGATGGAGGGTCAGAAAAGGCATCATAAAAACCTCAAGGAAATTAAAGATAATTTTAATTGAGTAACTGTTGATAAAAATTTTGGAGCTTATAAAAAAGGCAATATGAAGAAAATCGAAGGAAATTCTTGATATTTAGCCAATGCCAGAAGGGAGAAAGAAGAAGAGAAGGAAAAGAGGTGAAGGTAAGAAGGAAGGAATCCGAAAATCAACGAATTTTGAAGGAAAAACTTTTTTGGATAACTGTTGATGATCTGCTATTTTAGTTATGTTTATGCTTGGAATCAATAAAAATTAGTCCTTCGGTCCCAAAAAATTTTTGTCATGATTATTATTATTATTATTCTTCTGTCTCTTGGTCTGTTTTAAAATCAACAAATTTGCTCTTGAATGATGATCGAGAACTGAGAATTTGTCAGACTTGGCTTGCTGCTCCTTTGAGTTTCTTTTAATAGTTTTTATAAAGAGCTTGGCCTGGAAAGTCAATTTCTCGACAGATGGCTTGTTTTTATAGAGCGATTCTCAATGCTTTTTTGAGTTTTTAGAGGGTGAAAGAGGGAGAGAAGGGCTTTGAATACTGAATCATAGTGAATAATAGAATAAGAAAAAGTGTTTGGCTGATGAACTGTCATTTTAGGAGATTTCTGATGATGAAGAGAAGGGAAGTCAGAGATTTTGAGAGCAAGAGAGATCTAAACAATAGGCGAGATCTTCTTTTGATGATGATGAACGCTGTTTGAAAGAGAAGAGGAAACCTTAAAGAGGGTCTCATCATGAAAATTGATGGGATGACCGTCATTCAAAGTGTTGGGAGTTTTCCAAAAGATTGAGTGATAACAGGAAAGAGGATCAAAGGGCCAAAGAGAGATTCAGTCTCTTGACAAAGAGAGAAAAAATGACAAAAAAATTTAAAGATTTAACAGAAAGAAAAGAATAGTCTTTCATAACTATTTTTAAAAAGGACTTGAAAAGATTTTTCGATTTAATAGAATCATCAGATATCGAAATAGTTTTGCCTTAAATCTTTTCTGTATCTTTTCAATATCTGACAGGGAAAATCGGTTGCTAAATTTTTCAAAAAGAAGAGATTCAAAATCTTCAATATTCTGAAATACAGGCAAGACATTTCCTCACTAAAAAGTGAAACAAACATATACGGGACTACCTACCTTAATAAAATAGAAAACATGAAAATTCTCAAAATAAAATACACATCGAATTATAAATATAGATCAACAATAGAACTCAATCTATTTTTACTAGAAATTAATTCATTCAAGATTTCTCTATTCATCGATCTATTCTGGCTTTTTCTCTCACAAAATAAACAGCTAGCGGCAATAATTATTCCCTTTACAAATATTTAGCAAGCGCAGCTGCCACTTTCTTGCCGGTCTTTTCTTTCATAAACAAGGCTCAAAGAGCTTTTCTTGGTGTTTGTAAACAAAGATTCTCTTCCTTCTTTTCGATCTTTTATTGAAAACAAAAAGGTCAGCCTTGCTGCTTCAACAAAAGCCTATTGAAATTAATTGATTTGAAATTATTCTCTATTCACCAAATCGATATTCGTTCCTTTCAAGGCTGAAGTTTCAAAGAAGAAATGTATTCCGTTTTCTTTCATAAATTCAACCCCTTCTTCATATTCTACTTGTCTAAAAATTTTCTTTATTATTCAAATCTTAAGGGTTTACCTTTGCAATCCATCGACTTCATCAGCTTGATTTCCAATCAAAATTCGAATTATTCCTTCATCTGCATTTTGAACGACTTCTTCTAACCAATGCTGAAGGTCTTCAAATGTTTCTCTTCTATTCAAAAATACACATAAGCCAAAAGTTTTCAAAGAGAAATCGTACTGTTTGACATTATAGACTAAGAAAACACATTGTGCATCTCGATAAAATGATTTTACAACAGTCCGGAATGACTCTTGACCTGCCTATCCTCATTATCAATAACGAAATTCTCAACGAAGATTGAATATTTTTGAAGGTCAAAGAAAGGGAATGATAATTACAGTATCCCATATTTGCAGTTTTATTTTGGTCGATTCATCTAATTCGATCGACTTGGAACCGAATTCGACTCCGATAGTGGGTTGCTGGCCATGCGTGAAATCATCTTCAGTATATCGTTGGAGGATTGAGGTCTTTCCGACGCCTTTTTGTGATGAAAGATTAATGAAGGAGAAAATTAAGAAGGAGGAGAGAGTACCAGCGTCGCCAATAATGAGGAATTTGAAGAAGTATTCAGTGGTAATGGAGTTATTGCTACGATTAGAAGCTGAGTAATCCATGAGAAAAGCAAGGGAGAGGGCTGAAGGAGATAGGGAAAAACAAAAAGAGGGAGAATTTAAGTGAGATGAAAGTTTTCAATTAAATTAAAAACAACCTTTTTGAAATTTTTATGAAATAAAACCCCATGAAAGAAAAATTTCTTTTCCTTTTGAAAGAAATTTCTTTGATCTGAAGAGATATAGAGCAATTTTGGTGAGATGAACTAAGGTTTACTTCTCAAAGAAAACTCTTGAAAATGGTGTTAAAAGGTTGAAATTCAAGAGATTTCAAAGAGAATGGAAGGGAAAAGGGGACATCCA
>Ga0182738_1005616_pt1 | contig 13317 bp, 9 predicted proteins | sample eDN5th30CBELigMG_FD_128876 | JGI IMG/M metagenome (GOLD analysis project Ga0182738, IMG submission 128876) | Enriched Miracle-Growth compost microbial communities from Emeryville, California, USA - eDNA 5th pass 30_C BE-Lig MG (version 2)... ...
CCGCGATATCCAAAACCTCGCGATGCCGCGATATATGCGGGCGTTGCTTGACACGCTATTCTCTGCAGACTGATCGTCGCCGCACGCAAAAAGTTCTTGGCGTCACGAAATCATTGCCGCATGGTGCCGCCGCTTTTGGCTGTCAACTCGAAATCGGCGGCGCAGCGGGGAGAATTGGCGCACGATGGCGCTCGCATATCATATCCTGGACGTATTCACCGAACGGCCTTTCGGCGGCAACCCGCTGGCGGTGGTTCTCGAAGCCGACCGGCTGTCGAACACCGAAATGCAGACCATCGCTCGCGAGTTCAATCTCTCCGAGACGGTTTTTATCCTGCAACCGACGAGCGCCGGACATACGGCGCGCATCCGTATCTTCACGCCGAGCCGCGAACTTGCGTTTGCCGGTCATCCGACGCTCGGCGCGGCCGTGCTGCTTGCCGAACTGAGAGCACCGCTCCTGAATGGCGAACGCGATGCGATCATCGCGCTCGAAGAGGAAATCGGCAGCGTTCGTGTCGGTGTCCGCTTGCGGGCGCAGGCGGCGGCGTTCGGAGAGTTCGACGCACCGAAAGCGGCGAACGCGCTCGAACGGCTGTCCGAGCCGGAGGAAATCTCTGCGGCGATCGGCTTGATCCCGACCGAAATCGGCTTTGAAAACCACAAGCCGACGCTGTTGCGTGGAGCCAACACGTTCGCTTTCGTGCCCGTTTCCAATCTGGAAGCGATGGCCAAGGTGAAAGTCGCGCCGCTGCATTGGGCCCGTGCCTTCACCGGGCGCGGCGTCCACGGCGTTTACCTCTACACGCGCCAGTCGGTGCGCGTTCAATCGGCGTTCCATGCACGCATGTTCGCACCCGATCTCGGCGTGCCGGAAGACCCCGCGACGGGCTCGGCAACCGCCGGTTTCGCCCATGTGATTGACGAGTTCGACGAGCTTCCCGATGGCACCCACAAACGCGCCATCGAGCAGGGCATAGAGATGGGCCGGCCGAGTGCCATTACGCTGACCATGACGATCATCCGCGGCAAGCTCGAAACCGTCCGCATCGGCGGCCACGCCATCCGCGTCGCCGAGGGGACGCTGAAAATCTGAGGCGTAGCGCCGGGCCCCGCCGCCCGGGGCTTGATTTTTCGGCCCGACTTCGGATATCTGAGCCGCATCGGCCAATGGCCGAAGGTAAATTTTTGGTCCTTGAACCCTATGGCGCGCCTGATCGACATCGCTGCATTTGCTTTGCCCGCTTCGGCTGGGCGGGCGGAGCGTGCGGCTGCGCCCCGACTCGGCCTTTCGCTGCTCCTTACCGGCCCCTGGGCCGCATGACGCCCGGCTGTCCGCCGGGTTCGTGCCCAGGGGATTGGACGGCCTTCAAAATGAGCGTAGAGCGATAAGTGGCGACCCGCCGGTAAGGCCGTCGCCCGGCAAAGGATAAAGACCCATGACGTCCGTTACCGACAATGCGCCGGCGAAGCCGAAGCGCGACGACGACAAAATCGTCATTTTCGACACGACCCTGCGCGACGGCGAGCAATGCCCCGGCGCGACCATGACCTTCGAGGAAAAACTTCAGGTCGCCGAGCTGCTCGACGATATGGGCGTCGACATTATCGAGGCCGGTTTTCCGATCGCATCCGAAGGCGACTTCGAGGCCGTGACCGAGATTGCCAAGCTCGCCAAGCAATCGGTGATCTGCGGACTTGCCCGCGCCAACATCGGCGACATCGACCGTGCGGGCGAGGCGATCAAGCACGCCAGGCGCAGCCGCATTCATACCTTCATCGGAACGTCGCCGCTGCACCGCCAGCATCAGCTGCAGCTGAACCAGGAACAGGTCTACGAGCGCGTCGTCGCCTCCGTCACGCGGGCCCGCACCTACACCGACGACGTCGAGTGGAGCGCGATGGACGCCACGCGCACCGAGCATGATTATCTCTGCCGCGTCTGCGAGGCGGCGATCAAGGCCGGCGCCACGACGATCAATATTCCCGATACCGTCGGCTACGCGCTGCCCGAGGAATACTTCGATCTCATACTGATGCTGAAGACGCGCGTGCCAGGCATGGACAAGGTTATCATCTCGACCCACTGCCACGACGATCTGGGCCTCGCCGTTGCGAATTCGCTCGCCGGTATTCGCGCCGGCGCCCGCCAGATCGAATGCACGATCAACGGTCTTGGCGAGCGTGCCGGCAACGCGGCGCTTGAGGAAATCGTCATGGCGGTTCGTACGCGCCACGATCTCCTGCCGCATTTCACCGGCATCAAAACCGAAATGCTGTCGCGTGCGTCCAAGCTCGTCTCCGCCGTTACGAATTTTCCGGTCCAGTACAACAAAGCCATCGTCGGCCGGAACGCCTTCGCGCACGAGAGCGGCATCCATCAGGATGGCGTGCTGAAGAATGTCGAGACCTACGAGATCATGACGCCGGAGTCGGTCGGCGTCGGCAAGTCGTCGCTGGTCATGGGCAAGCACTCGGGCCGCGCCGCCTTCAAGTCGAAGCTGAAGGAACTCGGCTACAATCTCGGCGACAACGCGATGGAAGATGCCTTCAATCGTTTCAAGGCGCTCGCCGATCGCAAGAAGCACGTCTACGACGAGGATATCGAGGCGCTTGTCGATGAGGGCGTCGCGCACATGAACGATCGCGTCAAGGTCGAGGCCTTGACGGTGATTGCCGGAACGATGGGCCCGCAATCGGCGACGCTGACGCTGGATATCGAAGGTCAGTCGAAGACGGTGCAGAGCGTCGGTAATGGACCTGTTGATGCAACTTTTAACGCCATCAAGCAGCTCCTGCCGCATAACGCCCGCCTCGACCTGTACCAAGTTCATGCCGTGACCGAGGGCACGGACGCCCAGGCCGAAGTCTCGGTGCGGCTTGAGGAGGAGGGGCGCATCGTCACGGGCCGTTCCGCCGATCCCGATACGCTGGTCGCCTCGGCGCGTGCCTATGTGGCGGCGCTTAATAAACTCGTCGTAAAGCGGCAGAAAACGGCGCAGGCGCAACACGCTGTTTAACGTCAATCCGGCTCCGGCACACGGCAGGGTAGCGTTCCGCCGCAAGGGCGCGCTATTCTGTTGCCGGAGCGGCCTCGCCTGAACTGATGGCCGGTTTTGATTAACGCCACCTCGAACGCGAACGGGGGCGCGAGACGCAGATCGGGTCGGCAGCATGTTTGGGCTAGGCGTTGGCAGGGTGCTTTCCGATAACATTGCCATCGACCTCGGCACCGCCAATACCCTTGTCTATGTCGCCGGCCGCGGCGTCATCATCGATGAACCCTCGGTTGTTGCGGTTCGTGCGCGCGGCGGCGTACGCGAGGTGCTGGCCGTTGGCGAAAAGGCAAAGCTCATGCTCGGCCGTACGCCGGAGAGCATCGAGACGATCCGCCCGCTGCGTGACGGCGTCATCGCGGACTTCGTTGCCGCCGAAGAAATGCTTCGCCAGTTCATCGGCCGCACGAAGTCGCTCATCGATTTCATTCGCCCGCGCATTTTGATTTGCGTGCCGGCGGGCGCCACGCCTGTCGAACGCCGCGCCGTCTACGAAACGGCGCTGTCTGCCGGCGCACGGCGCGTCTATCTCGTCGAAGAACCCGTGGCGGCCGCCATCGGCGCTGGGCTGCCGGTCGATGAACCCAAAGGCTCGATGGTCATCGACATCGGCGGCGGCACCAGCGACGTCGCCGTTCTGTCTTTCGGCGGCGTCGTACAGGCGCGTTCAATCCGCTGCGGCGGCAACGCGATGGATGAGGCGATCATCCGCTACGTTCGCCGCAATCATCAAATCCTGATCGGCGAAAGCAACGCTGAACGCATTAAGATCGAAGCCGGTTCGGCATCCCGCATCATCAACGGCGAAACGACTGAGATTCCTATCCGTGGCCGTGAGGTGCGCGAAGGCAAACCCAAGACAGTCATGCTTGCGCCGCATCAGATCGCCGAAGCCCTCGAAGGGCCGATTGAGCAGATCGCCGAATTCATCCAGCACGCGATCGAGGATTTGCCGCCCGAGATCTCAACCGACATCTGCGAGCGCGGCATCTATCTATCGGGCGGCGGCTCCAAGCTCGCCAAGCTCGATCAGGAGCTGGAGCGCCGCATCGGCGTTAAAGTTCATCTTCCCGAGAAGCCCGAGCATTGCGTGATCACCGGTTCAGCCGCGCTTCTCGGTACGCTCAAGGAACGCGAACACCTGTTGATCAAACCCTGACTTCGGACTGGGCGCAGCCGAAGCGCGAAGCAGTAAACGAGTAGCATGGCGCGGCTCAACGACGACAGATTCACTCTGCAGCGCGGCGGACGGGCCGCACCGCGCCGCCGCGTGCGCCCTGTGCTGTTGTTTCTGATTTTCGTCTCGCTGGCGCTGATGATCCTTAGCCGCCTGCATCACAGCGCGCTCGATGAAATGCGTTGGCGGATCGCTTCGTCGTTGACGCCGGTGCTGCAGGTGGCTGCCGTGCCGATCGTGCCTCTACGCGAAATTGGTCACGCCATCTCTTCGCAGTTGGATTTGACGGCTGAGCTTCGGCATCTCCAGAATGAGAACCGGAAGCTCAACGGCTGGGAGTGGCGGGCGCGGCAGCTTGCAGCGAAGCTCGCCGATCTCGAAGCCTTGGCGAAGGTCGTGCCTGAGCATCATATCGACTTCATCACCAGCCGCGTCATCGCGGATTCGAGCGGCGCGTTCGCTCGCAGCATCATGATCAATTCCGGCAGCAACGAAAACATCAAGCCCGGGTATCCCGTCATCAATGCCGATGGATTGGTCGGGCGCATCGTCGATGTCGGGCCGGACTCCTCGCGCGTCATTCTAGCGAGCGACCTCAACAGCCGCATACCTGTCAGCATCGGCCCGAGCGCCATTCGCGCCATTCTCGTCGGCGACAATGGAGCGGAGCCGAGAATTCTTTACGCTCCCTATCGCGCGCAAATCGCCGATGGCGACGACGTATCGACATCCGGGATGGGCGGGCTGTTTCCGCCAGGCTTGAGGATCGGCAAAGTCACGGGTGATCCCAATAATCTCCGCGTTGCGCTCAGGGCCAATCTCGATCGCCTGGAATATGTCAGCGTTCTGAAGTTCGACGGGCCGGCCCGCACGCTCGCCGACGAACTGACCTCCGAGCCGTCGCGCCGTTCGCCGCGTGCGGCCGGCGTCGCGCGATCCACGTCCAAACGGCAGGGTGCGCAATGAACGTCATGAGGTTTGTCGCCCCGATCGGCTCTGTGGTGCTGCTGACGTTGCTCGCGGCGCTGCCGCTCGGCGTTCCCGCTGGCGATCGGTTCTTCCTGCCGCTCCTGCCCGTCGTCGCCATTCACTATTGGACGCTGCGGCACGATGCATGGCTGCCGGAATGGGTTGTCTTTCTTGCCGGGCTGATGCTCGACATTCTAACCCACGGCCCGCTCGGATATTGGGCTTTCATTTATCTTCTGGCGCATCTGACGGCGACACTCAGTACGCGCCTGCACGTCGAGAGTACGCTTGGAAGGCTCGTGCTACTCGGGTTTGCGATCCTGTTTCTCACGGTCGTCGCGTGGCTCGTCGCCTCGATCTATTTCTTCGAGGTGCTCGACCTGATGCCCTACGTCACCGGCGCCGTGCTGGCGAGTATCTGCGCCGTGCTAATTATTCTGCCGGTATTGCGCCTGCTCGATGGCGCGGCCGAATCCGGGCGCACGATGCGCTTGACGCGAGGAGCGTGACGGATGTCGGAGCGAGAGGGTCTTGCCCCTGTCCGTGAGCGGCGGTTCACCCGCCGCAGTCTGCTGCTGGCAGGTGCTCAGGCCGCCGGACTCTCGCTGATTGGCTGGAGGCTGTTCGGACTGCAGGTGCTGGAGCGGGGGCATTACGCGCCGATCGCTGAAGAAAATCGCATCAATCTGCAAATCCTGGCGCCGCGGCGTGGCCGCATTCTCGACATCGCCGGACGGCCGCTCGCCGACAACGAAGCAATCTTTCGCGCAACCGTAACGCCGTCGCTGGTCGCGGATCTTCATGACGTCCTGGCGCGCGTGCAGCAGATCCTGCCGCTGAGCGACAAGGACGTGGCGGACATTCTTCGCCGCGCCAAACGGCAACGCAGCAACGTGCCGATCGTGATCGCCACCGAGCTTGCATTCGATCAGGTTGCCAAGATCAATCTGTTTGCGCCGAGCCTGCCGGGCATCGCAACCGGCACATCCTGGCGTCGCCGCTATCACGGCGGAGAAGCCATCGGTCATGTCGTTGGTTTTGTCGGCAGCGTCGAAAGCCTCGGCATCGACGACGACGCCGTTCTAAGATTGCCGGAAATGAAGATCGGCAAGACCGGCGCTGAAGCGGGCTTTGACTCCGAGCTTCGCGGATCGGGCGGCACGCAGAAGATCGAAGTCGATGCGCGCGGCCGCATCGTGCGCAAGCTCGAAACCGTCGAACCGGTGAACGGCCGCGACGTGACGCTCTCGATCGATGCCAATTTGCAGGAGCAGGTGCTTGCCCGCCTGCAGCGCGAGCGGTGCGCAGCGGCGGTCGTGCTCGAAGTCAAAAGCGGCGCAATTCTGGTCAGCAGTTCCACTCCGGGCTTCGATCCGGCCAGCATCGCTGGCGGCATCTCAACCAGCGATTGGCAGAAACTGACGACGGCCGAGGACAAGCCGCTGCTCAATCGCGCCGTGGCGGCGCAATACACGCCGGGATCGACGTTCAAGGTCGTCACTGCTCTCGCGGCGCTCGAAGCCGGCGTCGTCTCACCCACGGAGCGCATCCAATGCCCCGGACACTATGAATTTGACGGAGAGGTCTATTCCTGCTGGAAGCCGGACGGCCACGGCGAGTTGACGCTGCACGATGCACTGCGCTGCGCCTGCGACGTCTATTTCTATGAAATCGCCCGGCGCACGGGCATCGATCCGCTCACGGCGATGGCGCGCCGGCACGGGCTCGGTACGACATATGATTTCGGCCTGCCGGAAGAAAAAGCCGGCCTCATCCCCGATCCGAATTGGAAGCGCGGCGATATGGGCGGCGCTTGGCCTGGCGGCGAAACGCTTTTGACCGGCATCGGGCAGGGCTACGTGCAGGCAACCCCGCTACAACTTGCGTTGATGACAGCACGCATCGCCACCAGCCGGACGGTTCTCCCGTCCATCCGAAAGACGACCAGTCCGCCGGATTCGGATTTTGCGGCGCTCTCCATCAATACCGCGCATCTCGCTCTCGTTCGCGCCGGCATGCTGGCCGCCGTCAATGACGAAGGTGGTTCAGCCAAAAGCGCCAAGCTTGGTGACGGCCGCCCGTCGATCGCCGGTGAAGCCGGATCCTCAGGGACCGCAGCCGGGCGGACGCAGGGGGGACCGCGCCGCGAGGGTTCGATGCGCGATCATTCTCTGTTCATCGCCTTTGCGCCCGCCGATGCGCCACGTTTCGCGATCGCGACCGTCGTTGAACATGCCGGAGACGGCAACGCTGCCGCGGCGACGCTGGCGCGCGATGTTCTGAATCTCCTTCTTGACCGCAACAATCGAAATCAATCTGGAAAGAATGCGTCTGGCGACCGTCCAGCGGACGCGCCGCGTACAACCGGAACGGCGGGTTAGATGGCGTACTACAGCACCTGGAACAGCAGCCGGCCGCTGACGACGATGGAGAAGCTCTGGCGAATCCATTGGATGGCGCTGGCGATAACCTGCCTGATCGCGGCGGTCGGCACGGTCACGCTCTATTCCGTGTCGGGAGGCTCGTTTCAACCCTGGGCCGAGCGTCATACGCTCCGCTTTCTCATTGCGTTGGCGCTCGTCATCGCAATGGCGCTCGTGCGTCTCGAAGTCTGGATCAAGCTGGCGTATCCCGTCTATGCCGTCGCGTTGGTCATGCTGGCGCTCGTTCCACTCGTCGGAGTCGAGGCGCTTGGTGCAAAGCGCTGGATCGACGTCGGGCCGTTGTCGTTTCAGCCGTCGGAGTTGATGAAGTTTGCGCTGGTCGCGGCGTTGGCACGTTACTATCTCTGGCTACCCGAAGAGCGCGTCGGACGATGGCCGTACGTGCTGTTGCCGTTGCTGATGATTGCCGTGCCCGTCCTGCTAACTCTGAAGCAACCCGATCTCGGGTCCGCGATCATCTTCATGGCACTGGGTTTGGCGCTGCTGTTTCTCGCGGGTGTGCCGCTCAGGTATTTCATCCTTGGCGCATTTTTGGCAATTGCGGCACTGCCCGTCGTCTGGTCCGGTCTGCATGATTATCAGCGCCGCCGCATCGAGGTTTTTCTCGATCCAGGGAAGGATCCGCTTGGCGCCGGCTATCACATCACGCAGTCCAAGATTGCGCTCGGAGCCGGTGGCATTTCCGGCAAGGGCTTTATGCAGGGAACGCAGAGTCAGCTCGACTTCGTTCCTGAAAAGCATACCGACTTCATCGCCAGTATCATCGGCGAAGAGTGGGGCTTCGCCGGCCTGCTGGTCTTGCTCGCCGCCTACGCAACTCTGATCGCCGTGATGGCGGCAATGGCATTGCGCACGAGAAATCGCTTCGCCCGCCTCGTAATCGCCGGATCGGCGATGAGCTTTTTCATCTACGTCTTCGTGAATCTGGCGATGGTGACGGGGCTGGTGCCGGTGGTCGGCATACCGCTGCCTCTGGTGTCGTACGGCGGAACGGCGATGATGACGCTGATGGTCGGACTGGGGTTGGCGATGTCGGGGTATGTCCACGGCCGCGAGCCCCGGCGCGGCGAAATTGGCCCATTCTGGTAGCCCGGCCGCGACTGTTTTGTCCGCTCTGTCCGGTCTCGATCCGCGGGGGGTGGACAGGGCCGTCAGCCGATGCTATGCGCTCCCCACACGGGGCCCGCACGGGCCCCTTCGCCGTCCTAACGCCACCCTTGTGGCCCCTCTGGACGGCCCGGCGGGTGATTAGCTCAGTTGGTAGAGCAGCTGACTCTTAATCAGCGGGTCGAAGGTTCGAGTCCTTCATCACCCACCAAAATCAATGACTTAGCATTGATTTGTACACGTCCTAAAAACTATAAACTCCTATAAACTCTGAGCCCTTTGTTGGCAAACCCGAAGTCGGGAGCAATTTCGTCACGTGTAGCTGCCTGTTGAAGAGCGAACTGGGACGTGACCAAAGCCAGTGCTACGCAAAAATAGTTTCACTACGTCCGGGGGAGTTTGATTGCGCGGCCCCAAAATGATCTCTTGGATCAGTGCCGAAGCGAAGCCGGTCAATGGGAACTCTCTAAAGGGCTTTAGCTTTCCTGCATCTGAACTGAATTTAGCGTTGGGTAAATTTAGACCGTGTTCGTTTGTGGTAAGTAGTGCAATCAACCGCCACTCTTTCTCTTCATTGAAAAAGGGCGACTTCACTCCGTATGCGTAATTTGAAATACGAAGTAGCTTCCAAAACAATGCACTGACCGCTTCTTTATATCGTGACTGCTCCGCTTCCATCTCTTCGTCGGTCATTGGAAAAAGTAAGGACGGAAATTTGCGGACCATCTGTCCTGATTTGTAGTGTTCGACAATACGCGCGAGATCAGGTTTCATGACTTCTTCTAGTTGTTCGTCCTCATATGCCACCGGAGTAAAATGGATGATGAGATCTTCGTTCGATTCGGATTTAGCCGTAGTTTTCAGAAGCTCATAATCAAAACCGATCGCGACGCCCCTAGCGTCATCAGCGTAGCCACGCCACTGGCTCAATAAGTCTCCATCCCGGGAAACGCAAAAGCCAAGTGCAGACACCTGCGAAATAACAGTTTGTAGCTGCTCCAATGCGGCTTCCTTGTTTTCAAAGTGATCAGGGAGCAACCTTCGTGCTACATCAAGGACGTGCTGCCCTTCTTTTGCGTCGTTGGACATCGATAGTAGCGAAAGACGCAGACGCTTCTGTTCAAGGATAGAGCAAAAGGCGCTAACGGAGCAGTAGTGATAGAACAGCAAGTGACCCCCTTCCGAATTCTGCGGACGTCCCTTTGGCCGCAAAAGTACTATTCGGCATTGCCGCCTCCCTAGATTAAGTCAACTGCTCGTTTTTGGGCCGCGGCATCGGCCTCAATGTAGCGCTGGGTCATGCCCGGCGTGTTACGCGGGTGATTGGGACATCGCGCTAAGGATCATTCCACGGTCGAAATCCTGCGCGGTGCATTTGAGTCCTGTTAGACGGACTAGAGCGTCTGTTAAGTCCAAGCGCAAATGCGACGGTGCCTGAGCAGCGGCACACATGCGCTTAATGCAGAGCAGACCGGGGTAGCTGATCAAGTTCGCTATCGTTCCTGGTGGCGTCATGGTCGTCGCCACTGCCGTTGGTAATTCACGAAAGACTGATCTTAGTTTGTTAGGCGCCAGGGATCAGACTCTGGCGCTTTTTCATTTCGCCAGAATCCCTTGTTGACGGAGGTTGTTGCGGTGGCGGCCTGAATTGCGGGCCGGTGTAATCTCTATTCGCGACGCAACATCGGAGTGATTCACTGACAATTTCCTGGCATTCGCGACGAAGTCCACCGGGTTGGATAGCGAGAGCGAGAAGAGTTCGAAGCTCGTCGAGTGATCTACTGCCCTGCACCATGACAAAATCGATTGTGCATAGAAGATCGATAACGGCTGGATAGTGCGGGCTATGCCGCGCTCAGCGAAGCAATCTGCAAGAATATTGGCGAAATCGCTTCAGCTGCCCTTCCCAAGGGACGAACTGCATACTCCGAGCTGGTTGCCTGGGTAAGTGGTACTCACCGGGTGCATCCCATCGAGGTCTTTACAACAAACTACGATTTGCTTTTCGAAGAAGCATTCGAGAAGGTCAGGGCTCCATACTTTGACGGCTTCACAGGTGGAAATGCCCCTTTCTTCGACCCGGTAACCGTTGCAGGCGACGATCTTCCCGCGAGATGGTCGAGACTTTGGAAACTTCACGGCTCGATCGGCTGGACGATAGAGAATGGCAGCGTCGTGCGGGGGCGTGGACGAGAAGCCACCCAGCTCGTCTATCCTGACCATCTGAAATACGACTTGACGCAGAAACAACCATATTCAGCCCTTTTTGAAAGGTTGAAAAGTTTTCTGCTATGCCCTGACACACTCTTGCTGACGGTAGGCTTCTCTTTCAGAGACGCACATGTATGCGCCGTCTTGGATGAAGCCCTGGCAATGAACGCGAACAGTGCGGTGTTCGCCTTTCAATTCCAGACACTCGACAAGGAAGAGCCGGCATGCAGGCTTGCATACGATCGGCCAAACCTTTCTGTGTATGCGGCTGATGCTGCGGTCGTGAGCGGCGTGCCTGGGAAATGGCGGCCGGGTGAGCTGCCCAAAAACTGGGAAGAGATTCGTGCTAGCTTCTGGGCTCCTCGCTCAGCCGCCAGCGTACCCGTATTCTTGTTGGGCGACTATGCTCGTTTTGCGCGTTTTTGCTCTCTGGCCCAATCAACCGACCTCTCCGCGCCCGACCAATCGACATCAAACGAGGAAAGTGCCAGCGAGGGAGCGACGGCGTGAGTAGCAGCGATCCCACCTTCCTGGGAAAAGTCCACGCCGTATCTGGCGCTTCGATTTCCGTCCGGTTGGCAGAGTCCCTTGCTTCGGGGCTTGCCATCATAAAGGGCCACACATACCGCGTGGCGCAGGTTGGGAGTTTTGTGAGAATTCCTCAGGGATACCAGGACCTGTATGGTGTTGTTTGCGAAGTCGGCGCGACAGCTGCCCCTATGTCGCACTCCGAAGAGACTGATACCGGTCGGTGGATGCGAGTCGAGCTCGCAGGTGAAGCGATTGGAGATCGCTTTGAAAGAGGCTTAAGCCAACACCCCAACATCAATGACACCGTGCATATTGTCACCGAAGCGGACCTGAGGCGCATCTATGGAAGTATCGGCGATGATCAAGTGGCTATTGGTCATCTCTCCAGTGCAGAAAACATTACCGTAAGGCTTTCCCTCGACAACCTCATTACGCGGCACTCGGCGATTCTTGGCTCGACCGGTTCGGGTAAGTCGACCACTGTTGCGAGCCTCCTTCGTTCAATCGTACAGCCAACTGCGGTCACTGCTGGTTTGCCAGGTGCGCGCATCCTGCTCCTCGACGTGCACGGTGAGTACTCGACAGCGCTTTCGGACATTGCTCGTATCTACAGCGCAACGCCTCAGCTGGGTGAGGCGCCTCTCTTCGTCCCTTATTGGGCACTGGAAGCGGGCGACCTTCTCGGCTTCGTAGCCGGCGCACTCAACGACAATCACGAGATCGCATTCACCGACAAAATATTTGAACTCAAAGCGCGCCGCGTGGCACGCGCGGCAATTCCGGGCATCGAGCCAAATTCTTTGACGGTCGACTCCCCGGTGCCGTTCAGCCTTAAGCAGCTTTGGTTTGATTTAATAGACTTCGAAACCACTACGTATACGGGTCCCCAACGAGATCAACCCGCTCTGGAAGAAGCAGGGGACGCAAATACCCTGCGCACGCCTCGTTACCGACCGCACGCCATGGGTGCCGCCGGACCATTCCTCAACACGGCCGCCAAAGGCATCCGTAGGCAGCTCAATCTGCTGCGGTCCCGGCTCCTCGACAAACGATATGACTTCATTCTGCATCCAGGGGAATGGGAGCCAGACCTACAGGGGAACGTCGCCAAGGATTTGCCGGAGCTGCTGCAAGGCTGGTTAGGCCACGATCGCCAAATTACCATCCTTGATCTTTCTGGGGTGCCCAGCACTTCGCTCGTGCGTCTCGTTAGCACCATCCTCAGAATCGTCTACGAGGCTCTTTTTTGGAGCAGGGAGAAAACGGAAGGAGGAATACTCAGGCCGCTCCTCGTGGTCATGGAAGAGGCTCATCGATACCTCGCGCCCGATGACGACAAGGTTGCAGCAGATGTAGTTAAACGCATTGCGAAGGAAGGCAGAAAATATGGCGTGGGCGCAATGCTGGTCTCGCAGCGTCCTGCTGAAGTCGATGAAACCGTATTGTCTCAGTGCGGCACCATTATTGCTTTGCGCCTCTCCAACCCCACCGATCGGGCAAGAGTCAAAGGCGCGCTTCCCGACAACCTTGCCAGTCTAATGGATCTCCTGCCCGTGTTGCGGACGGGGGAAGCAATAATAGCGGGCGAAGCTGCACGGTTGCCTGTGCGGTGCCGGGTCACCTTGCCAGCAGAGGACCATCAGCCGAGAAGCGCGGACCCTCAAGTAACCAGCGCATGGTCAAGTCGCAGAATTGCTGAGGGTTACGATCGCGTAGCAGCATCCTGGCGAGCGCAACGCACGACCGCTGTCGTCAACCGGCTGACAATCGTTCGAACGCCTGTGGCTGACGAGGAAGGAGGGGGGTAATGGATAGAACCGCA
>Ga0182738_1005617_pt1 | contig 13316 bp, 8 predicted proteins | sample eDN5th30CBELigMG_FD_128876 | JGI IMG/M metagenome (GOLD analysis project Ga0182738, IMG submission 128876) | Enriched Miracle-Growth compost microbial communities from Emeryville, California, USA - eDNA 5th pass 30_C BE-Lig MG (version 2)... ...
AAGCTTCCTGATATAGAACTCCCACTAAAACCAGAGGAAGAGTTAGATGAGGACCCAGAATTTTGACTTTGTTATGTAGTCTTTGCATCAAGGATTCTTCATATGTGACCTTTAGAGAATTAGAAAAACAAAAAAAAGTAAACTTGAATGTGTATTATTTAGATGAGAAAAATTTTTATAATCAAAGAGAATGCTAAAAATCCCTTGAAAAGGTGAGGCGCCCAAGTCCTTTATGGTCAAAGATTCCTTCAAATATTTTCAAAGTCTGTTAATATTCTTCACAAGCTGAGATGGAAAGAGCAAGTCTATTTCTGTTTTAAATAGCAAGAGATCTTGTAAAGCTGGTTTTCTTTCATAAAAGGCGACCTGGAGTAAAATTTCTTTGGGATTCGGAAGCCATCTGTCAAGGCTTTCGTCCTTATCAATGAAGCCAGATGAGATCGGTTTCGAATAATCCTTGTAAGAATTTACTCAGTCCAAAAGGCTTCGGAGCTTGAAGCCACACAAATCCTTTCGATAAAAATATTCAGAAAGCCACCAAAATATGAAGAGAGGAAAAAGAAAAACTCCGACACCGGGAATTGAACCCGGGTCATCTGCGTGACAGGCAGATATACTAACCACTATACTATGTCGGATTGTTATTGAATTTAACAAACAAGGAAAGCTTCTTTGTGAAAACAAAGGGCTTGAAAATAGATTGTGAAAGAGACCTGGAAAAGCTCCACACCGAATTGAATCCAGGTCACTCTTTAGAGATCTTTAACTTTGGTTCCCTGGAAAAAAATATCACCTTCCATTTGGGCCTATTGGTCGCGAAGTACTTTCTTAATTTCATTTTGGACTTTTTCAACTATTCTCGATGCAAGAATCATTTATTTTTTCGAAAGTACGAAACCTTCTTTTCCCATAAAATCATAAAGTATAAATTACCTATACCAACTTATAGACTCATAGAGAAAAGTACACAGATTTTACATTCAAAAATTTCTTTAGAAAGTATGTAATTCTTTTGGAAATCTGTGTCAAAGCTTCTTTTAGTGATGTCCATGTCCACCGCCATGTCCACCATGACCACCACCGTGATGTCCAGGGCCGCCATGGTGATCAGGACCGCCATGTCCACCACCATGGTGGTGTCCAGGACCGCCGTGGTGATGGCCAGGGCCACCGAAACCACCTGGACCACCAGGACCAGGTTGGGGACCTCTTCCTTCAACGCTTGCGCAGCAACCCATTTTTATATTTGTTTGTGAATTAAGGATTTATTGTTGTTATTATAATGTGAAAGAAATTTTTTGGATATAAATAGTTGTTTTTGTGGGTGTGATTGGTAAATAAAGCGTGATGCTTTTTGTTTAATCTCGCGTTATTTTCCTTGTTGTTCTTAATTTAGTATTAAAATATATTTGCCGAAATCTAAAAGGCTTCGGTAGGACTTTCCCTGAAACTAATCCGAGTTCAAAAGGGATTAGATTTTTGAGGAATTGCTTTGTGGATCTGCTAAAAAGGGTGTTTGTGAATGTGAATGGGGTTTTCATGCGAGAAGATAACGAAAATGGCTTGACACACGAGTCTCAATTCATTATAATTATTGAAAATTAAAACTTTAGTCTTGCTTAAAATAAACTGGAATTAAACTTTTGGTTCAAATAATACAAAAGTTAGGGTCACAAAACTTTTTTTAATGAGCAGACAACAAGTTTTAAAGTGAGGACGTTAGTCCTGAGCTTAAAAGGATCTTTTCTCTCTAGATTTGAGCAGCATTCCTCTGAATATACAGATGCTGGAAAGATTCAGGGAAAAGCGTTTTAAATCTGGTTTGATTTTGTTGATTTCGAAGAGAAGAACTTAATTACTTTATTTAATAAATTAGTGAGAGAAAGACACGCTGACCGAATGATTTTCTTCAGATAAACTTTCAGAATGGGATGTATGAATTCAAATCATTTGATGTAGTAAAGCGTACATGACGATTTTGAAATTAGAACATACCAGGAAAAAACGAACTATAAGATGTTGGATTAATATTTTATTGAGTAAAAATAACCCAATTACGTCAGGGTTTTTTTTTCTTTGGGGAAAATTAGAACTTTTTAAAGTCACACGACAAAATTCCTACTCCTTCTCCTCTTTCTCATAGAAAAATTTCATATCTCTCAAGGTTTGAGTTAAGATCCTTTACCCAAGGTCCATAGAGATTGCTTATTTCGAGTCTAGACTTGCAGAGAGAGTGAGAAAAAAAGCTAAAAATTGGTTTTCAGAAGACTTCAAATTTGGGATCATTTTGTTGGCTGTCTGTTTTGCAGCCGTTTGTTGATTTGATTTTCCTCATCAGAAAAATCCTAATTTTTTGAAGGTTAATTGAAGACGAAAAAATCAAATTAATCTCATGTCATCTTCAATAAATTGACATAGATATTTTTGTTTTTTTATATCCGTTTTCTGGACCTTTTTCTGTCACCTCATCCTTCGAACGAGCCCTCTTCGAAGAAGCTATCAACTCTTGCTTCATTTCTGAATCCCCTAAAGCCTCTTTGATCATCTTATCACATAAAAAATCTTTTAATATTGCATTGAGAATAAAATTTTTATGTTCATTTTTTGTTTCTTCTTGAGGTCTATGAAGTTGAACTTCTGGAAAGGCATAGAGGAAACCTTCTCTTTCAGAGAGATTTTTTATTTAAGGGTACAAATTTCATTCGAATATCTTGAGATTAAAATTCTTCAGTTTGTTATTTTTTGGAGCGATTAGAACCTTCATTTGGATCCTATATTTTGACTCTTCATCACTTCCATACCAATAAATTTTTAACTCTCTAAACAAACTGCTTCGGCTTTCTTATTTTTAAAACAATTGTTTTTCAAAAAGTTTTATACAAATTAAAGAATTTTTACATTGATCCAATGTTCATTTTACCCCTCTAAATTTAAGGAAAGGGTTCCCCCTGACTCCAATACTACCGGCAAGGTGAAGTCCAAAAAATGAATCCCACTAAATCTAGATTAATTGCATATTTTGCATTAAAATCAAGCCGTTCGACAACTCTTTATTTCTCAAAAATTCGTTGAGAGAATAAAAAGAAGTGAAGCCAAAGTCAGAGAATCAGGCTTAGAGCTGAATTGCTCGAAGATATCTCTTCATCAATTTTGATGTCTTATTGATCTGCTTCCTTGAAAATTTTCCTTCAAGACATCCCTTTAAGATTTTGAATTTTCGAGATTCTTGTAAATCTGAGCTGGAACCTGGCTCCTCTCTTTCATCTTGACCTTTAAAATCTCTTCAAAATTATCAAGAGTTTGTGAAGATATTTCTTTGGGAAATCAACACGTATTTTTCCCAAGAGTGAAATTAATTAATTCTCAAGGTTTTTTTTATTTAATAAAATTTTCAACCCTTTTGATCAATTAGATATATCTCAAAAGCAAAACTTATAATATTTAATTATATTCTCTGTTAAAAGCAAAATTAAACCTTTTCAATCATAGTAACAAGTTATGAATCACAACTCTCAAAATATGCACTAAACTCTCTTAGCAACTCCTTTGAGAATCATTTCCAACATATTCCTCGTTCCCATTCACACTGAGAACACAATTTTTTTACAGGCATTTCTCTTTAATGCCTCTTTCCTCCATGTCCTCCATATGAAGAGCCTCCATGGCCTCCATAGCTTCCACCATGAGCATTATAGCCTCCATTGTGGCCAGTTGAATAGCTTCCACTATGTCCTGAGGCGGTATAGCCACTGTTGTGACCTCCCATAGTGCTGTAGCCACCGTGGCCAGCAGGAGCACCATGACCGTTAGGATGACTCATGCAACAACCCATTTGATGTTTGATTTGGAGAAAATATATTAGATTATTTTAATAATTATAAAATTAGGTTGGGGTTTTTTATATTAAAGGGGGAGTTCAATAAACTAAGATTGAAAGTGAAGGTGATTGGACTCGTGGTTTTGATTATTGGTTGAGGGAATATTCTGTTGGAAAAAGCAAAGCAAGGAAGGTTCTCCTTTTTCCCTTTAAGAGAGATGCTTTGGAAAAAGGTAATTGATACAGAAGTTTATCTGGAAAGATAATTCTTCTGGCAAAGTTTTCTCTTGATATAGATGATCTCAAATGTTTAGATGTCTTATTTGCTTTCCTTAAACTTATCAGAATCCCACTTCCCTTTCCAGTTGAAAATGAAACTGATGGATTTGGTCACAAAACTGAAATGGATATAAGGGGGATTGTCGGTTGAGAAAATTTTCAACCCAGTTTATTTTTATTCGATTTGAAGAAATTTCATCAGCGATATCATTTCTTTCTTCTACAGCTTACATTATATGAAGACCCCTCTGGGTATTTATTGGATTAACCGAGATCTTGGAGAGGAATTGATCTATAATCTCAATTTTTTTCTTCAAATTGTCTTCATTTCTATTGAAAAAATTTTCAATCATAAATTTTTAATAAAATAGATACATCAGAACATCAGAAAAGTTATCGCTAATTCAACTCTCATTAAAAAATTTCAGCGATTAATTTCTTGGTTTCTCCTATTTTTTTCATGCACTCTTTGAACTCAGATCCAAAGACTTGCTCCTTGACTTGGAAATGAGTCGTTAAGTGCAAAGTGTTCGAAAAATTATTTGGCTTTTGAATTGAAGTTTTTCATCTGAAACAATAAAAAAATGAGATTTAATTAATTTGATTTCTTATTAAAAACCAATTCAATTTGAAATTCACAGAAAAGTCATACACGAAAGAACATTCACTTCAATTCCTTTTATACATCTTCTGATCCCAAAGAATCGTTAATCCTTATCCTCTATTTCTTATGCTTCTCCTTTGATTTCTACCAAAAGCAATTTTCCAAAAATGTCCAAGGTTTATTTCCAGCAGGCTTCAACCTTTAAATAAAAATAATTTATCCCTTCATACAGATTGCCTTAATGATGTCCTCTTCTATATCCCGCATAATATACTCCAGGATGTCCTCCATAATATCCACCTCCATAACCGCTATCACAATCATCATAATAGACGACTCTGTGGCCTCTGTCATAATCATAATGGCCATCATAATAGCCGCTATGCCTACGATGATGACCGTGATGACCATGACTGCGAATTTCATATTCATGGCCATAGCCTCTATGACCGTGGCCTCCGGGGCAGCAACAATTTGCCGCACAACAACAGGCGGCAAGCAAGCAGCAAGGTCCTACACAGCCGTCACCACAATCGCCTCCATGGTGACTCATACAGCAGCCCATTTATTGAAAGGTAAAAATTTGATTATTTAATAATTATTAATTTTTGCAGGTTTTTTAATTCTTGAGACGAAAAACCTGGGTATTTATGTAACTTTGATTTGAAGATTTCTGTATCTTGGTGATTGCTCTCAAGATTTGAGATGAGTTTACTTTTATTCATGAATACAAGGCTATGGGTCTGAGGACAAAAAAATGCAGAAATTGATTTTTGAAACTTTAATAAAATTTTTTGTAAAGATTTTTTAATTCATTGAGTTTTTTCATACAAAGCTAATTCAGCTTGGAAATATAGATATTCAAAATCCATCGTACACAAAAGAGTATTCAATTCATTTCTTCCACCTCATGGCTTCAAAGTCTCAATTTCACACTCCTATTCTCTATTCCTTCAAGCTCTTAGTCCCGACTCTTTCAAAAATCATTTTCTAGATATTCTTTGTTTTCCTTATTCTCCGAAAAATCGTATCTCTCCTGATACAAAGCCAATCAATGATGCCCTCTTCCATGGCCTCCTCCATAATACCCTCCACCATATCCGCCATTATGACCACCATAATAGCCTCCATGGCCTCCGTGGCCTCCATGGCCACCACCATAACCGCCACCGTAGTAGCCGCCGCCATGTCCACCATGGCCTCCGTGGCCGCCTCCATAGCCACCATGGCCTCCGTAACCTCCGTGACCTGTTGGGCAGCAGCAGGGTATTCCACAACAGCAGCCAGTGACTCCACAGCCTCCGCAGCCTAGACAGCCATGACCGCCGCCGCCTCCTCCATGATGACCCATACAGCAACCCATTTATGAAGATATAAAGATTTGATTAGAAAATAATTATTAATTTTTGTAGGTTTTATATTCTTGAGACGAAAATTTCGAGTGTTAATCTTACTCTAATTTCTCGATTTCTGTATGTTTTGTGGTTGAAACCTTGATTTATTATGATGTGATTCTTATTCACTGAGGCGAAATGACGAGTTAAAGCGAGTTGATGATTGGAGTTTATCCCTTTTGAGGTTTTGGGAAATAGTTTAATTATTCTCAATATCACAGTTTCATTTTCGTTGCTCTTTGGTCCTTTTGCGAGGCTTTGCGATTTGATTGTTGGACTTTTTGACATTTCATGTGCTCGCTGACCCTTGACCAATATCTAAATTATTAATCAGAAAGTGGAAATAATATTTTTGGTTTCTGTTTTTTGAAGCATACACTCATTGAGCATGAGAAAAGTCTTATACACTTGATACACAAAAGACAGTATATCAACTTTGAGAAGCAGAAAAAAGGCAAAAATACTCCAGAGAAAATTCCCTTTCCCTGTGAATAAGCAAATGTTCAGAATCTAGAAACTTCTTCTCTTCTTTCTAAATTCTTTTTTCCACGAAAAATATACAGTCTAATGACGAATATCAGCACGATCTCCATGATCACCTTCATCCCCACTACCTCCATCGCTTTCTCTACTTTTTCTCCTTTCACCTTTTTCAACTTTTTCCTCTATTCTCTCTTTCTTTTCTTGATGAACTTTACCGCCTTCTGGTGATGTCACATTATTCTGATTGTGAGTCTCAGCATAGGTCCAGTTTTTGAAATGAGCTCCAGGCTTTTTGCTGTCAAGAGCTGAAGTGTGGGAATTGTAAGAGGATTCTGGTTGTTGAGGATAACTTGGTAAACAACCACCCATAAGTTTCTTGAGATTGCGGTTTTTGAAGTTTTTTTTTAAATAAAATAAATGATAATATTGTGAGGCAAATGAAGTAAAAAACTTATTAATTTGGTTTTTGATAAAGGATGAAAGTGATACTCTTCCAGAAAATATTCTTTTGGTTCTAAAAATGGGATTGCATCAGATTTGACTACGGTTTGTTTTGGGCGAATTGATTGAAGTCTTGATTTTATATGCACTGAATAAATCTGATTATTTAATAAGAGCTCAGTTGATAACAGAGGTGAGGTTCAAAATGAGTTGTTCTTAAAATTAATTGACATAAATATAGGGTTATTTGTTTTCTTTATTGTCAAAATACAATTTTTTCAGATTTACTCGAGACTGTTCAGACTGTGAAGAGAGAGCGTTTGCTTTGCTGAAGAGAATTCAAAAGATTCTTGGGCCAAGGAGAAATTTGTATGATATAAGAAATTAATGAGATTTGGCTGTTCTAGATTTTTCTTTTGGATCCAAACTCTTCGAGAAGGAGAGTCAACCACTTCTTACCGCTCTGAACTGTCACCATGAGCAATAAAATGTTTTTTGCCTGACAAGAATTTCGTCAAAGTTCAAATAAATTAATATATTTATACTTTTTGAAATTAAACAATTCCTTTCCAAACAAAGTGTTTCTCTTTAAATAACGTATTCCCAAATTTTCAACTTAGCAGAAAAAGATTGAATCCCTTGAGTGAACCAAATTTTACTCAAGACAATTCAAGCTCTTCAAAGAGAAAAGATTTCAATTTTCTTCAGTCAGAGAAAAGATGGATTCTTTCTCTTTATACACCGTTCAAATATACCTTACTAGCCCTTATAAACAGGAGATATTCAAACAATCAAATTTTATTTGAAGTGCATTTTTGATGATTCAGATATTGAGCTTCTCAACAGCAAACCCAATGAAAGGATTTTAGGCTGAGATAAGTCAATATTCTTCTCGACATTCTCAAGTATTGATGCATTGGGGCTCCCCAAAGGAACCCAAGAGCTTCTATTTTGAGGCGACCCAGAGGCTGTGGATAATTTCTTTTTGTTTTGTTCTTCAGGACAACTTGAGAAACAGCCCATCAGAGATTTGTAAAGATTCTTGTTTGGTGTAGTATATTATGATTTTTTATAATTGATTTGTTAGGGTTTGTGTATAAAGGAAAAAAGTATTTTCAAAATATGACGCAGTGCCAATTAATCATGAAGTATTCATTATTATAGGCAATATTTTTTCCGATCTCTTAATATTAAGTATATCAGAGCGTTTGTATTTAGGGGAATATTTAAGAACCTGTTGAGATCAGAACAAATCATTTCGTCTATAATTTGAGGTGATTCCGAGGAACCATAACTTAAAGGCATAGCTTAAAGCTCAGGGAAGTCTGGAAAGACTGCACTTTAACAAAGACAGTTTGGTTTGGAGTTGAATTAAATAACAATCCGACATAGTATAGTGGTTAGTATATCTGCCTGTCACGCAGATGACCCGGGTTCAATTCCCGGTGTCGGAGTTTTTTTTCATTTCATTCTGAGAACCTCTTGATGTAATCTTCATGAAATATTTGAAATTAACTTTTCAAGTTTTTGATGGACAAATCTTTCATTTGAAAAATTATGAGAAGTCACTCTATTTTCAATAGAAACTCACTGAAGTTTCAACTTTAACAAAGACAATCCAGTTTCAGATCGAAGCCAATAACAATCCGACATAGTATAGTGGTTAGTATATCTGCCTGTCACGCAGATGACCCGGGTTCAATTCCCGGTGTCGGAGTTTTTTTCATATCACTCTCACAACCCCTATTTTTACCTCCCCTCTTCAAGTCCAACGAGAATCTTAGGAGCCAGAGATGTGGGATTTGTCGGTTTGAGTTTTTAGACTTTGATTAATAAAGAGCTTTTTGATAACTTATTTTTTTGGGATTTTTCTAGTCATAGAACGAAGGGCTTTCAGAAGCAAAATATTTTCTTTGTTTTCTCGAGATAATCTAAAACAAGTGCTTTCTATGTTTTTCCTGATTTAACCCTATTTACAAATCTCTAACTTAAATTCTGACAGAGAGAGCATTTGTAAGCTTCTTAATCGTTAGTTTCTCAAAGGAAAATTGTTAATAAAACAATTCAAACAAGATTTGGGCCAAAAGAATCTCATGAGGTAGCCGGAGAGATCTAACACGTAAATTCTTTTCAATTCTGAAACTAAAAGAGTAAATTTTATGACGAGGAATCCTGAGTTTAATTTAGATTAATGAGAGTCAAAGAGGCAGTTATAAATTTTGCAAAAAATCCCTCAGAGAGTCAGTAATTAAAAGAATTTGTAACCAATGACTTGAGTAAGTTGTATAATTTAAAAAGGGATAGAGAAATTAACTGAAAGGTTAATTAATTTAACCTGAAACGACAAAAATGACAAGAAAAAATTGGTGAAGAGGGCAAAAAACTGTAGTTTTCAAGAGGATTATTTTGTGTGTGCGGAATATTAAAGGGGTAAAATCGATAGATATGTATAGATGAGCGAGTATCTAAAGTGAATAATTGTTTAAGCTTTGTAACATAACAAGCAATTTTTTTTTATGGACGGACTAAAACTGATATCCAAAGGCTTCTTCATAATCAAAATAAACTATATATTGGACAGGGGCTCTCAAAAAAATGTTTTTATAGTGAAAATTTTACAGAATTATCTACTAACAATTTCGGTTCGAGATTCCTCTGGTTCTTTAGATCCATTTAATTCTCTTACCATCTTGCCATTCTCCTTCCTTTTCTTCTCCTTTAGCGTTAATGTATATACCTCTACCATGTTGCTTTCCGTTCTCCCAGTTTCCTTTATATCTTCTGCCATCAGGCCATTCGAATTCACCATAACCGTGCTTCTTATCTTCTTCATAGTCTCCGATATACTTTCTACCATCAGACCAAGTAAACTCTCCCTTTCCGTGCATCTTATTGTTCTTCCAGTCTCCCTTGTATTTTCTTCCATCAGCCCACTCATAAAGACCATATCCATGGATGTTATTGTTGAAGAAATCTCCTTCATAAGTGCTGCCATCAGCCCACTTGAAGTGTCCTCTTCCTTGCTTCTTACCCATCTCGTAATGGCCCTCATACTTGGCGCCATCGGGCCAGATTTCAGTACCGTAACCGTGTTGCTTATCTTCGAACCACTCACCGTCATACTTGGCTCCGTCCATGTGGATGTAGCCACCTCTTCCGTGAGCTTTATCGTCTTGCCAATCGCCTTCGTAGACATCACCGTCGGCGTGGACGAGTCTTCCTTTACCGTTGGCCATGTTATCTCTCCAATAACCTTGGTAGCGAGAGCCATCGGTCCAGAATTGTTCACCACGACCTTGTCTCATACCATTTTTCCATTGACCTTTGTAGATAGCGTTATTTTCTACAAATTGATATGGTGGTAAGAAAGGAAGGTTGGCATCTTCTTGATTATCATCCTCATATACGAAAGGACCGAGTTTTTCAAGGGTAGCAACAGTGTTGGGATTTGAATAATCAGGGATTTCTTTAATTTGGAAAGCAAGCTCTGGTGGTGGGCCGTGTTCAGCTGCGGATTGGCCGTTGTCCTCATCAGCTTTTCCTTCGTTTCCAGCATAAGCGGACCTGGTTTGCTTTGGTTTAGTGGCCTGATAATTTCCATTAAACTTGGTGATGGAAGGGTCAACATCGACTCCTTCTTCCTTATTCTCAACATGAGCAGGGGTGGCACCTTGGAGTTGAAGGTTATTTGCCATTTCTTTATCGGAATGACCAGCTGCACAACAATTACCCATTATTTATTGTCGTTATCTATTTGGTCGAACAGAGTTTATTTAGAAATAATTAACTTTAATAACAGTGACAGCTATATATACTTTATTTTCAATTCAATTCGATTCAATTTAATGCCTTCTTGATTTTTTTAAAATCACAGTTTATTTAATCACTTTTATTCCCAATTTTGTGAGCTCGGAAACACGTAAACTAGCGAAAAAGGTTCCCAAACGGCCAATAGGGGCGTTCTTTTAGATAATAAACAGCATAATGGGGAATATTAAGGAGCCAGGGGTCATAGATTAGTACGTTCCGGGAAGATAATTGCGTTTAAGAAAGTTGAATTTGCTATGAGATCTAGGTTTGTAAGGATTTCTTCTAGAAATTTGGGTAAGAGAGAGTTGTTGGACGAATATTAACATCTGTACGTATGAAATTAGTGTTTCGTCTGAAATTCCAGGCAAAAATGTTTTTTAAAAAGTCTTTTGTTAGATCTTATAGCGAATATTTTCAGTAAAAGAAACTCTTTTTGGGGGAATGGAACAGATGAGGTTTAATATAAAAGGCATCTGTGGGATTCTATTGAGAGAACTCGATATATTTCTATGAATAGTAAAAGGTTGATTAATTTTTTTAAGAGAAAGAATCTAATCGTTAATGCGATAAGCATTAGATTAGAGTCTTAAAATCTTGAGGTTGATGGGGAGTTTGTTGTGAAAAAAACTTTTTCGTGGTTCTATTAATTTGTTCGGCGTAAGATATTTCAACAATAATTTCCATTACATAAAGGCAAATTAAAGATTTATGTGAAGGGATTCTTCAGTTAATAATGCAAGGCTAGCATGGAAAGGGTTTTCGAAAGGAGAGGTAAAAAAGTAAAAGTATTAAGAATACTCGGATTGATGGGAAATTTGAAAAGTTGAGACTTTTTAATTCGGCCTAACGGCCAAAATCAAAGCAAAAGAAATTGTTTCCATAAGACTAAAATTATATTATTTCATATCTCGTTTTTTAAATTAATTCGATTGATTCAAATTTTCATACTTTCGAAAGAAATTTTTTCATATTTCTCATCTAAATATATTCAATTTTCAACTCAACCAAGAGGGATTTTTTATCTTATAATTTAATCATACCTGCCTTTCGGAGTTTAAAAACCTATTGAAAGTTTTATGGTGTTTGGGATTATACTTATTGCTGAAGAAAATTTTTAACAAGGGGGTTTCTTTTTCTTTTTCTAATTCTCCTTGTAGATTATGATTCCGAAAGGTTTTATTAGCATAATTAACCAGAGATTCTATTATTAGTACTTTGTAGATTATCCATCAAACTTTTAGCAAAATTTACCATATTTACTATCTCGAGAAATTATCCCACAAAAACTCAAAATAGTAACTGTAATAACGCATTCGCTACTTCTCTACCGACTGTAATCCCACTTTTCCCCTATTTTAATTTTCATAATTTTGGGTTTTAAAAAAATTTTTGTTTTTCCTAAAGAATTCACCTGAATTTCTTTCACAAAGAAAAAATTTCAAAGGGAAAATCCCTGAATCTCTCCCCAAAAGAATATGAATAAAAGAATAGCCTATATTCCTTCCTTTCGTTATTTTGATAGCTAGAAAATATTATTCCAAGACCAAAGTTCAAGGCTGTCTCTGACTTTTCAATACATCTTGCTTGATATCATCAGAAGGAAAATACTGGAAATGACAACAAGAATAGAGCTTTCTGATCAGCTTCCAAGGAGGGTAGGAATCGACAAGGAATTAACATTAACAGTAACTGCCTCACCAAAAAACTTAACGTGTCTGAAATTGATAGGGAGAAAAAATCCTTTGATGAAAAAAGACACGATAGTAAGATAGTCTAGAAATATATTTTACTCTTTTTACAGAATTTACGTGTAATAAAACTTTTATTCCATTCCCTAATTCCCTAAATTCCCAATGGATTTTTATCAAGCTGAAGCTCAAGATGCCGTGAGATTCTCATGGAACGTCTTCCCTCCCAACAAACTCGCTTCCGTGAGAGCTCAAGTTCCCTTCGGTTGCTTATATACTCCAATGAAAGACATCGAAAACCTCATCCTTGTCGAATACCGCCCACAACAATGTTCCAAATGCCAATCCTATATGAACCCTCACTGTAAGGTCGATTTCAGAGGCAAATGGTGGCTCTGCCCTTTCTGTAGCAATAGAAACGGCTTGCCAAAGGAATACGCGGATAATATTTCTGAGACTAATCTTCCCGCAGAATTAATGCCAGAATACACTACAATGGAATATTTCCTTCCCGCCCCCAACTTACAAGGGCTTCCTCCCAGTATCTACCTCTTTGTGATCGACATCTGCGTGCCTCCTGAGGAGCTCCAGGCCATCAAGGACTCGATTCTCCAGGCTGTTTCTATCATGCCTCCTGAAACATGGGTCGGCCTTGTAACCTTTGGCCGTTTTGTGTTTGTTCATGAGCTTTCGTTCCCTGAATGCTCCAAGAGTTTCTCTTTTAAGGGTGAAGCTGAGTATACTACCGCACAGGTTTTAGAAATGTTGGGCGTTGCCGCCAAGAATGATCCAAGAGGACC
>Ga0182738_1005618_pt1 | contig 13316 bp, 12 predicted proteins | sample eDN5th30CBELigMG_FD_128876 | JGI IMG/M metagenome (GOLD analysis project Ga0182738, IMG submission 128876) | Enriched Miracle-Growth compost microbial communities from Emeryville, California, USA - eDNA 5th pass 30_C BE-Lig MG (version 2)... ...
AACGCAACGGCCTGCTGTACGACTCCGACGCCTACAACGACGATCTGCCCTATTGGACGTCCGCCAACCAGGCGCCGCACCTGGTCGTCCCATACAGTTTCGACTGCAACGACATGCGTTTCGCCTCGGCGCCCGGATTCAATACGCCGGACGATTTCACCGGCCATTTGCGGCGGGCGCTCGACGGGCTGCGCCGGGAGTCCCAGCGGGGGGCCAAGATGATGTCGATCGGTCTGCACCTGCGTCTGGCCGGACGACCCGCGCGCGCCGAAGCCTTGCGCGAGTTCCTGCTCGAAGCGGCCAGGCTGCCGGACGTGTGGTTCTGCCGCCGGCGCGACATCGCCGAATTCTGGCACGCGCGGCATCCGCCCTCCACGGAGGCCGCATGAGAACGCTGTTCCTGAATCCCAATTCGGACGCGTCGATCACCGCGACGTTCCGCCAGCGCATCGACGCGCTGGCGCGGACCGGCGAGGCCTACGAGGTCGCACGGCTGCCAGGATCCCCCCGCATCATCGCCTCGCCGGAGGACAATCTCCAAGCGCAGGCGGTCTTGCTCGACAGCCTCGAAGCGGGCGTGGCCGGCGGTTTCCAGCGTCTGGTGCTGATGTCGTCCCTGGATACCGGCTACGAAGTCGCGCAGACCCGGACGCCGCTGCGCGTACACGGTTTCACGCGCAGCGTCCTGGAATGGAACCGGCGCCAGGGACGGCGCCTGCACGCAGTAACCTTCGACGCGGCGATGACACCGCTCTACCAGGCCTTGTTCGAATCTCCCGGATGCGCCGGCGTGGTGCGGAGCATTTCCACCGTACCGATGTCTCCGGCCTCGGTGACCGGGTCGAACAGACAGGCCATGGAGGCGGTGCGCGCCCTGTGCCGGGACTCGCACGCCACGCCCGAGACGCCCCTCTTCATCGTCGGCGCGGTGGGCCTGACGATCGCCCAGACCCTGCGGAACGAAGACGCGTTGCCGATCATCGATCCGGTCGCCGATCTGCTGGCGCGGCTGGACATGCGGGCCGATCCGCGATGACGCCGCGTCCGTACCCCGACACCCCGGCACCCCGGGCGATCGAGGAAAACATCTACCGTTCGATCAAGGCGGTCATCCTGTCGGGGCGGCTGTCGCCGGGCACACGCTTGCCCGAGACACGGATCGCCCCCCTGTTCGGCGTCACGCGTGAGCGATTGCGCAAGGTCCTGCACCGGCTGGGCCACGAGCACCTGCTCCGGATCGTGCCCAATGTCGGCGCGGTCGTGCCGGCGCCTTCGCTGGACCGGGCACGGGAATTGTTCGATGCGCGGCGCGTCCTCGAGGCCGGCATCGGCGCCTGCCTGTGCGAAAGAATCACGGATGACGACATCCGGAGGCTCGAACGCCACGTGGACGAGGAAGAAGACATCGCCGCGGCGGGGGACCGGCCCCGCTTCATCCTGGCCTCGTCCCGGTTTCACCAGACGCTGGCGGGCTTGCTGGACAACCCCCTGGTATCGGCGCAACTCGATGAACTGCTGGCAAAGTCGGCGCTGTTCTCCGCGTTCCACGACCCGGAGCACGGCTCGGCCTGCTCGTGCCGCGAGCACCGGCGGATCGTTGATTCCCTGGCGCGCCGGGACATCGCGGACGTGCACGAGGCCGTGGTGGCGCACCTGTCGCTGATCGAAACCAGGCTGCGGCCCGTCCCGCCGGACGCGCCGAGGACGGACGCCGTGACGGCGCTCCGGGCGCACCTCGCGACGGAGCCGATCCGCCCATGATCGGATGCGGGGCCGCTAAGCCGCGACGACGTCGATCCGCTGAACGCCCAGCACGCCCGCGCTCGCGACGACACGGTCTCCGGGCTTGAGGTACTCGCCGGTGGCCAGGCCGACACCCGCCGGCGTGCCTGTCGTGATCACATCGCCCGCCCGCAAGTGGAAAAACGAGGACAGGTAGGCGATCAGCTCCGGCACCTTGAAGACCATGCCCGACACGCGCGCGCGCTGCCGGACACGGCCATTGACGTGCAGTTCAAGCGGGATGTCTCCGAGTTCGGGAATTTCGTCGGGCGTCACCAGCCATGGCCCCAGCGGGCCGAAGCCGGGCGCGCTCTTGGCGAGCACCCATTGCCCGGCATAATGGCTTTGCCAATACCGGTCGGTGAAATCGTTCGACAGGCAATATCCGCCCACATGATCCAGCGCCCGGTCCGCCTCGACCCGCCAGGCGTCGCGGCACAGGACCACCGCGAGCTCGACCTCGTAATCCACTTCGCGGCTGCCCGGCGCCAGGCTCAGGGCATCGCAGGGCCCGGAAATACAGCTGGGCGCCTTGCTGAAAGCCAGCGGATACTCGGGCAGCGGCATGCCGGCCTCGGCGGCATGATCGGCGAAATTCAGGCCGATGCCGATGAAATGCCCCACACCGCCGACGCAAGGCCCGATGCGTACCCCCGGATCGAGCGCGGGCAAGGTGGACGGGTCCAGGTCGCGCAGGCGCCGCAACGCGTCCCCGGTCAGCAGCGCACCGTGGATGTCGTCCACGATGTCCGAGAGGTCCCGATAGGCGCCCTGGCCGTCGAGCACGCCCGGCCGCTCGCGCCCCGGCGCACCGTGTCGGAAGAGTTTCATGGCGAAGCCCCTCAGAGAATGGGCTGGCCGCAGGGCATGAATTCGCCCTCGCCCGCCCGGCCCAGAAACTCGAAGTCCTGGCTGACGAGCCGTCCACGCGAAAACGTCATGACAGGCCAGCCGGTGACCGTGCGGCCTTCATAGGGCGTGTAGTCGACGGCATGATGCAGGCGGTCGTTGCTGATCCGGACTTCCAGGTCCCGGTCCCACAAGGCGATATCGGCATCCGCGCCGATCATGATCGAGCCTTTCCGGGGATAGAGCCCGTACAGTTTGGCGGGCTGCGTGGATGTCAGGGCCACGAACTGGTGAAGGCTGATGCGCCCGGATGCGACCCCGCCCGAGAACAGCAGCGGCAGCCGGGTTTCGAGCCCGGGAATGCCATTGGGGATGTACTGGAATTTCTGCTCTTTGCCATTGAGCTTCTTGCCCTGGGCATCGTCGTACGAGAACGGCGCATGGTCCGACGAAAAAACGGAGAACACATTGTGGGCGAGCGCCCGCCAGACGGCCTCCTGGTTCTGCTGATCGCGGGGCGGGGGACTGCACACGCACTTGGCGCCCTCATAGCCCTCATGCCCCAGATCCTCGGCCGTGAGATACAGGTATTGCGGGCAAGTCTCGGCATAGATCCTCTGCCCGCGACCATGGGCCCAGCGGATCTGCTCGATGGCTTCGCTGCCCGATACATGCACGATCAGAATCGGGACATCGACCAGTTCCGAAAAAGTAATGGCGCGGTGCGTGGCCTCTCGCTCGACCGCCTGCGGCCGGGAGACGGCATGGTACCGGGGCGCGGTATTGCCCTCGGCGACCAGCCGGTCGGTCAGCCAGGAAATGCAATCGGAATTCTCCGCATGCACCATGACCAGCGCCCCTTCGCGACGCGCCACGTCGAGCACCTCGAGGATCTGGCGGTCATTGAGTTTCAGGTCGTCATAGGTCATGTAGATCTTGAACGAGGTGTAGCCCTCGCGGATCAGCGCGGGCAATTCCTCGCTCAGGACCCGGGGCGTCGGGTCGGACACGATCATGTGGAAGGCATAGTCCACGCAGGCCTTGCCCTCGGCGCGACGGTGGTAATCCTCGACCGCGGCCCTCAGGGACTGCCCTTTCATCTGCGCCGCGAAGGGGATGACCGTCGTGGTGCCGCCGCAGGCCGCCGAGCGGGTTCCGCTGGTGAAATCATCCGCCATGCGCAAGCCGAACTCCATCGGCTGATCCAGGTGGCAATGGGCATCGACGCCGCCCGGCAGCGTGAGCAGGCCGCTGGCGTCCACGGTCCGCCCGGCCTCGCCCAGGTGACGGCCAAGCGCGACGATCTTGCCGTCGCGGATACCGATATCGGTGCTGAAGCGGTCAGACGCGGTGACGACATCGGCGTTCGTGATGAGCAAATCGAAGGGGGAAGCCATGAATACTCCTGAAGGCACGGGGTGGGGGCCGGGCGAGAAGGCCGGGGGCACATCGGGTCAAGCCTGGAATCCAAGTGCTTCAATGATATTTTTAAGAAAAGATTGTCCACATAAGTGTTTTCACTAATACGAACAAATTACAAACACTTAGCGAACATTAAATTTGTTATTTTTATGCTTTGTTTTCAATGAATTGAGATTATCACACAGATCAAAAAAATATTTTTGTCACATGGACAAGATATGCGAAATTTCCATAACCAACATAATTGCAAAGAAATTCTTTGACTTATTGTACACAATCTAGATATGCTCTCACTACCAAAGAGTGACGGTGCGCAGGCGGCCCAACGGCTCAACCATGCGGACAACACCAAAGTCACGGATCACCCATGAGCCAATCCGGCAAGGAGACAAGCATGAAACAGCTATTCCAGGCAACGGCGCTCGCTTTCGCGTGCGTGGCATCCACGACGGCGTGGGCCGAGCCCGCAACCCTCAAGGTGCTGGGCAACTTCACAGGCAACAAGAAACAGGTCGAACTGGTCGAACAACCCTTTTTCATGGGGCTGCCCAAGGAAACCGGCATCTCGTCGAAAATCGGCTACAGCCCGATGGACCTGGTCAACGTCAAGGCCGCCGACGCGCTGCGCCTGCTGAAATCGGGTGCTTTCGACGTCGCCTCGGTGCAGATCGGGCTGGCGGCGCGCGACGACCCCTTCCTGGAAGGCATCGACCTCGCCGGGATCGCAACGAACCTCGCCGACCAGCGCAAGGTCGTGGACGCGATCCGCGAGGAATTCGATCGCGAGGTCCAGACCCGCTTCAACTCCAAAGTCATGACCCTCTGGCCCTTCGGGCCGCAGATCCTGTTCTGCAAGAAGGCGATCGACAACATGGATGATTTCAAGGGCACGAAAGTGCGCACCTTCACGACCTCGATGGCGAGCATGATCGAGGGCCTGGGCGGTTCGCCGGTCACCCTGCAATACGGCGAGGTCTATCTCGCCCTGCAGCGCGGCGTGGTCGATTGCGGCGTGACCGCCTCCTCGGCGGGCAACGGCGGCAAGTGGCCCGAAGTGACCAGCCATCTGCTGCCGCTGGCGGTCTCCAACGCGATGCAGGGCCATTTCATCAACCTGGATACCTGGAAACAGTTCACGCCCGAACAACAGGCGAAGCTGACGGCGGCGTTCAAGAAGATGGAAGACGACATGTGGGCGCTGGCGGCCAACATCGATGCGGACGCCACCGCCTGCAACACCGGCAAGGACTCGTGCAAGGAGCATACGAAGTACAAGATGACCCTGGGCACGATCTCCGACGCCGAGCAGGCGCGCCTCAAGACGGTCGTCAACCGTGACGTGCTGCCCGAGTGGGGACGGAATTGCAATGCCGTCATCCCGGACTGCACCGCACGCTGGAACGCAACGGTCGGCAAAGCCATGGGCTACGACATCGCCGTCAAATAAGCCGCGCGCCGCCCTCCCAGGAGAACTCTCATGGCCAGACTCAATCCTGTCGCCCGGGCGTGCGCGCCCGTGGCGCAAGGAGCCGCGATCCTCTCGGGATACGCGCTGCTCTTTCTCTCGGTACTCATCACATACGATGTGATCGCCCGCAAGGCGTTCGACGCGCCATCGATCGGCTCCGATGAAATCGGCGGCTACATCGTGGCCGCCATGGCGGCCTTCGGCTTCACCCATGCCCTGCTGCAGCACGCGCATACCCGGATCGACGTCTTTTACCAGTGGATGCCCGCCCCCCTGCGCACGGTGGCCAATCTGACGGCCATGGGTGGCCTGTTCCTGTTCGCGGGCTTCATCGCCTGGCGCGGCTGGGGCACGCTGATGGAAAGCATCGAATTCGGCAGCACCGCCAGCACGCCGCTGCGCACGCCGCAATGGATGCCGCAATCTCTCTGGTTCGCGGGACTGGCGCTCTTCGCGGCGGTCTCCCTGCTGTTGTTTCTCCATGCGCTATGGCTGACCCTGCGCGGCCAGTCGCGGATCGCCCTGCTGCTTTACGGCCCGCAGACACTGGAAGAAGAGATCGCCCTGGAGCGCATGGACGTCGAAGGGCTCGACGACCGCGTCCCGCCCACGCCTCTGCCTGGAGAAACACGATGATCGACTTCGGAAGCGCCGCCATCGGCTTTCTGATCATGCTCGGCCTGATGCTCACGGGCATCAGCATTGCCGCATCCCTCTTCCTGACCGCCTCGCTGGGCGCCCTGCTCTACCTGGGCCTGCCCACACTCATGTCCTTCGGCAACACGATGTGGGGCGTGCTCAATGACTTCATCCTGACCTGCATCCCCTTGTTCATCCTGCTCGGGGAAATCCTGGTGCGCGCCGGGGTCACGGACCGGATGTACCGGACCTTGTCCGATTGGCTGGCCCCTTTGCCGGGCGGCCTGCTGCATTCCAACATCGGAGCGTGTTCGATTTTCGCCGCGATCTCCGGGTCCTCGGTCGCCACCGCCGCCACCATGGGCACGGTGGCGCTGCCGGCCATGCAGGCGCGTCGCTACAACGAGCGCCTGGTGCTCGGCACCGTGGCCGCGGGCGGTACCCTGGGCATCCTCATTCCTCCCAGCATCAACATGATCGTCTACGGCGCGATCACCAATACCTCGATCGGCAAGCTGTTCATCGCCGGGATCGTGCCGGGCCTGCTGCTGGCCGGTCTGTTCATGGTGCTGATCATGGTGATGTGCGTCCTCAAGCCCTCGCTGGCCGGCGACAAGGAGCAACTGCCCCCCCTGCGCGAACGACTCCGGAACCTGGTGGGTTTCATTCCCCCGGGCCTTGTGTTCTTCATCGTCATGGGCGGCATCTACCTGGGCTGGGCCACCCCCACCGAGGCGGCCGCGCTGGGCGTCGTCATGTCGATGCTGATCGCGGCCTGGTACCGCAAGCTCACCGTCCGGATGCTGCACGAGGCCTTCCTGTCGACCATGCGCACCACCGCGATGGTGCTGCTGATCATCATCGGGGCCTTTTTCCTGAACTATGTGATCGGCATGCTGGGCGTCCCGCAGGCCGTCTCGTCCTATGTGGCGGCGCTGGGCACCTCGCCACTCGAGACGCTCTGGATCCTGGTCATCTTCTACCTGATCCTGGGCAGCTTCCTCGAAACCCTGTCCATGATGATCGCGACGGTACCGGTGATCGTGCCCCTGGTCGTCTCCCTGGGATACGACCCGGTCTGGTTCGGCATCTTCCTCGTCCTCATGATGGAGCTGTCCCTGATCACCCCGCCGGTGGGGATGAATCTTTACGTGGTGCAAGGCATCCGCGGCAAGGGCTCGGTCATCGACGTCATCCGCGGATCCATGCCCTTCGTGCTGATCATGCTGCTGATGACGGCGCTGATCATCTTCTTCCCGGACATCGTCTTGTGGCTGCCCGGAAAGATCGCATAGCGAATCCGCCTCCCCCTACCCGTCCTTCATCCGTCCCGCGCGCACGCGCGGGACACCGCTTTCCAAAAGGCCATTCATCATGAAACAACGCATTCTCCTCGGCATGCTGACGCCTTCCTCCAACACGTCGCTCGAACCGCTGACCAGCGCGATCGTCAGCGAACTGCCGGGTGTCTCGGCGCACTTCTCGCGCTTCACGGTCACCGAGATCTCGCTCCAGGACCAGGCCCTGGGACAATTCGACGACAGCAAGATCCTCGAAGCCGCGAGGTTGCTGGCCGACGCGCGGGTCGACGTGATCGGCTGGAGCGGCACCGCCGCGAGCTGGATGGGCTTCGACACCGATGAAACACTTTGCCGGCGCATCACCGAGGCCACCGGCATCCCCGCGACCACCTCCGTGCTGGCGCTGAACGAAATCCTCGATAAGACCGGCGTCAGGGAACTGGGCCTGATCAGCCCCTACCTCAAGTCCGTCCAGGACAAAATCATCGAGAACTATGCGCGGGCGGGCATCCGGATCCCGGCCGAGCGGCACCTGGATCTGCACGTCAATTATTCGTTCGCGGAAGTGACCGAAACACAGATCCTGGAGATGGCCGGCTCCGTGGCCAGCCATCGCCCCGACGCCATGACCGTCATGTGCACGAATCTGAAAGGCGCGCAGCTGGCGGCGCGTATCGAGGAAGAGACCGGGATTCCCCTGTACGACTCCGTCTCCACCGTGGTCTGGAAATCCCTGCTGCTCGCCGGCTTCGACGTGCGCAAGGTCAAGGGCTGGGGCGGCCTTTTCCAGAACGTATCCTGAAGTGCCGGGTGCCGGCCCGGGCGCACAGCGCCCTTGGCCGGCCCCGCGGGACGCGACGGGCCGCGCGGCGGCTCAGGGACGCGCGCCGGCCTCGGGAACCCGGTAGGCGAAACCGTGCCGTTCCAGCTCGGCGGCCAGCGTCAGCAGCATGTCTTCGCAGTGGGGGCGGGCGATCAGTTGCAGCCCGACCGGCAGGCCATCCCGGGTGAAACCGCAAGGGATCGAGATCGAGGGAAAACCGACCAGCGAAATCAGGTACGTCACCCGCAGATAGTCGATGATGTTGGCCATCGGGGTGCCTTCGATCTCGAGGACGTCCTCCTGCGTGTTCAGGAAGGGCGGCACCGAAGCGCTGACGGCGGCGAGAATGTCGTAGTCCTGGAAGAACCGCACGAAGGACTGGTAGACCTTGCCGCGCAGCGCCTCCGCCCGCAACAGATCGTGGGCTGTGATGCCCGCGCCGCGCTCCACATTCCACGCAAAGGACGGTGTGCACAGATCGCGGTGCTCACGACACATTCCGGAGAACGAAAAATGCAGATTGGCCGCGCGCACGGTTTCGAAGGCCTGTTGCGCGCCAGCGGTCTCCGGCGCACCGGCCGTCAGGTCCAGGCCCAGCGCGCGCATGCGTTCGATGGCGGCATCGAACACGCCGCGCACCTCGGAATGGATCACCGCGAATCCCATGTCCGCGCAATGCGCGATCCGCAGGCCGGCAACCGGATCTCCGCCGGCGGCGATCGGCATGCCCATGGAGAGCGGATCGCGCGGATCCGGACCGGACAGCGCCGTGAATGCGAGCCTCGCGTCGCGCACGGTCCGCGCGAGAATGCCGTGAGCACTGAGCCCGTTCCACGGCAACGCCTTGGGCACGCTCGGGATGCCGCCCGGCGTGGGCCGGAAGCCCACGATGCCGCAAAAGCTTGCCGGCGTGCGCACGGAGCCCCCCAGATCGGTGCCTTGGGCGAGCGGGATCATGCCATCGGCGACGGCCGCCGCCGAGCCGCCGCTGGAGCCGCCGCTGGAATAGTCCAGATTCCAGGGGTTGGCCGTGGGGCCGCGCAGGGGGTTCGTGCAGACCGCGCCGCAAGCGAATTCCGGCGTGTTGGTCTTGCCCAGGATGATGGCGCCCGCCTGTCTGAGCCGCGCGACGACGAGCTCGTCCGTATCGGGCACGAAGTGCTCGCGGATGCGCGACCCGTAGGTCGTGCGGATCCCGGCGGTCGCGGTGTTGTCCTTGACTCCCACCGGGATCCCGTGCAATGGCCCGAGGATTTCGCCGCGGGCCAGGGCGCGGTCGGCGGCATCCGCCTGGGCCAGCGCCTGGTCGCCGCACACCGTGATGAAGGCTTGCAGGCGATCATCGCGGTGCTCGATCCGTTCCAGACAGGCCTCGACCAGATCGCGCGAACGGATGCTCCGCTTCCGGATGGCCTCGGCCAATGTCGTCGCATCGGCATGGCAAAGAGCTTCCGCGTCGAAAGCGCGCTTGTCGATAGGCATGGGGTCCTCCGGTTTGCGTGGCGTGCCTGCCCGGTCAGGCCGGTCTTATTCCTCGACGAACGCCACGGGACGGCACCAGCCCCCCGAAGCGCGCTCGATCAGGATCGGGAAAATGCCGACCTTGAAGCCGTGCGTGGGCAATTCGTTGAGGCGGGCCATTTTTTCGACGTGGCAGTATTCCTTGTCACGCCCGGCGTAATGCCCCGGGAAAAAGGCTGCCTTGTCGCCATTCTTGAGGGCTTCGGCCATGGTCGGAATGGGAATGTCCCAGCCCCATCCATCCGTGCCCATCATGCGGATGCCCTGCTCGATGAGCCACAGTGTCGATTCGCGGCCCATCCCGGGATGGCGCATCACCCAGTCCACCTTGTCGAAATCGCGCCAGCGGTCGGTACGGATGAGGACGATGTCGCCCGGCTTGAGCTGGTAGTCGATCTTCTTGAGCGCTTCCTTCAGATCGTCCACGCCGATGACCCTGCCGGCCTCCATCCACGAGAAATCCAGCACGACCCCGTCCCCGTAGCACCAGTCCAGGGGGATCTGATCGATCGTCTTGGCCGGCTTGCCTTCGGAAGTCGGACCATAATGGATCGGCGCGTCCATGTGCGTCCCCGCATGCGTCGAAAGCGTGACCCGCTCCATGGCGGCATGCACGCCGGGCAGGGGCAGATCGTCGGGCTGGATGCCATAAGCCTTGGCGCGCAGCCGGCCCATTTCGAGATGATCGGTATATTCGATGTGCTGTTCCTGCGTATCGAACGAAGCGTTGCGAATGGGCAGGCTCAGATCCACCAGGCGCAGTTTCTTGCCTTCAGACATGTCGGTCTCCTGTGATGTGACGGGCTTGGGCACTGATCGAAGCGCGGACTGAATTCCCGGCATGCGACGCATGGAACCGAGAGATTGTCTCCAATCATATATTATTTTGCATACAATAAATAATACCGTCTTGTCCAAGCCTTGTCAAAATCAGCAAGACCAAGGCAGTCTCTTGGCATCCTGGTCCGTCGCACCGCCCCGGTCTGCAGAGCAGGCTGCCGACTCCTACGGAAACATGCATCCTTGAACCAGTTTGTACGTTTTTATTTTAATGATTGTGGACAATAATCAAGTCAGAATCGCAAAATAGCCGTACAATCCTGAGTGCACGGTGTATCCTCGATCCGAAGCCTTCCGCGACCTTCATTCCTATGCTCCCACAAAGCGCAAAGACCACGCTTCGCCGAAAGACGGCGAAATCCGGCATGGATGGCGAAGCCATCTACCAGCGTATCCAGACCGGCATTCTCGAACGCAGGCTGCTGCCGGGCGCCAAGCTGGCGGAAGAACGCCTGGCCGAGGTCACCGGGGTCAGCCGGACCAAGATCCGGCAGGTGCTGGCGCGTCTCGCCCACGAACGGGTCGTCACGCTCATTCCCAACCGTGGTGCCTACGTCGCCAGGCCCTCGGTCGAGGAGGCCCGCGAAATGTTCGAGACCCGGCGCCTGATCGAACCGGCGCTGGTCGCCAAGCTATGCCTTCAGGCCACGCCGGAAAACATCGCGGTGCTGCGCGAACACATCGCCAAAGAACAGCTCGCCCGTCAAAAGGACGACCTGCGCAGCATCATCCGGCTATCGGGAGAATTCCACATTCATCTGGTCGACATGGTGTCCACCGGCATTCTGACGCGTGTGATCCGTGAACTGACTTCACTGACCTGCCTCATCATCACGCTATACGACAAGCCGACCGCACCCGCCTGCCCCCAGAGCGAACACACCGACCTCGTCGATCTGATCGAGGCCGGCGATGCCGAAGGGGCCAGACAGCACATGCTCGACCACCTTCTGCACATCGAACGCACGCTCGCCCTGGAGGGCGAACTCCAGGCCGCGCCGGATTTCGAGGCCATTTTCGCGGACTGAGCGCCCGGGACGCTCCGCGCGGCGGCCATCGAGGCCGCCGACAGGCCTACAACAGGCCTTCCTCTCCGGTATCCAGGAACCGCTCGATCCGCGCACGCCAGCCGCTGATGTCCAGCTTCTGCGCGCGCAACCAGGCCTCGTCGTAATAACTCGTCGCGTACCGGTCGCCGCTGTCGCAGATCAGGGTGACCAGGGATCCGGCCCGCCCCTGCCGCCGCATGAGCGAGGCCATGCACAGCACGCCCATGAAGTTCGTCCCCGTCGAACCGCCCACGCGGCGGAACAGGCGCTCGGACAGCACGTGCGCCGCCGCGATCGAGGCCTCGTCGGGAATGCGGATCATCTCGTCGATGACGGTGGGGATGAAAGAGGGTTCGACGCGCGGACGGCCGATCCCTTCGATGCGGGAACCCGCCGCCGTGATGTTCATGTCGCCGCTTTGCCAGGCTTCGTAGAAGGCCGAGCCCTCGACGTCGACCACGCAGAGCCGGGTGTCCAGATTGCGGTAGCGGATGAAGCGCCCGATGGTGGCCGAGGTGCCGCCGGTGCCGGCGCTCATGACCACCCATTCGGGAACGGCATGGAATTCGCCCGACATCTGGCGGAAGATGCTTTCGGCGATATTGTTGTTGCCGCGCCAGTCCGTGGCGCGCTCGGCATGGGTGAACTGGTCCAGGTAATAGCCCCCCGCCTCGTCGGCGATGGCCTGGGCCGCGCCGTAGACTTCGCGCGCATGGTCCACGAAATGGCAGCGCCCGCCGAACCGCTCGATCGCCTCGATCTTCTGCTGGCTGGTCGAGCGCGTCATCACGGCGACGAAGGACAGGCCCAGCAGGCGGGCGAAATAGGCTTCCGACACCGCCGTCGAACCGGACGAGGCCTCGACCAGCAAGGTGTCTTCACGGATGCGGCCGTTGCAGATGCCGTAGAGGAACAGGGAACGCGCCAGGCGATGCTTGAGGCTGCCGGTCGGGTGCGTGCTCTCGTCCTTGAAATAAATGTCGATGCCGCGCAACCCCGGGAAATCGGGTTTCACCAGGTGCGTGTCGGCGGAACGCCGGCCATCGGCTTCGAGGATGCGGATGGCGCGATGCGTCCAGTCCCGGTCCTCGGGGGTCAGCGCGCTGCGCCCTGTGATGCAGTGATCCATGCGATCGGTCCCATGGCCCGATCGCGACGGGGCTGTTCGGGCGCGATTGGCGGAAGCGGTGAGATTCGAACTCACGGATGGGTCGCCCCATCGCCGGTTTTCAAGACCGGTCCATTCAACCGCTCTGGCACGCTTCCGCATTGAAGATCGAAAGTGTAGCGCATAATGCCCCCTGCACATTCGAAGGAGCGCCACATGCAAGCCATTGAAATTACCGCGCCGGGCGGGCCCGACGTCCTTCGACCGACGAACCGCCCCACCCCCGTGCCCGGTCCCGGCGAAGTCCTGATCGAGGTCGAGGCCGCCGGCGTCAACCGGCCCGACGTCTTCCAGCGCCAGGGCAGCTATCCGCCCCCCGCCGGCGCATCCGACCTGCCCGGCCTGGAAGTCGCCGGCCGCATCGTCGGCGGCGCCCCCGAATCCGCGGGATTCAAGCTGGGCGACGCCGTCTGCGCCCTGGTGACCGGCGGCGGCTATGCGCAATTCTGTACGG
>Ga0182738_1005619_pt1 | contig 13315 bp, 14 predicted proteins | sample eDN5th30CBELigMG_FD_128876 | JGI IMG/M metagenome (GOLD analysis project Ga0182738, IMG submission 128876) | Enriched Miracle-Growth compost microbial communities from Emeryville, California, USA - eDNA 5th pass 30_C BE-Lig MG (version 2)... ...
ATTGAAAACACCCGTCGCGATCAGGACCGAGCGGGCGCGGTGGGTTCCGCTCTCTGTGCCCACGGTGAAGGCGGCACCCGACGGGTCCTGCGCGAGGTGCTCGACGCGCTTCTCTTCGCGGATCGCGCCATACTTTTCTGCCTGCGCCAGCATTCGTTCGAGCAGTCCCTTGCCGGAAATGCCGTCAGGAAAGCCGGCGTGATTGTGTGTGCAGGGGATCAGCGCCGCCCGGCTGGTGCCGCAATCGAACATCCTGATCGAAAGGTGATAACGCGCCAGGTAAATGGCCGCCGTCAGGCCCGCCGGTCCCGCGCCGATGATGATGCAATCGTCCATGCTTGCATGACAACGCCTTGCCCCCCAAGAGCGATCCATGTCTTTCGCTGCTACCGTCCTTACCCTCTATCCCGAGATGTTTCCCGGGCCGCTCGGCGTGAGCCTCGCCGGGCGCGCGCTGGCAGAGGGCGTGTGGTCGATGGAGACCGTGCAGATCCGCGATTTCGCGACCGACAAGCATCGCACGGTCGATGATACGCCTGCCGGCGGCGGCGCGGGGATGGTGCTCAAGGTGGACGTGCTGGCAGCGGCCGTCGACCACGCGCGCACGCTTCATCCAGACAACCCGGTACTGGCGATGACGCCGCGCGGAAAGCCGATTTCGCAGGCCCGCATCCGTGAGCTTGCGGCGGGGCCGGGCGTCACGATCCTGTGCGGTCGGTTCGAAGGTTTCGACGAGCGGATTTTTGAGGGGCGGGAGGTCGAGGAAGTCTCGCTCGCCGATATTGTCCTCTCCGGCGGAGAGCCCGCCGCGCTGGCGGTTCTCGATGCTTGCATTCGCCTGCTTCCCGGCGTAATGGGCGCGCCTTCCAGCGGGTCCGAAGAGAGCTTCGAAGAAGGTCTCCTCGAATATCCGCACTATACCCGACCTCAGGAATGGGAAGGGCGCACGATCCCTGAAGTGCTGCGATCGGGGGATCATGCGAAGATAGCCGCATGGCGGAAACGCCGGGCGGAAGAAGATACACGGTTACGCAGGCCGGACCTTTGGGAGCGCTACAGTGGCGCTCGGGACCGTTCTGCCTCTGGCGCGCAGTTTGAAGACGAAGGTTAGGCAAATGAACCTGATCCAACAGCTCGAGGCCGAAGCGATCCAGCAGCTGGCCGGCAGCAAGGAAATTCCCGAATTCCGTCCCGGTGACACCCTGCGTGTCGGCGTGCGCGTTGTCGAAGGTGAGCGCACCCGCGTTCAGAACTACGAAGGCGTCTGCATCGCCCGCTCGAACCGCGGCATGGGCAGCAACTTCACTGTGCGGAAGATCTCGTTCGGCGAAGGCGTCGAGCGTGTGTTCCCGCTCTACTCGCCGAACATCGACAGCATCACCGTGGTTCGCCGCGGCGCCGTGCGTCGTGCGAAGCTCTATTACCTGCGTGGCCGCACCGGCAAGCGCGCTCGTATTGCCGAGCGCCGCGAGACGCAGACCGCTGAAAGCTGAGCGACAGCTTCACGGCGATCGATTTGACGAAAGGGCGTCCCGGCGGCAAACCGGGGCGCCCTTTTCATTTGTAACCATCGAGATTGCAGTTGCTCACCAAGTTGATCCCGCTGGCGGCTGCACTTGCAGTCGCGGTAGGTGCCCCCGTCGTCCACGCCCAGGAGAACAAGGTGTCCGAGAGCCAGCCGGTGCTGACCTTCGAGCGCGTCTACGAAAGCCCTTCGTTGAACGGGTCGGTCCCGAGGTTGCCGAAGCTTTCGCCCGATGGGCGCTTCCTGGCGGTGCTGCGCTACCGGCCCGAGGACAGCCAGCGCTACGACCTCTGGGCGTTCGACCGCCAGACCGGCGAATGGTCGATGCTGCAAGATTCGGAGAAGCTGGGCGGCGGGCAGGCCATATCCGAGGCGGAGAAGATGCAGCGCGAGCGCCTCGGCATCGTCAGCTTGAAAGGCATCGTTGCCTATGACTGGTCCGCCGACGGCAAGAGCATTCTAGTCCCGCTCGATGGCAAGCTCTATCTCGCGGGCATCGACGGCAGCGTGCGCGAGCTCGGCAGTTCGGGCGATGGCGAAGCGCGGAACCCGACTCTGAGTTCCACCGGGAAGTACGTGTCGTTCCTGCGCGACAACCGCCTGTGGGTCGGCGGTCTCACGGAGGCCGCCCGCGCCGTGACGCCGGACGAGGGCGAGCTGGTGCATTGGGGCGAGGCCGAGTTCATCGCCCAGGAGGAGATGGACCGTCAGGTCGGCTATTGGTGGTCGCCCGACGACAAGCGCATCGCCGTGCAACGCTATGACGACGCTCCGGTGGGCATCTGGACCCGCGCCGCCATCGGCGCGAGCGGCACCACCACGTTCGAACAGCGCTACCCGGCCGCGGGCACGCCCAATGTCGATGTTTCCCTGTTCGTGCTCGATCCCGACGGCGAGAACCGGGTTCAGGTCGATCTTGGCCCGGACAAGGACATCTACCTCGCGCGGGTTGATTGGGCCCCGGATGGCAGGACGCTCTATGTCCAGCGCCTCAACCGCGTGCAGGACAGGCTAGACCTGCTGGCGGTCGATCCGGCCACCGGCAAGAGCCGCGTACTCCTGACGGAGAATGCCGCCGAAGGGCACTGGATCAACCTTTCCGACAACTACCGCTTCCTGCGCGACGGCAGCCTGATCTGGTGGTCGGAGCGCGATGGCTATGGTCACCTCTATCGCTTTGACGGTGGCAAATGGTCGCAACTGACCAAGGGGCCGTGGGTGGTCGCGGAACTCGTCGGGGTGGACCAGGCGGAGCACCGCCTGTTTTTCACCGCGACCAAGGACAGCGTGATCGCTCGGCAGGTCTATGCGCTGGACTACCTAGCGCCGGGTGAGCCCGAACGGTTGACCGACCTGGAGTTTCACAACGTCGCCACGATGGACAAGGACGGCAAGACGCTCCTTGTCACACGCTCGTCACCCAGCCAGCCCTCGCAGGTCTACCTTGCCGACAGCGCGGGCAACCGGCTCGCGTGGGTCGAGGAGAACAGGATCGACGCCAGCCACCCGTACGCGCCGTTCCTGGCGAGCCATCGGGTGCCGCAGTTCGGCACCATAGAAGGGCCGGATGGTTCCCCTCTCCATTACAAGATGATCACGCCCGACATGGAGCCGGGCAAGCGCTACCCCGTGTTTTTCGAGCATTACGGCGGGCCCCACGCGCAGCGGGTGTTCCAGCAGTGGGGCGGCGCGCTCGAGCAGGCGATCGTCGACAGGGGTTACATCTACTTCGTGCTCGACAACCGGGGCAGTCCCAACCGCGGCGTCGAGTTCGAGAAGCAGATCTACCGGGCGATGGGCACGGTCGAGGTCGAGGACCAGAAAGCAGGCGCTGACTATCTCAAGACACTGCCGTTCGTGGATGCCTCGAAGATCGGCATCTACGGCTGGTCATACGGCGGCTACATGACGCTGAAGCAGATGCAGGCCGATCCCGGTCTTTACGCAGCGGGCATTGCTGGCGCTCCGGTGACCAAGTGGGAACTGTACGACACCAATTACACCGAGCGCTACATGGGCACGCCGCAGGCGGATGCTGACACTTACAGCAAGTCGGACGCCCTTCAGGACACCGCGAAGATGACCGATCCGCTGCTGATCATCCACGGCATGGCGGACGACAACGTGTTCTTCGAGAACAGCTCGGAACTCATCGCCAAGCTGCAACGGGAAAACCGCCAGTTCGAAATGATGCTCTATCCCGGTGAGACGCACCGCTCGAATGATCCCAGGTTGATGGCGCATCGCTGGAACACCATCTTCACCTTCCTGGAGCGCCACGGGGTAGTGCCGCCCAAGTAGGATCGACTTCACGCGCGCAACGATATTGCGACTTTGCCGCGCGGAAGAGGTGCTAGCTTGTGTTGCATCCCCCACGGGGTTAACGGGCCGCGCCCTGTGTGTTGCGGGCGTGAAAAAGAGGATTTTCAGACAATGGCTTACCGGGTGGCGGTCGTCGGGGCGACGGGCAATGTTGGGCGCGAGATGCTCGCGATCCTGGCCGAGCGCGACTTTCCCTATTCGGAGATTGCGGCCGTTGCGAGCCCGCGCTCGACCGGTACCGAGATCGAGATCGGCGACACCGGCAAGATGATCAAGTGCCACAACATCGAGCACTTCGATTTCTCGGGCTGGGATATTGCCCTGTTCGCGGCCGGTTCCGGCCCCGCGAAGGAATATGCGCCGAAGGCTGCGGCCGCTGGTTGCGTGGTGATCGACAACTCGTCGCTCTACCGCATGGACCCGGACGTGCCGCTGATCGTGCCCGAAGTGAACCCGGACGCGATCGACGACTACAAGAAGCGCAACATCATCGCGAACCCGAACTGCTCGACCGCGCAGCTCGTCGTGGCGCTCAAGCCGCTGCACGATGCGGCGACGATCAAGCGCGTGGTCGTCTCGACCTACCAGTCGACCTCGGGCGCCGGGAAGGCCGGTATGGACGAGCTGTTCGAGCAGAGCCGCGCGATCTTCGTCGGCGATCCGGTTGAGACCAAGAAGTTCACCAAGCAGATCGCGTTCAACGTGATCCCGCACATCGACGTCTTCCTCGACGATGGTTCGACCAAGGAAGAGTGGAAGATGGTGGTCGAGACGAAGAAGATCCTCGATCCGAAGATCAAGCTCACCGCCACCTGCGTGCGCGTGCCGGTGTTCGTCGGCCACTCGGAAGCGGTGACGATCGAATTCGAGGACGAGCTTTCGGCTAAGAAGGCTCAGGACATCCTGCGTGAGGCGCCGGGTGTCATGCTGGTCGATAAGCGCGAGGATGGCGGTTACGTCACCCCGATCGAATGCGCGGGCGAATACGCCACTTACGTGAGCCGCGTGCGTGAGGATCCGACCGTCGAAAACGGCCTCATACTGTGGTGCGTGTCGGACAACCTGCGCAAGGGCGCGGCGCTCAACGCCGTGCAGATCGTGGAGCTGCTCGGCCGCCGTCACCTCAAGAAGGCCTGAGCCGCCGGCTCAGCCAGCCATTCGTCGTGGTTTGCGCCTCCGCCCTTGCGGCGGGGGCGTAGCCGCGCGAAGATCGGCTCCATGAGCACAAACGAACGTGCGAAGACCGGCGGCTGCCAGTGCGGCCGGGTCCGTTACGCCACGAAAGTCGATCCAGGCACGGCTTACCTGTGTCACTGCCGGATGTGCCAGCGCGCCACCGGAGGGGTCTCTATCGCCTTCGTAAACGTTAAACTGGCCGATACGGAGTGGACTGGCGAGCCGGACTGGTATCGCAGTTCTCCGATCGCGGAACGGCCGTTCTGTTCGCATTGCGGGACGCCCCTCGGCTTCCGCTTCATCGAGGGGAGCGACAAAATGGATTTGACGGTCGGCAGCTTCGACGATCCGTCCGATTTTGTCCCGGAGAGCCATTTTGGCGTGGAGAGCATCCACGAGGCCTGGCTCGACACCAAGGACCTTCCGCGCCAGCGCACAGACGAGCACGATACCTTGGTTGAGAGATGGACGAAGGCGACTGGCAAGGTGCCCGAATGACGACAGTGGAACGTATCCGGAGCTTCGACGGGCAGGAACTTGCCGTCCACCGGGTGGGCGAGGGCAGGCCGGTGATCCTGCTTCACGGCCTGTTCTCCAACGCCAAGACCAACTGGATCAAGTTCGGCCACGCGCAACGCATTGCGGATGCCGGCTTCGCGGCGATCATGCCGGACCTGCGCGCGCACGGGGAGAGCGCGACTCCGCATGAAGCTGCTGCCTATCCTGGCGGAGTGTTGGTCAAAGATGTGAAGGCGCTGGTGGAAGCGCTCGGTCTGACCGAGTTTGACCTCGTCGGCTTTTCCCTTGGTGCCCGCACGGCGGCAGCGGCGGTGATCGACGGCCTGCGCCCGCGCAAGCTAGTGCTGGCCGGAATGGGGCTGGAGGGTGTCGCCGGATGGAACCGGCGCGCCGACTTCTTTATCGACGCGATCGACCGCTGCGACGAGGTTCGCCACGGCGATCCAGCATTCCTCGCGGCTTCCTTCATGAAGACGATGAAGATCGACCGGGTAGCGGCGCGGTTCCTGCTTCAGGCGGTTACCGACATCGACGCGGACGATCTTGCGCGCTTGGATATGCCTACCGCGGTGATCTCCGGTGATCAGGATGCGGACAACGGTTCGCCCCAGGCGCTCGTAAATGCACTGCCGAATGCGCGTTACATTGAGGTGCCGGGCACGCACATGAGTTCCGTGACGTTGCCGGATCTGGGCGAAGCGATAACCGCCTTCCTGTCGGAAGCCTGAGGAGCAGCGTATGAGGGCGCCGGAATCTTTCGCAGCAGTTGCCGCCCTCGCGGCCTGCCTGGCACCGCCTCCGGCTGCTGCTGCGGATAGCGGCACGATGCTGATCGCGAACAAGCGGAGCAACAGCCTGTCGCGGGTTGACCTCGTGAGCGGCCGGGAGACGCATGAGGTGGCGAGCTGCACCAACCCGCACGAACTCGCGGTTTCGCCGGACAGGGTACACGTCGCGCTCGCTTGCTATAGCGGGCGAGAGCTGGAGATTTATCGCACTGCCGACCTGACGCGGGTGAAGACCATCGAGCTGGGCGAGGATGCGCGGCCGCATGGGCTCATCTGGCACGCGAATGGCGCGATCTATTCCACCGCGCAGGGGCGAGGGGCGATCGCGGTCATCAGGGAGCCGCTGTCTGAGAATCCGCAGTTGCAGGAGATCGGGAGCGGAGAAGGCGAAGGGCCGCATCTCCTCGCCGTGAGCAGGGACGGTGCCCTCGCCTGGGGTACGGTCGTGCGAAGCGGTACAGTCGTGCGGTACGACATCGCTGCCGGTCAGGAGACCGCCCGCAAGGTGCTCGGCGGCCAAGTCGAAGGTATCGCGCTCTCGGCAGACGAAGGCACCCTCTGGGTCGGTTCGAACGATGGGGCGAAGGCCTATCGTCTGGACCCGGCAACGCTGGAAGTGTTGGCCGAAGTGCAGACCGGCTCCACCCCGATCCGCATCGCAGCGCATCCTGCCGGACGCTGGGCGGTCACATCCGATCTCGGCGATGGGCAACTCTCCGTGATTGATGGCGAGAGCAATACCATCGCGCGCTCCGTGCCGGTGTCCGGCGGACGAGACGCGATCCAGGTGACACTTGTTTTTTCGGAGGACGGTTCGCGCCTTTATGCGGCCGAGACCGCCACCAACACCGTGGCCGAGATCGACTTCGAAAGCGGCGAGGTACTGCGTCGGCTGCCTTCCGGCGATGGCGGCGATGGGCTGGCAGTCTTCAAATAGCCAACGAAAAAGGGCGCGGACCGCTCGGTCCACGCCCCCTTCGCGTGTTCTGTAACGGAAAGCGGAGCTTACGCTTCGCCGGCCGGAGCCTCTTCCGCTGCATCCTCGAGCAGTTCGGCGGGAATCTCGCCGGGCTCGAGCGACGGATCGACGGTTTCGGTGAAACCTTCGCCCTCGGCGCGTTCTTCTTCAGTCATCTGGGCGATCACGTTGATGCCCTGACGCTGCAGTTCGGCTTCGTCTTCCGAACGGGCAACGTTGGCCTTGATCGTCACGCGCACCTCGGGGTGCAGCGCCACGGTCACGTCGAACATGCCGATGGTCTTGATGGGAGCGCCCATCACGACCTGCCTCTTGTCGATGTCGAAGCCCTGTTCAACGAGCGCAGTAGCAACGTCACGGACGTTGACCGAGCCGTAAAGCTGGCCGGAATTCGACGACGCGCGGATCAGGACGATCTCGGCGCCTTCGACCTTCTTGCCTTCCTTCTCGGCCTCGACGCGGCGTTCCGCGTTTTCCTTTTCAAGGCGATCGCGGTTAGCTTCGAAGACCTTCTTGTTGGCTTCGTTGGCGCGCAGCGCCTTCTTCTGCGGCAGCAGGTAGTTGCGCGCGTAGCCGTCCTTGACGGTCACGACGTCACCGATGGTGCCGAGATTTTCGATCCGCTCGAGCAGAATGATATCCATGTCCGCTCTCCTTACTTCACGATGTAGGGCAGCAGGCCCAGCTGGCGGGCGCGCTTGATGGCAGTCGAAAGTTCGCGCTGCTTCTTGCCGGACACCGCAGTGATGCGGCTCGGCACGATCTTGCCACGCTCGGACATGAAGCCCTGCAGCAGGCGCACGTCCTTGTAATCGATCGCGGGGGCGTCCTTGGCCGAGAACGGGCAGGACTTACGGCGGCGGTGAAACGGACGAGCCATTATTCTTCTCCCCGCTCGCTGCGGCGACGGCGCTCACGCTCATTGCGGCGCATCATCACGCTGGGGCCTTCTTCGTGGGCATCGACGCGGACCGTCAGGTAACGGATCACGTCTTCGTTGATGCGCTGCTGACGCTCGAGCTCGGCAACGACGTTGCCGGGGCCTTCGATGTTGAGCAGCACGAAGTGCGCCTTGCGGTTGCGGTCAATCTTGTAGGCGAGGTTCTTGAGGCCCCAAGTCTCGGTCTTGCTGACCTTACCGTTATTGGCCTCGACAATCTCGGTAGCGGCGGCGGCGAGAGCGTCGACCTGAGCCTGGCTCAAGTCTTGCCGCGCCAAAAAGACATGCTCGTAAAGCGGCATGCGCGCGTTCCTTTCATTCCATGCCGATCGCTGGCTTGTCCCGCGGGTGCGGGGGCCCCTCCGGCTTTCTTGTTTCCGCCGCCCCAAACGGGTCCGGGTACGAAGGAAGGCGCGCACATACAGTTTTCCGGCGCGATTGCAAGCGAAGCGGCACAGGGAAGGGCGCGAGCCACGTGGCATCAGTTGTTGTGACTTTGAGTCCGAAGGCCAAGGCGGTAGAGCCGCACTGACAACCGGGAGGATTTGATGAAGAAGCTCGCCGCCATGGCCATGATCGCCGCCACGCCCGTTGCCGCCCAGGAGCCTCCCGAACCGGGCCTCGAATTCGTGTTCGAGGAGATCGTCACGCTCTCGCCCGCTGTCGAGGTGGGGCAGACTTCCCGCGGCGTCAGGCGTATCATCCCCATTACGGGAGGCCGTTTCGAAGGGCCCGAAATCAGGGGCGAGGTCATGCCCGGGGGCTGGGACTGGCAACTGGACCGCCCCGATGGCTGCACCGATGTGGTGGCGGACTACTTTCTCAAGACCGACGATGGAGTAGTGATCAACATCCGCAACACCGGCAGCATCTGCCGCGCGAAGGAAGGCGAGGCTCCGATCCCGGTGCGGACGCATCCGGTGTTCGAGCCGCCCCTCGGGAAGTACGAATGGCTCGGCAAGCAGACCTTCGTCGGCACGCTCGGAATGGCGCCGGAAGGCGAGGGGCCCGCGGTGCGGATCAGGATCTACCGGGTGAAGTAACCCGCGGGTAAATACTGCCCTATCAGGTCAGCGCGTCGAGGATGCCCTGCGCGAAGGCGGTCAGGGTGTCATCACGTGCGCCCATGGCGACGATCCTGTCGCCCGGCTGGGCAACATCGAGAATGTAGCCGGCGCATTCTTCGCGGGTGGGCAGGTAAAGCGCGTTCCCGCCGGCGTTGCGGATGAGGGCAACGATCCGCTCCGAACCTTCCGAACGATCGACCGTGCCCCCGAAATAGACCGGGTCGCACATTACCGTGATGTCGGACGGATCGAGCTCGTAGGCGAAGACCTCCGCCAGTTCTTCGCCCATCTGCCTCAGCGGGCCGTAGCCATGGGGCTGGAAGAAGGCGATAACTCGGCCCGGATGCGCCTTGAGTGTCCGAAGGGTGGCGCGGCATTTCTCCGGGTTGTGACCGAAGTCGTCGATGACGGTGACGCCTGAAGGCGAGGAGCCGAGGATGTCGAACCGCCGCGCGAGACCTTTGAAAGAGCCAAGCGCGGCGACCGCCTCGGCGACGGGCGCGCCTGCGCAATAAGCGCCGGCGATCGCGGCGAGCGCGTTCGCGAGGTTGTGACGACCCGGCATGGCCAGCGTCAGCGGATGCGTTGAGCCCTCGCCGGAAATCACGGCGGTAAGGCCGGTGGTCGTATCCGCGAACGCGCTCGCCGAGATAGCGGCGGACAGGTTCTCGATGCCGAAGGTCAGTGCGCCATCGGGGGCGAGGGCCAGCGCTTCGGGATCGTCCGCGTTGACCGCCGTTCGCTCCGATGCGCGAAGGAAGTCGCCGAACAATACGCGCAGCTCGTCCATGCTCTTGTGATCGAGGCTGACGTTGAGCAACACGGCGACGCTCGGGCGATAAAGGGCGATGGAGCCGTCGCTCTCGTCGACTTCGCTGACATAGACTTCGCCGCTGCCGATCACGGCGCTAGCAAACGGTGCGTCGGGCGAAACGAAGTTCTTCATCACCGCGCCGTTCATCACGGTGGGCGTGCGCCCAGTGGCGTGGAGAATCCATCCGAGCATCCCGGTGACGGTCGACTTCCCACTGGTCCCGGCAATCCCGACCGACAATGGGGCGGCGTTGAACAGGGCGGCGTTCAGCTCGGCGCGGCTGAGGCGGCGATTGCCCAGTTCTTTCGCGCGAACCATTTCCGGCACGGTGTCCTCGACCGCGGCCGAAGCGACCAGAACCTGGTCAGCACTGACGATGCCGCTCCCATCCTGCGGTGAAAGCATGAAGCCCTGTCGTTCGAGCCAGGCGAACTTCTCTGGCGTGCGGCCCTGGTCCCGGCTCCGGTCCGATCCCGCGACTTCAGCGCCAAGCCCCTTCAGGATCATCGCCAGCGGCAACATGCCGGAGCCTCCGATCCCGCAAAAGAACCAGGGCTGCGCGGCGAGATCGTTGGCTGCGGTCATGCCGCAAGCGCTATGCTGTTGTCGCGGGCAAGACAAGGCGGCTAGGAAGCGCAATGCCTCGGATTGCCATCTGTGCGCCTGCTACGCCGATCACGCCTGAGGATGCGGTGCGCGTGGAGGAGATCGCCTTCGAGCTTCCCGGCATCGAGATCGACTTTCACCCGCAGTGTTTCGCGGAATGCGGCCATTTTGCCGGTCCGGACGAACAGAGGCTCGCCGCGTTTCTCGACTGCGCGAACGATCCGAGCTTCGATGCGGTGTGGTTTGCGCGTGGGGGCTATGGCTCCAACCGTATTGCCGCGCAGGCCGTGGCGGGGCTTGAGAGCGCCGCGCGCTGCAAGACCTACCTTGGCTATTCGGACATGGGCTACCTCTTGGCCGCACTCTACAAGGCCGGGATCGGCAGGCCGGTACACGGGCCGATGGTAGTCGACATTCGCCGTGCCGATGGAGCGCAGGCCGTGCGGCGGGCGCTGCAGTTCTTCGCCGGGGATCGCAGCGGGCTAGAACCGGAACTCGACGAGAGGCCCACAGTCGCCTTCAACCTCATGACTCTCGCTGCGCTTGTGGGTGCGGAACTGATGCCGGACCTTACGGGCCACGTGGTGGTGGTCGAGGAAGTTTCGGAGCACCTCTACGCGATCGACCGCCTGTTCTTTCACGTGACGCAGCATCTGGCAGGCATCGCAGGAATCAGGCTCGGCCGGGTGACCGACATTCCCGAAAACGACCGCGAATTCGGCGCGGATGCGGAGCAGATCGCCCGCGACTGGTGCGCTCGCAGCGGCATTCCCTTCCTCGGTCATGCCGAGATCGGGCACGATGTCGCCAACAGGATCGTGCCGTTCGGTGTTGCGAGACGAGGCTTGGCCTCCTAACCGCGCGCCGGAAGAAGGAGACGACATGAGGGCTTTCGTATTTCCGGGCCAGGGCAGCCAGAAGGTTGGCATGGGCGCCGAGTTGGCTGGCGCGAGCGCCGCTGCACGCGAGGTGTTCGAAGAGGTCGATGACGCGCTCGGCCAGAAACTCTCGCTGCTGATGCGCGAAGGGCCTGAGGATGAGCTTACGCTGACCGAAAACGCCCAGCCGGCGATCATGGCCAATGCTATCGCGACACTGCGGGTGCTGGAGAAGGAAGGCGGAATCTCGCTGGCTGACAACGGCGATTACGTCGCCGGTCACTCGCTTGGCGAGTACACGGCGCTGTGTGCGGTCGGGGCGTTTTCGCTCGCGGACACGGCGCGGCTGCTCAAACTGCGCGGTCAGGCGATGCAGGCTGCGGTACCGGTCGGCGAGGGCGCTATGTGCGCGCTGCTGGGCGCGGACATCGAGAAGGCGACCGAGCTGGCGAAAGCTGCCGCCGAAGGGCAGGTCTGCGAAGTCGCCAACGACAATGATCCGGGGCAGGTCGTGCTCTCGGGCAGCAAGACCGCCATCGAGCGGGCCGTTGCACTTGCCAAGGAATACGGCATCAAGCGCGGGCTGCTGCTGCCCGTCTCTGCGCCGTTCCATTGTTCGCTGATGAAGCCGGCCGCCGACGCGATGGCCGACGCGTTGGGCAAGACCCCGCCGGGCCAGTTCCGGCTGCCGCTCTATGCAAATGTCACCGCAGCGCCGGTCAGCGACCCGGCCGAGGAGCAGCGGTTGCTTGTCGAGCAGGTCACGGGCCGGGTCCGCTGGCGTGAGAGTGTGCTTGCCATGCAGGCCGCTGGCGTCGAGCATTTCGTGGAGCTCGGTGGCAAGGTGCTCGGCCCGATGATCGGCCGCACCGCGGACGGCGTCCAGACGACCAGCGTGGTTACGATGGGCGACATCGAAGTCCTGGCGAAGGAGTTGTGAGAATGTTCGACCTTTCGGGAATGACCGCCCTCGTCACGGGCTCGTCGGGCGGAATCGGTTCGGCCATCGCGAAGGCGCTCGCGGCGCAGGGCGCGAGGCTGGCGCTGAGCGGTTCGAACCCCGCCAAGCTGCGCTCCTTCCGCGAGGAACTGAACGCCGATTATCCCCACAAGGGTGACGGCGAGCACGTCGAGATCACCTGTGATCTGTCCGATACCGCGCAAGTCGAGGAGCTGGTCCCGGCGACCGTCGACACGCTCGGCAAGATCGATATCCTCGTGAACAATGCCGGCATCACGCGCGACAACCTCGCCATGCGGATGAAGGACGAGGAGTGGTCTGAGGTCATCAAGATCAACCTTGAAGCCGCTTTCCGCCTGATGCGGGCTGCTTCCAAGCCGATGATGAAGGCCCGCTTCGGGCGTATTGTCACCGTTACCAGCGTTGTCGGCGCCACCGGCAACCCAGGGCAGGTGAACTACGCTGCGGCCAAGGCCGGCCTCGTTGGCATGTCGAAGAGCCTCGCACAGGAGCTCGCGAGCCGCTCGATCACCGTCAACTGCGTGGCTCCCGGCTTCATCCGCACGGCGATGACCGAGGTGCTGCCGGACGCGCAGAAGGAAGCGCTGAACAGCCGCATTCCGATGGGCCGGATGGGCGAGGGTGAGGATATCGGTGCCGCCGTGGCTTTCCTTGCCTCGAAGGAGGCCGGGTACGTCACTGGACAGACCCTCCACGTCAATGGCGGCATGGCGATGATC
>Ga0182738_1005620_pt1 | contig 13314 bp, 13 predicted proteins | sample eDN5th30CBELigMG_FD_128876 | JGI IMG/M metagenome (GOLD analysis project Ga0182738, IMG submission 128876) | Enriched Miracle-Growth compost microbial communities from Emeryville, California, USA - eDNA 5th pass 30_C BE-Lig MG (version 2)... ...
ACTGGTTTAATCACAGACGAATTCATGGGACACTGGGTTATGTAAGCCCGATCGATTACAAACTTGAACACCTTAAAAAAGTTGTCTAGTTTAGTGTTGACATACCAAAATCTTTGAGTTAGTTCCTGTAGAAAGTAGAAGAAAACATTGTATATGTAAAAAGTGTTTAAATAAATATAAGGGTGGATGGAATTGAAACAATAATCGGCCTAGGGCCTGGAGTATGTCGCTAACTTCTTAGGGATTTTTCCTTAAGGAGTTTTTTCATTTATTAATTTTTTGTGCAAAATTGTATACATGGTCATAGTTTAGTAACAATTGATAACATTTTAGCAACAAATGATAATGATTTTCTTAAAAAAAGAACATAGGCTCTTCATATTCATTCACTAAACTGGAATCTACTATCTATGACTCCGTTGGAGGGGATTGAAGAGAAAGTCTCAATAAGGGTTGTGCAGAAAGTTTTAGGAGGAGTTCGATGAGAAAGCTAGGTCTAGGATTGGTGGTCGGAGCGATGGTTTCTTCTGCCATAGTTCCAGCAGCAGCTGCACCACCGATTAAGCTTATGATTAATGGTCAAGAGGCAAAAGTTGAAGTTCCCCAGCAAATCATCAAAGGGAGAACGATGGTTCCTATTCGAGCTGCGGCAGAAGGCTTGGGTGCTACGGTGAAGTGGGATGAAGGTCGAAGGACCATTTTTGTGTCAGTTGGTGAACCTAAAAGCGAAAGAACCCAAGAAGTCAATCGGGGTGGATCAGCGACCTCTCCCGTGAAACTGGTAATCAACGGAAAGGAAGTAAAATCGGAAGTCTCTCCACAACTGATGAAGGGGAGATCACTGGTCCCTATTCGGGCTGTGGCAGAAGGATTAGGGTATGGAGTAGAGTGGATTGATTCTCAAAACTCGGTTTGGATGACGAATCAGATCGTTAATCCGAGTGCAAAGGATTTCAATGGACAAGCCCTGATTACGCTGTCTTATGATGATGGATTGGATTCTTTTTACGATTATGCGCTGCCTTTCCATGAAAAATACGGGATTCCGGCTACTTTGAATGTGATCACCGAAAGGATCAAGGGAGGAGCGGACAGCGAATTTCTAGATGCCGGCCAAATCAAACATATTTATGACAAGGGGATCGAGATTGGCTCCCATACCTATTCTCATTATGATCCTTTAACCAGCAATACGGATGAAGACTTGGAATTTGAATTGGCGAAAAGTAAACAAATGTTATTGGAAATCGTACCGGAGGTCAACTCGATCGCGATTCCGTTTTCCCAGTACGATCCTCGAGTGAGGGAATTTGCGAAGAAACATTACAAAGCTGTCCGCGTGTTTGAACATAAACAGAACAATTTCCCGCCAAGCGATCCTTATTGGCTTCACTCAAGTATTGCGGTTACCAATGAAACGACGTTCGCCCAAGTGAAAGCCCGGATTGATGAGGCTGTGAAAAATAAGAAGTGGTGCATCATTATGCTGCATGGGATAGACCCGACAAACGATGAGTTGTACGAAATAAAACCAGCGTTGCTTGAACAAATACTTCAATATGTGAACCGTTTGGGAAGAAATAAGATCTTGCCTATCAATACGATAGATGCAGTTTCTCTAAGCTCTGAATAGGTTCTGCAGAAAGGGGAGGAAGTCAAATGAAAAGGACTGCAAGAGCAGTTTCACTTGCTATAGGGTTATGCTGTTCGTTCCTACTAGTGTCGTGCTCACAAGGAGCTTCCACGAATTCGTCGTTTGCCGAGTCACCTTTGCCAGGAGGGGGAATACAAATTCCTCATAATGAAAGAATCCATCTTTCTACCGATCAGCAATGGATCTCGTCGGAAGGCCATTTAAGTGACTTGATTAGGCTGCAGTGGACGGGTGACCGAGCAAAACCGGCCATATCATGGGCCGATGAAAAAGGGGAGGACAAGACAGCGATTATTTCGCATGATAAAGCCAACAATGCAGAACAGCATGATCATAAACATCTATCGATCGAAACCACGATGTCCCCAACCGGAAAGAACGCAGGAGAATTATTCACGAGATTCGAAGTCCCTTATGACGTGGATACCGCAGAGATTCGAACGCACTCCTCCAACTTTAATGTGATGGACGGCATCCTTCGGGTAGCCGGAGAACCTAATACGAATCGAGATCTTCAGTTTTCCAAATCCGAGCAAGGCAATGTGACGACGCCACGATGGGGCATTAGAGCGGACAGCACCTCAGAGGAAGGCGGCAATGCAGGTTCTAACTTTCAAATCGTAAGGTATTCCGACTCGGGGGAAGTCATGGATTCCCCATTATACATAAGCCGCAGTAATGGAAATGTCGGTGTTGGAGCTTCAGATCCCCAAACAAAGTTGGATGTAGAGGATAATAGTTTACGAATTCGCCAATCCTTCACACCTGCCTCCTCCACATCACCTGGGGTTCAAGGTGAAGTGGCATGGGATGAAAAGTATATTTATGTTTGTGTGGCTCCCAATACGTGGAAAAGAACAGAACTGTCTTCGTGGTAAGTCGTTACAGAAGTAAGCGTGAGCATCGTGTCTTAATATGGATTTAATTTTTTGGGTTAAACTAACCTAAACGAGCCCTATGGTTTAGGAGTGATCACATGTTGCTAACGGGGAGCATTACGTATCGTCAATGAGTGAAAAGAAGATCCTGCGGGAGCCGTTAAGTGATCTAAATATTGGAGGATATGAAACTCTTCTTTCAAAGGGAAGATTTCATATCCTTTTTTATTTGCAATATGTCCATACAATTTTGCTTATCCTCTGAAACCTTCATATCTGGATACAAAGTAGGGAAAACTTAGGTAAGGTATAGACATTTAATAAAATGGGGTGATGATTTGTTGGAACCATACGTAGAAGTCAGGAATGTCTCTAAGATTTTTGGGAAATCTCCTAAAGCTGCCATTGATTTATTAAAACAGGGGAAATCAAAGAAAGAAATCTTAAAAGAAACAGGGCTCACGGTTGGTGTAAATAATGTTAGTTTTAAAATTTATCCCGGTGAGATTTTCGTCATTATGGGTTTATCCGGAAGTGGTAAGTCAACTTTAATTCGGATGTTTAACAGGTTGATTGATCCTACCATTGGCGAAATCCTAATAAAAAATGAAGATATCGTAAAGATGAATATCGCGAGATTACGGGAAACTAGGCAAAACCGAATCAGTATGGTTTTTCAAAACTTTGCCCTTTTTCCACATAAAACGATTGTAGAAAACGCTGAATTTGGTCTTGAAATTAAAAAAGTCGCTCCGGCTGAACGACGCGAAAAAGCAATGCAAGCTTTAGAAGCTGTCGGGCTAAAAGGTTACGAATATCAATATCCTTCACAATTGAGTGGTGGAATGCAACAAAGGGTTGGGCTTGCCAGAGCGCTTGCAAGTGATACTGATATTATCTTGATGGATGAAGCCTTTAGTGCTCTTGATCCGTTAATTCGTAAAGATATGCAGGATGAATTAATTGGTATTCAAGAACAGTACAAGAAAACGATTATTTTTATCACCCATGATTTAGATGAAGCACTGCGAATTGGGGATCGAATCGCCTTAATGAAAGATGGCAGTGTCATTCAATTAGGAACACCTGAAGAAATTATGATCAAGCCAGCAAATGAATTTGTCGAGAGGTTTGTTGAAGATGTTGACTTATCGAAAGTCATCACAGCCTCACATGTGATGAAGCGAGCAGAAAAAATCAGTGTGGATCGAGGTCCAAGGGTTGCGTTAGAAATTATGCGGCATCAAGGATATTCCAGCATCTTTGTAGTGGATCGTAAAAATAAGTTGTTGGGCGCGATAACTGCTGAACAAGCACGTCAAGCCATTGATCAAAATCAATCCATTGCCGACGTCATGACAACGGATATTCCAACGGTTTCAGAAGAGACATTACTTACCGATCTAATGGATGTGATCGCAACATCCAGTTTTCCGATATCTGTGATAGATGAAGAAAAACGATTAAAAGGAATTGTGATCCGCGGGGCCGTCATTGCTGCTTTAACGGGAAATAAAGATTCTTTGAACGAATTGGAGAGTGACTAACTAAATGAATATCCCTAAAATCCCATTAGGAGAATGGGTAGATTCTTTTGTTGCATGGTTAACCATTGCATTGGCAGGACTTTTTACCTTTATAACCAATTTCATCGATGGTCTATTGAGTGTCATAGCGGATGTATTAAGTGTTGGACCTCCGATCATCCTCATTCTCATCTTGACTCTTTTGGTTACCTATACAAGCAGATGGCCATTAGGAGTTTTCACCTTAATTAGTTTACTATTAATTAATAATCTTGGGTATTGGGATTCAAGTATTCAAACAATAGCCATTGTTTTATTATCGGGAATGCTTACGATTATCATTGGGATTCCTCTGGGAATATGGTGTGCGCAAAGAAAAACAGTGCAAAACATCGTTACACCTATTTTAGACTTTATGCAAACCATGCCTGCCTTTGTTTACTTAATTCCCTCCATTTTATTTTTTGGGATTGGAGTCGTACCAGGAATTATTGCTTCCTTTATTTTTGCTATTGCCCCAACCATTCGGATGACCAATCTTGGCATTCAGAAAGTACCTAAGGATTTAATCGAAGCGGCAGATGCTTTTGGGGCAACGACCAGTCAAAAATTGTTCAAGGTCCAATTACCATTAGCGACTCCAACCATGTTGGCTGGGGTTAACCAAAGTATCATGCTTGCTTTATCCATGGTTGTTACGGCTTCCTTAGTTGGGGCACCTGGACTTGGTGCAGATGTTTACCGAGCGGTTAGTCAAATTGATGTTGGGCAAGGCTTTGAAGCTGGATTATCGATCGTCTTCATCGCCATCATTCTTGACCGGATCACGCAAAACTTACGTAACCCAGCATATGGACATGCTGTGAAGCCTAAAATCGTGTTTTCTGTTTTAGCTTTACTTGCAGTTGGTACTGCTATTGTTGTAACAATGCTAGAAGACAAAGGTGCTGTGAATGAGAATGCGAACGGTATTGGGGCCCAAACCGGATATAAAATTGTGGGGATTGAACCTGGTGCAGGATTGATGGGTTTGACAATGAACGCTTTAGAAGATTACAAGTTAGATGATTGGACCTTACTCGAAGGCTCCTCTGCAGCCATGGTTGCTGAACTGCAGAAAGCCTATACGAAACAAGCACCCATTATTATCACAGGATGGTCACCCCATTGGATGTTCTCCTCGTTTGATCTGAAATATCTTGAAGACCCGAAAGGATCCTTTGGTGGCGCTGAAGATATTCATACCATCGTAAGAAAAGGTCTTGAACAGGATGCACCTGGTGCTTATAAAATCCTTGATCAATTTTCTTGGGATCCAAGCGATATGGAAGCCGTGATGGTGGATATTACGAATGGAATGGATCCGACGGAAGCTGCTGAAAAGTGGATCGATGCTAATCCTGACAAAGTTTCTCAATGGACAAACGGTGCAAGATCAGGAAATGGTGAACCGATCAATCTTGTTTTTGTTGCTTGGGACACCGAAATAGCCAGTACATATACTATTGGTAAGGTTCTTGAGCAAAAGGGTTATGATGTGACATTGAGCCAAGTTGAAGTTGGGCCTATGTTTGCTGGTGTAGCCAATGGGAGTGCAGATGGGATGGTTGGTGCATGGCTCCCATCTACGCATATCGAATATTATAATACCTATAAGAACGATTTCGTTGACCTCGGGCGAAATCTTCATGGGACGAAGAATGGATTGGTTGTACCAGAGTACGTCGATATTAATTCTATTGAAGACTTGAAATAAAAGTAATGTTTTTTTTCTTAGGAGCCTGAGGGCTCCTTTCCTATTTAAAAACAAATCATTCGGAATATTCCTTGACAGGAATATTCCATCTGGTGTATATTGATATCAAACAAATCATTTTTAGTATCATCTGATATTTCAAAAGTGGGGTGGTATTGACACGACTATTTCATTAGTAAGAAAGAACACCAAAACGTTGGGAGACGATTCAACATGAACGTGCAAATCTTCAGTGCCCTAGCTGAACCCAACCGCCTGAATATCGTTGAACTTCTGCTAGAAGGCCCCCTACAAGTAGGGGATATTGCAAAAAAGCTTGAAATGAATCAACCTCAAACCTCTAAGCATCTCCGCGTACTTTGCGACGCTGGCCTTGTTGAGGTTCAGCCAGTAGCCAATCGGCGAATTTATAGGATAAGACCAGAACCACTTCAAGAATTGGATAGGTGGCTTAACGCTTACCGTCGTTTGTGGGAAGCAAGGATGGATCGGTTGGACGATTATTTAAATGTGTTGCAGGGCAAAAAAACGTTGAATTAATGAAGTTAAAACATTTTATTAGGTGAGTAAAGGAGAGTAGCGATGTTAAATAATGCAATGGTTTCAAGGGTAGAGGATGAAAGGGTGCTAGTCCTGGAGCGTGTATTTAATGCACCACGCGACTTAGTGTTCAAAATGTTTAAAGAGCCGGAGCATCTTAAAAATTGGTGGGGCCCGAAAGGCTGGGAGTTACCTGTTTGTAACGTTGACTTTAGACCGGGTGGCGTATGGCACTATTGCATGAAATGTATAGATCGGAATCAAGGTCAATTTTACGGTATGGAAGCTTGGGGCAAGGGTATATACAAGGTGATCATCGAGCCGGAAACCATTATGTACACCGATTATTTCTCGGATGCTGAAGGCAATGTCAACGGGGATCTGCCGTCAACAGAGGTCACACTAGAATTTATTGATCTAGACGGTAAAACGAATCTTATTAACCGTTCAGAATATGTTTCCGCGGAGGCTCTCAAGTCGGTAATGGATATGGGTATGTTACAAGGTATAACGGAAACTTGGGACCGTCTCGAAGAACTATTAAAGATAATCAAGTAAAGAGATTCTGCTGCCGACTTTTCCAACGGCTATTTTTCTTTTCTTCTTTAGGAGGTGTACAGGTGGATTTCGGATTATTGATTATAGGTATAGCCCTTTTACTTGTCTCATACTTGGTAGGTGTGAAAAAGCAAACATGGTTATTGGCTGGATTTAATGAAAAAAATATTAAAAATAAGTCTTTATTAGGTAAAGTAGTAGGTGGAGTCTTTTTTCTTCCGTTAGGCCTGTTAATCATGATCCATAGTTTTATTGACTACCCTTATGAAGCAACTGTTCTTATAGTCGCTATGTTCGTTTTGCTAACCATTGTGTATGTATTTATCAATAGAAGGTTGCTAAGTTAAAGAAAAGCTGCGGAGAAAATAAAAGGAAGTGAAAATACAATGAATGGACAGGAACGTAAAAACATCCACCCAGGTATTGAAGTGGATATTGTTTTAAAACAAGATCAACGGACGGGGAAAACGACTCGTGGAATTGTAAAGGACATCCTTACAAAGTCGTCCCATCATCCACACGGGATTAAAGTGCGACTACAAGATGGACAAGTCGGCAGAGTGAAAACCATCTTCGGACAATGAATCATTCCATTTATAACACGGTAAAAATGGCTTCCTATGTAGGAAGCTTTTCTTTATTCTTAACGACAGTTATCTACAAACAAACGTGACATGAAGAATATATTACCAAAAAGGGCAAATTATATAAATGTGTTAATAACCTATTGAAGGAAATACTATCATGCATATTATTTATAACTTGTTATTCTTTTTAGCTGCATGGCGTTGGGGAGATTGGAAAAATTGGACCAATTATTACCCAACAATACTATTCTTTATTCTGCTTGATCTTTTGTATAATTTTTTAACATACAATCGACCCTTATGGATGTTTCACGAAAGATTACTCCCCACCTTACTTCCAAATCATACATTGATATCATTGCTAATAATGTTTGTTAGCTATCCTGCAACTATTATGATTTATTTAAAAAACTTCTACAAAACGGAAAAATGGGTAACACGATTTTTCCATTACATTTTTTGGGTGGTTTTATACCTTTCAGTTGAATTTATCAATATTCCATTGGGGTTAATATCTTATCATAATGGATGGGGAATGTGGGATTCAGTTGCATTTGTTATGGCAATGTTTATTATCTTACCTATTCATTATAAAAAACCATTATGGGCTTGGGCTTTCACCCTAGCAGTTCTTTTAATTTTATGGAATCAATATGATTTTCCTCAGTATCTGAAGTAAAGCTAAGAGGATTATTACATTTTGGGTGGGCTTGTAAATAGAAAAGTGTCTAACCTTACTATAGAGGCTAGACACTTTTTTAAATAACAAATGAATAGAATTCCAATTACAAATTGAAATAAAATTAGTTCTTAAATCCAATTAATTCTAAAGCCTGTTGTAAATTCCCCTTTTTTATTACGTTATCTCCAATCCTTAGGCCCTAGCTTCAGCATAGAACTTGCTATTTCTGAACGGACCCCAGTTACAACAGCCGTGCATCCCATGAGTTCAATACCATCAAACAGTTTAAATAAATGGTTTAGAACAGCCGTATCTAAAAATCAATCGAATGGATAGAGGAAACGGCCCCTAGAATTATTTATAATATAGAAGCCAAGGTTGATAATAAGGTATCAAAGGAAGATTCAATGTTAGTAGCCAAAAACTTGGAATAACTTTTTCGAATCGCTAATGTGAATTATAAAGGCTTCCGAATGGAAGCCTTTATTTATTAAGCTAAGGAGTAGAATGCCCTACTAAAGATCAAGGCTTATCCCAAAATGACGATCTATTCGATCTTTTGGTATAGCCTTTTTCAAAATTACTACGACGACAACTTCTGCCTCCTCATCCACTGCGTTGCTGCCCACTTTTCCCCAAGGATCACGGGTGCGCCACCGTGTAAGGTAAGCTCGTTTAATGTCTCATCCTGATAGAAATACTCAAAATACACCGCCATTCCTTTATGAGGGGACACGGCAAGATTGAGTTTTGGAAAATAGGTTTCGCCGCCTTTTTCTACATCACTTAAGTACATCACGAGTGTGCTGATTCTTGGATTATTTGCTGCTTTATGGGCAGAGGAAAAAAAGTCAAAATGGGCGCGATACTCTTGACCTTTCTCATAATGAAGAACTTGTAGGCCTTCCCCATGTTGCACAGGAACATTCATAATATAGGATAATCGCTTTTCAATTCTAGTGACCAGCTCATTTTCCCCTTCATCAAAAAACATACTGCTGCTAGTTCTCAGTTCATTGACTTCATGGGTTGTACTAATCTTTGAACGTTCCATTCTGTCTTGGGATAAGCGAATGAGCATATCACATTCTTCATTACTTAATACATTTCCCAAAATCACGATAAGCGGTTCATCTATTCTAGCTATGATGTTTATTTCCCGATCTTCCGTTTTAATTTTATTTCCAAGGTGTGGAAAAATCGTTGGTTCTTTCATCGGTACGATGACCGCATCCTCGCCTGCAGAGGGATCTTGAGGCTCAAGAGTGGGAGAAATCGTTCCTCTTTCAACTGTTTTCGTTTGTTCATGTCCCATAAAAATCACCTCAAAGTAAAATGTGAAGGATTGCCCCCATATGCTTTTTTCAAAAAAATAGGTTACTTGTGAAGCTTGTCATTTTCATAGAATAAGGGTTTGGTGATAAGATTTTATCAGGGCTTGAAAAAAATGTAAACTGGGAATTTTCGAGGGTTTTTTTCATGAGATTTTATCGTTCATATTCAGTTCACAAAGCTGATTTATAGTATCCCTAGAAACCATTTTGTGAGGAGCGATCGATATGAAAAAACGGATGATTTTAGATAAATGGGTCATGGCGTCTATTCTTTATGTCGGTGTAGTTGTTGGAGGATTTAGTGCATATGAGGAGTTTGTCGCGGATGAACCAAAGGCTGTAGCAGTGGCAGCACATGGAGGAAGTGAAGCAGATCATGAACCGGAGACGGCGGAGGAGAGCGTTGACCATCCTGGAGGAGAAAATGGCGCCAGCCATGAGCATGAAAGTGCTCCGGCCAATGAAACCAACGGGGTGAATGTCTACGTGCAATCCCAGAACAATGAACTTCAAATTTTCTTAAAGGATAAAACAGGAAATCCTGTACACGATTTAGAAATAAATCATGAGAAAAATTTTCATTTGATTGTCGTTGATGAGCATTTGCAAAAGTATTACCATCTGCATCCTGAACAGATAGACGAAGGGGTATTTAGCACGGCTACTGAGCTGCCTGACGGTTTTTACAAAGCCTTTGTTGACATTAAACCGAAGGATTTAGCGTATTATGTGTCACCTGTTCCTTTTATCGTGGGCAACCCGAGCGGAGCGGATCACACCCACAATGAGGGGCTAAAGGTTGACCCTGAGTTTACCCAAGTGATCGATGGCGAGAAGGTGAAGATGCAGCTTAGTTCCACGAAGATCAATGAACCTGTAACACTTACTTTTGATCTAGACAAAACCAACCTAACACCTTACCTGGGGGCAATGGGGCATGTGGTGATTTTGGATGAGATGGGGGAGAACTTCCTTCATGTTCATCCAGCGAGTGATCAGGAGCCGATTTTCGAAACACAGTTCAAACAGCCAGGCATCTATAAAATATGGGCGGAATTTAGGCAGAATGGGAAGGTTCGAGCATTTCCGTTTGTCGTGGAAATCAAAGGAGAGGATTAATTTGCCAAAGGTATTGGTTGTGGATGATGAAGCTCACATTCGTGAACTTGTCTCCCTTTATTTGAAGGATGAAGGATTTGAGATTGTGGAAAAGTCCAATGGCGTAGATGCCCTGGAGTATGCGGAGAATCATCCGGTGGATTTGGTGATTTTGGATATCTTGATGCCAAAGATGGACGGCTGGGTCTTGTGCGAGAGACTGCGGGAGTTTGGGGAAATGCCGATTTTGATGATTACCGCAAAAGGGGAGGCACAGGATCGCATCCATGGGTTTAAGCTTGGAACGGATGACTATCTAGTGAAGCCATTTGATCCCGTGGAGCTGGTCCTTCGGGTGAAGGCGCTGCTTAAACGCTACCGCATTTCCACATCTAATATCGTGAAGTTGGGGAGCCTTTCGCTTGACCGATCGAGTTATCAGGTGATGGGTGAGAATGGCAGGTCGGTCACCCTTCCCATGAAGGAATTCGAATTGCTTTATAAACTGGGCAGCTATGCGGGGCAGTTGTTTACCCGTGATACGTTAATTGAGCAAATTTGGGGGATGGATTACGAAGGGGATGAGCGGACAGTCGATGTGCACATCAAGCGACTGCGTGAGCGATTTGCCGAATACGAGGCGGAATTCAAAATTGTCACCATTCGCGGCCTTGGCTATCGGTTGGAGGTGAAGCGAAATTAAATCGCTATATACTCGCATCGTGCTCATCTTCGTCGGGATTGTCATGTTGAGCCTGATTACCGCTTTTCTTTTGACGACCTGGTTATATGAAAGCCGGGCACATGGGATGATCCAAGATGTTTTGGCCGAGAACGGCACGCAAATGATTGAAATCTATCAAGCAACGCCTTCAGCTGAATTGGTCCCCTTCATGCAAAAGGTTTCCGGACTTTTCCCTACCCTTTTGCAGCTTTATGATCGGGAGGGAAAGCCACTTCTCGAGCGGGAATGGCCGCTGCAGGTTGACCCTGCCGACATAGAGGTCGTCCTTGCGGGGGAAAAGTTTAGTGGGATGAAAAAAGCCAAAAATGCTCACATGCCAAAACTGCCTGTTGTCGGAATTCCTTTTCAAGCCGATGGGCAGCCTTTTGCCTTATTTGTTACCATGCAGAGCAACGAGATGGATATGGAACTGATGAATTCTATTCATTTGTTATATGTACTGATCTTGTTTATTGGGAGTTTTCTTATTATCATCGCCACCCGCTATATCGTGAGACCGATCCGGCGTTTGACAGATGCCACCAAGCGCATGGCGAGGGGACAATTTGATATCGAACTGCCGACCAAACGAAAGGACGAGCTTGGCATTTTAAGCGTGAGCTTCAACCAAATGGCGAAAGAACTAGGGAAGCTAGATCAGATGCGGCGAGATTTCGTGTCCAACGTTTCCCATGAGATCGGGACACCATTGACCTCGATTTCCGGTTTTACCAAAGCGTTAAAGCAGAAGCAAATGAGCGAGGAAGATCGCCTACGTTATTTAACGATTATTGAAACAGAGAGTGAGAGATTATCCAGGTTGAGTCAAAATTTGCTGCGGTTATCCCGTCTGCAACATGACAATAAACCACTTAAGATTAGTCGTTATAAACTAGATGAGCAAATTCGACGGGTGGTCATCGGTTTGGAGCCCCAATGGGCGGAAAAGGATATTGAGATTGAGTTCGATGTGGAACCGCTCATGATTGAGGCAGATGAGGATCAGCTGGGGCAAGTATGGATCAATTTGTTGAGCAACAGCATCAAATTTACACCCGAGCAAGGGAAAATTGTGATAGAAGCTTCGATGAAATACAACAAGATCGTCGTCTCGATCACCGATAATGGAATGGGAATCCCCGAGGAAGAACGGGCTGATATTTTCAAACCGTTCCATAAAGTAGACAAAGCCCGTCATTCGTCTGTCAAAGGAAATGGATTAGGGTTGTCGATTGTGAAGCAGATCGTGGACAACCATCAAGGGGATATTCGCGTTTTGGGTGAGCTAGGGACAGGAGCGACTTTTGAGGTGACACTGCCGTAGGGCAGGGGTAGGGAGGAAGTGCCGGTGTAGCTAGGTTGTGAATAGGGAGAGATTCCCCCTATTTACCTCGAAAATGCGGAAAATGGTTACTTTTAGGTGGTTAAGTGTAAATTTTCCCCCTATTTTTGCGAAAACGAGACTGATTTTATTATTAAGGGGAAATTCTCCCCTTATTTTTTATAGCCAGATTAACTGCGCCCTACAAGAATCCGGGAGACTCAATTCCACCGGATTTTTTATTTGCGTTCATATTGAGTTAACAAAGCGGTTATATAGTAGGAATTAAGGTAGGAAATGGAAAGAACTTTTATACAGGAGGATAGAAAATGAGATGCATTCGTTCATATTGAGTTCATAAACCGACTGTATAGTAAAGATAAGTGATATATACCTTACCCTGGTATTGTAAAAATAAGAGGAGGTAAATAAGATGAAGAAATTAGTCCTACGTTTTGTTGTTTATGTTTTAAGTTTCGTTGTGATTGTCGGAGGGATTGGGGCCTTTGGCATGATCCGCTCGCAAGGAGATTTTTATGGGGCGTTCCGTACAGAACCGATTCCTGCTTTTCCAGCTGAGGAGAAACCTTCGCATGATCCGAAAAAACCTACGATTGCCGTTATTCTAGGAAATGAGACAACAGAAGGATCCGACT
>Ga0182738_1005622_pt1 | contig 13311 bp, 10 predicted proteins | sample eDN5th30CBELigMG_FD_128876 | JGI IMG/M metagenome (GOLD analysis project Ga0182738, IMG submission 128876) | Enriched Miracle-Growth compost microbial communities from Emeryville, California, USA - eDNA 5th pass 30_C BE-Lig MG (version 2)... ...
ATCTCCCAGTGCCATCAACTCATCGATCGCCTTTTGTACTTTACTCTCACTTTCACCGTCCAAAGCTGATGTTGGCTCATCCAAAATCAAAATCTTAGGGTCTTTTATAAATGCTCTTGCGATGGCTACTCTCTGTCTCTGACCCCCTGAAAGCTTTACGCTTTTCTTTCCTCCATCTTCATCATCTCCGCGTCCACGGCCACGGCCAAGCCTAGTCTGAAGACCATCAGGGAACTTCTTACCATCTAAAACAAATCTCGCATTAGCAAGAGTCAAAGCTCGATCTATTTGCTCTTGAGTGTGTTCTCCATGGAGTCCATAGACCAAATTTTTCTCGATTGTTTTGTCCAACAAAACAGGCTCTTGTGAGACATATCCCATTCTACTGCGTAGCCATTTAGGATCATATTTTTGAACATTTTCTCCATCTATTGTTATCACACCCTGTTTGGGAGTGTACAAGCCTTGAATCAAGTAAGAAAGAGTGGTTTTACCGCTTCCATTGGCTCCGACAATAGCCACGGATTGCCCTTTGTTGATCCTCAAGGAGATATTAGACAGCACTTCAACATTAGGCTTGGTGATATAGCTGAATGAGACATTTTTGATCTCAATATCTCCTTCTAAATTGGGCTTTGTGAAAACTTGAGACATCCTGGCCTCAGTCCTCAAGACAATCTGCAGGAATTCAAGCAAATTGGCAATATTGTCTGTCCTTTTGAAACTGTTGATCTGGCTTTTAAAGCTATTTACTGCTCTTTTAAAGGTTGACATATAGATATTGAATGTAGAGAGATCACCCACAGTAATTGCACCTTTAAAAATCAAAATTCCTCCGTACCAGATCAGACTTGTTTCCAGCACTTTATCTATCAATGAAGAGATTGTTTCAAAGATCCAATCCATCTTCTCCCTGTTCATATCATATGCATCAAGGCCGTCCTGGGCCTCCATAAACTCCTTATGCTCTTTTTTCTCAGTCGAGAAAGTCTTCACTAAAAGAATATTCTCGATTGCTTGAACTGGAATCGAATGTACTCTTTGACTGAGCTCTCTCACAGCTTTATGATCTCCTTTCTCTCTTTTAAATCCGACATAAGGCAGTAAAATCTTCAGGAAAATCACAAACAATGCCAGAATCATCAATGGAGGATAAGTCTGATACATTACATAAAGACTCGCAAACAATGAGCCCACAGCTCGAATGAAAGCACTTGATTTGCCAAACCAACTTTTTATCATGCCATGGATCCCTCCATTCAATATCTTTCTTAAGTCTTGGAAAGTCTTCTGGTCAAAGTACTCCATATCGCACTGTAAAAGTCTTCTGTAGGTTTCTGCCTTGAGCTGGTGGTCTAATGATTGAAAGGCTTTTTGGTTTACAATGCCACTAAATCTCTCCAGACAATGAGATGAGATTTTCACCACAAAAATCTGGGTGCAAAGGTCCTGAAGCTCAGTTTGGTCTTTGCTTCTGGTCACAATGTCAATAATGTCTCCTGTATATTTGGGAATCAATAATGAGACTCCGATGGTGACGAGCATAATGAGATAAGAGACAATAAGGCTGATGATCACGGGTTTAAGAAGAGGTAAGATGACTTTGGTGAGGTTTTTTGTTTCATTTAGTTTGTGATAAGTCGCTTTAAGGTCGAGAAGCTGGAGCTTGACTTTGGATATAACACCCATGAGATGGAATAAAGGAATAATTATTTAGTGATAGGTGAAATTTTTAGGGATATTAAGGAAATTTTTCTCGCATCAGATGACACCAATAGAAATCTGATACTTTAATGATTTTATGATGATCCCAAAAAAGCAGAGGATTGACTGGCAAGAGAAACTTCAAATTAATACTAGGAAAATATGAAGGCAAGACCTGCTTTTTTCTGGTGGGAAGTCCATGGAAGTTGGATAAAAAAACTCATCCAAAAATAGACATGTTCTTCATTTTCGTTTTGAGAAAATACGAGTTTTATTAAGTTGCCTTCAAGGGAACGAGGGTGAATATTTTTATTCTCAAATTTTTTGTTAAAAAGGAAGCAATAAAACTTTCCAGAGAAGAAAGGAACTCTCCAAAGTGTTTTGAAAACAAAGAAAAATCCTTTAAAAAATTTTAAGAGACAAATTTTTTCTTTGAAATTTGAGTTCAATTCAAATTTTTAAAAGGTCTGATAAAAAACTTTTGAATTATTTGAAAATTTTATCTCATTTCCAGTCAGACTATTTTAACTTTCTCAGAACCTTCAATTCAAGCTTTTCATCTCGACCAGCCTGTTTCATTAAAGAAACTTCTATTTTCTTGTCTGAAGAGAAAGTTCGAAAGAATTTCCAAAGACAAAATTCAATTTTTTCAATCATGGCCAAAACAATCAAACCCAACTTTATCACTTTAAATTCGAAAATTTTTGAATTCTTTACAGAACATTCCTTCTTAAGCTTTATCTATGATTTTCAACAAACGGAAACATCATGAATTTATTAACCAAACAATTCAATGACATAACCGTTCTATTAATTGAAATTCCAGCAAGAAAGATCGTTAAGGGCTAAATTATTAGCTTTCACTTTTATTACTATTTTAGTCTGTATGTTTTTCATCCAAATTTATTGTCTACCAATAGCCTAATCATATCTGAAAACGCACCTCAAACTGAAAGCCTCACAACCAATCATCTTCATCTATTCAAAAAAAATCCCACAAATAACTCTCAAAATTTTTAAAATAGGAGGGAAAATAGGCCTAATTTTCACTACTGAAGAAAAATCTCATCTCACTTTCCAAAAGATCCAACTCTCTTGTAAATCTATCCAAAATTTAAATTCAAATGTTTGCTTTGCAATGGGGAAAATCAATTTGGAGTTATCTTTCTTCTTCTACTTTGGATCAATCAGAAAAAATTTTCTGGCTAACTGACATTTTTCGTGAGCCAATCAACTCTAATAGAAATCAACCAAACTTTCAAAAAACACCAAAAGAAACAGCGAAATAAGTAGCTCGGAATCTATTAGAATTTAGAAATCCAAAATTTAGTCCTCTCATAAACTTCGAAACACACACCATTAAAACGGCCAAAAATAAAATTGCAACCTCTCAAAACTCTTTTCTTTCTTCTTTTTCTCTTCTTAGCCATCCTCACAATCATCCCCTTTATGTTTAAATCTCAAAGAATATCAAGGACTTATATCCAAATAAACATTCATTCCCTATTCCCTTTCTCCTTTTCCTTCAGTATAATATTATTAACTCATCACAGTTTCCCTCCATCTCTCATATACGCCATTTAATTTTTTCGCCAAAAATGGAGCCAACGTTGAATGATTATTCATAGAAACCACTCTTAATGAAAAAAAAAACTCTGTTCCAACCGCAGCGCTTATGAAATTAACTAGGGTTTTATTAAGATTTAGTTTCTCAAGTACATCTCTCTCAGATGAAAAATTCAACAATTCCTCCTGAACTCGAAATCGATCAACAAATCACTACCTTCTCTCTTGGTATTGTCAAAAACCTCTTTTCCAAAGTCGGACTCTCCCAAGATCAAGATCCTCCAGTCAAACCAATCATTTCTATCCCTCGTGAAAGCACTACGACTCGTGATTCCATATTTTCTTCTCCAAGTTCCAGTCAACAGCCTAGACGTTCGAGTCTTCGTCCTTCCTTTACAAACAGCTTCGAATTCTGGGATGATCGGCTCACTCTTAGTCCTATTACGGAAGGTTCTAGTCGAAGAAGCAGCAGTGCAACTCCAATGTCAAATATGAATAAGAATGATAAAAGAGAAAAATTGGAGTTTTCTATTCAAATTATCGATGCTGAAGAAAGTCCACACGCTGTCTCTGGCATCTCATGCTTTACTGATAATCTTGGCTTTGATCAGTCGATTGATTATTCTTATAGTCTGCCTTCTGTGGTGTTGACACATAGAGAAGATGTAAGAGACTTTTAAATTGAGCATATTTGGATGTCTAATTGTGAATTATAGTTTGCCTCAAGACTTTATAAGCAAGGATGTCTGTGGAAAAAATCAACAAAATTGTTAGTCGGATGGCAAGTAAGAATACAGTATGACGATGGGAATGATGCTAAGAGTTTTTTAGAAAAGATATTTTGAAGTGAAACCATACAAAATTTCGTATGCAAGCTCTCCAGAAAACCTTCAGAAAAGACATCAGGTTCGTAGCATAAACCTCCTGGTCCATCTTTGCGAGCTCATTGTATGAAAAATCTCCTCAGTTTCTCATATTAATAATTGCCCTAGGAGATAAAAGAGAATACTTTTACAATAAAGATAGAAGGCATAGATAAACATCTCAAACTTCGCTGTGAAACTTTCCAAGAAACGATGGAATGGGTTGATTTCCTGAAGGAATTCTTCAAATATGCCAAAGAACATTGCTATAAAAACGGAAAATATTTCAGACATCAACGAAAAACTCTTGTCAAGAGTGATATGTTTACCGAAGAAGATTTCCTTCAAGAGGCCGATACCGGAGACCTCTTACTCTTCAAATCAGTCGCAAGTCCCTGCAGTTCCTCTAATGGCAAATATAGTCATATAGCTCTTGTCGTCAAGGCTTTCGATGACATATACATCTATGATACAGTCAATAACAAAGTAAAGCACTGATTTTTATTGACATTTTTCTGACCTTTTGAAGGATGTCCGACTGAATAATTGGAAAGATTTTAAATTCCTTAAAGAGTATAAAAAATATAGAATGTATGATTTACTTAACTCCATCACCCTAACCCCCTCCTATAGAGTCACATTTAGAAAGCTACACATTGATAATCCAGACACAAAAGGACTTATTTCCCTCAGAATTTATAAAAATATAATGAATCGATCAGGCGCACTATCAGATCCCTCGCTTAACACCTTGTTTGAAAAAGTTATATTAGTTCCAGATAGTCCTGAGAACACCACGAAAAGACTTGCTTTAAGCACGACTCAAACCACAATCCTCTCTCCAAATCTCACGCAGTTGCAGGCTTCGCCTTTATCCTCTCCAGAAAAGGTTGTAAAAGCTGACGAGAAAATGCTTTCTGGTCAGCTTATTGCAGCCTTGTATAAAGATATTGGTCTCCTGGATGCTTCTATGCCCGTTGCAAAGTATTTGCCAAGTAAAAAAAAGTTATTGGGAAGATGTGAGATCTTATTGTTTTTAAATAGGTACGTTTGCAAAGAATCTCAAGTTGTTGAAAGGAGGCTATTTGTCTTCAGAATATGAGCTGGTTTTCTTGAATTAAATCATCAGTCAAAGCCATAAAAAGGTTTTGTATAGAAGAACAATAAATTTGCAATTTTGAAAATATTCTTGTTTTAATCTTCAATATGAATGACACAAGTAATTCAATTTTTTGCCAAATGGAGTTGCTTGGCTCAGCTGTGCTAACCCTTTTATTTTAATTTAATTAAACGTTTCTGTCTATAAACATCTATATATATTTGTGCAGTATATTTATATTTTTGAAATATGTTTTGTTTCATACACTCTCAGTATCAAATTTTTAACTTCACTTCAAAAATCACTCATTTAATTATAAAGGTATCAAAACCTTCTGTTTTGGTTCGCAGTCTTTAAATGTAAATTTTTGGAATCTTCTATTGAGAAAAATTTTTAATTATTATTCATACTATGCAGACATACAAATCAACTTTTTCTATTGAGAAATCCAGCCAATCTATCAAAACTGACCGAATTTATTAAAAAATCAGAACAACAAAATGACAACAACAATTTGCATTTTTCAATAAGCTTGACCATATTTAATGACAAAATGTTTTAGACCACCACTATCAGCATCACCTTTATACGTTTGCAGGACTTCTGTAATATCATCCAGGTATTTCGTATAAGCTTTATTATCCAGCCCACAAGTCAAATTATTCACATGCCCACATGCTTTCAACAATTTATTCAAGAATCTCACCAAGCCTTGTCCATTATTCGAGATATCCGATGTTATATTGATCTCAATTGAGAATCCTCTTCTTTCTGAATCTTTTATGTGGCCTGTCAATGCAGCAGCCTGCTCTATTATTCTTGAAAGCGTATCTTCATGAATAGCGTCCACAAAGTAAATATTATAGATGATTTGAAAGGGAGACTTTATCGTTCCAGCGTGTTCATCGATAAGTTGCATCATTTTTCGCCAATTTTCTATTCTCCATTCATTGAACCAATCCAACGAGTTTATATTGTACGAGAAGTTGATCTCATTTATCGTGGAAAACATCTTTGTATAGTAATTTATCACTCGATTCTGTATTTCATATAAAGCGTGAAAATTGAAAGTCAATTTTTCGATATAAAAAGACTCATCATATTCTTCAAAATTCTTCTCCAAAAAGTACAACAAACTGATATATTTCTCTGTTGAACAATTCCTTGGCGCCAATATCACCTTCGACCCTGACCTCTTTATAAAATTCTTTATATCCAACAAGATCGACTTCGTCTCAATCAACGTTCCAATATCAATAACCAGCTTTATCTCCAAATTCTTTATCATCAGCATGCTGAACGCTTTCTGATAATAATCTTTAAAAGGAAACACCAAGATAATATTCTTTAAATGCTGCAAACCATTCAGCTGTCTCACCAGCAAACAGAATCTTTGACTGATATCAACTTGACTTTGCGGACCCTGGTCTATCAAAGAAATCTCCTGGAGTGTTAATGGGAGCTTTGGAACCCGTGCATTTGTGATAGGAACATGAATGACGAGTTTTTGGACTCCAGGGAACGATTTGAGGTTGACATTTGGAGAATAGATATAAGATTTGACATGACGCGAGGGGCATAATTTAAGCATAGGAGCATTTTTATTTGGTTCATGTCGCAAGGAATCATCAAAGCGATGCAAACATTTGATTCTATTGATGAATTTACGAAGTGTGCGGATTCGTGAGTGCTTTGGATACACGCCAACTGTAAATCCTTGTAAATGAGTCAAGATGTTCTGTAAAGGACTGAATATCCAAACGATTGTCATCCAAAAACGAGGACTTGAAAGATATCGCAGCGTCTTGAGAGATTTAAGATATTTGGAACTTGGCCTGACAAAGACCTTGCCCCAAGATTTGTAGATGTAAAAGATATCAATATGGGGGATTTTCAATTTGCTGATTTTGAGCTGTTTGAGTTGGAGTTTCTTGAGCTGAGTGCTGGAATCAAGAATGACAGTATGTCTTTTTGGAATCGGCTTGATTTTGTTGTTTGTAGTCATGGAATGTGGAAAGAGTGTGCGAAATGAGAAAAAGAAATTGTATTGTAGTGAGAGTTTAATAATTTTTTTCGATTCGGATAAACAAAACAACACTGTTAGTGGGATTTAGGGACACACTAAATTAACTTTCCCTTAAATTATAATGAAAGTTTCGAAAAACTTCCAATCCAATAAGTCATCCTTGATTCAGATCAGAATTTCTATCTTTTATGAGTTGATATCAAATTATTTTCAAGTCTCTCCCTGATTGAAAACAAACTCTAGATCAACCCGAAACCCTCAGGTCTCACCTATCATTTTTCATCAGAAAAATCTTTGTTACTTTCTGATCTTTCTTCCTTCAACAAATCAGTGAAAAATTTTCCTCTGAACTCCTTTTTTGTTGTTTAGAACATTAAAAATTTTCTTGTAAAATCATCTATCACATAACAAGTAACTATTTTGCCTCGGAGTCAATATACCTTGATCTCACGATTTAAACAAGAAGTGCAAAATTGACTCCCAATTTCTTAACAAAATCTTTGCAAAAAAAAATCTCAAAATTTTTTTCAAGACAAGACTTCTTTCAATTTGCTTGTCAACTTCTCTTCATTCTCGCTCAATCATTCTTTGAGCTTTCGTGGTCTCCTCTGAGTCTAAATCGAATAAATTTTCTCAAAGTGAATCCAAATCTAAAATCGTACATATGAGACGAGACTGCAATTTTATTTATTTCACATCCCTAACAAAGAATTAATCTGTTTTCTCATTCAGAATGGATACACTTAGATATATATTCAACGCCACCATATTTAAATGTAACATCCCTCAAAACTATCAATTCTCTCATCCTCCCAACTCTAGATTACTTTACTGACAAGCAGAGATTTAGACACATCAAAAGATACTTTACATACAAGATTGAGAGTTTCGAATATTACAGACTTCTTGGAGTTCGAACCAAAATGATGCAACACAAGTACGTCGATAAGACTCAGCTTGCTGAAGACTATGATCCTACCAAAGAAGAATGGAAATGGATCTTGCAGGTTAAACCTAAAAAGATCAAGAAACATGGCAGATTCTGGAGTCCAGCCAAAAAAGAAGAAAAGAAATAGCGATGAAAATGCTTTTTAACATGAAAAATTTTGACACGACATAAGAGGTGTGTATAGTCTTATAAAGGTGAGGGGTTACAAATAATTTTGTCTTGGCCTTTTCCCATCAAATGTAATAAAAAAAAGGAGAAAGCACAAGGAATCAGGAATCATGTTAATTGTGGGGAATATATATTTTATATCAACGTTTACTTGTGGATTTGACTGACTAACCACTCCATGCCTTCTTGTAAACCTATGCATTATTTAAATACACACTGTGAAAAATTTTGTTGGTACCTTCTTTAGATTTTGCTGAGCATGCCACAATAGACCATTGTCTCTTTGTAATATTTTGTAAAGTCAAAGTTTCTGAAATCTAAAATATTCTATTATTACTCAATTTCTCCATAATAAATACCTCGTCAGCGGGGAGAGCTTGAAGTAGATCTTGTTTGTTGGCGAAGATTAACAGAGGAATTCCAGTTAAATCATCTTCCTACCACATGAAAATTATTACTCAGACTTTCAAAACAATCTCTTACGTCCAATAACATTTGAAGTTCTGAGCCACTTTCTGCTAATCTCTTCCTGTCAGCAGAATCAATGACGAAAACCAAAGCATCAGTGCCTTGGAAATAATTGGCCCAGTAAGGTCTCAATGCCTTTTGACCGCCGACATCCCAAACAGTTAATTTAAAGTCGTCATGAGCTAAATTCTTGATGTTAAAGCCCTTTGTTGGCATAATATGTGTAATATCTTCTTCAGATAAAGTCTTTAAAATGGTAGTTTTTCCTGCATTATCAAGTCCGAGAACCAGAATCCTGGCTTCTTTCTCGCTTTTACGAAGCTTTCTGATGTAAGAGAGTAAACCCTATGGATGATGAGTCGGGGTGATTGTAAATTTATACCATTTGTGCAAGATCTGTAGAGAAACCTTTATTGATTACTCCAGTTATAAATTTTTTTTTATTATACAGATCAGCAGACAAATTTAAGAAAATGAGTGTTTTTTCTTTGGAAAAACTATTTATAATGCCTTTCTCTGGGAGAGAAACTTGAAAGAGATCAGAGAGATGAGTCTCCTTTTCTTCATGTTTTTTTTTGTGAAGAAAAAAATTTTCATCAAGAAATTTTCTAAAATCTATTATTATACTCAAATTCAGAAAGATTTCAAAACAAACAAATAAAAATTCAAGTTCTCTAATCATTCCAAGAAACAAATCATTTTCTTTTTATTAAAAAAGTTTTTTGATAAGCAAGGAGGAGATAAAATATAAATTGTTACAAGTAACCAATGAGAGAGAGGGAGGGATACAAGTAATCTTGAATTTGAATCTGATACAGCTTACTTTATTAAAAAATCAGAAGGAAGGATTTGATATGTAACAATTATATTTCCTTGTAGTGAGTTACGATTAAAAATTATTTTGCGTCTTTGTCCTTCATTTGGCTGATCAACCAATCCATACCTTCTTGTAAACCTTTTTTCAAATAAATATTCACGATCCAATTTGAATTTCTTACCATCCTTAGTTTTAGCTGAGCAGGCAACAATGGACCATTGTCTATCTTTAATGTCTTGAAGAGAAAGAGCTTCGGAAATCTATTCAAAAATTCCAGGTTAACACCTTCTGTTTTTCCAAAAAATAAATCTTATACCTCATCAGCGGGAACGGCAGACATCAAATCTTGTTTGTTTGCAAAAATCAAAAGGGGAACTCCAGACAAGTCTTTTTCCTTTTCTCACTTTAATAGGTGACTCAAAATATGCTTTACTTCCAATAACTTTTGTAATTCTTCTCCACTCTTTGCCAATCTCTTCTTATCTGAGGAATCAATGACGTACACCAAAAGATCAGTGCCATTAAAGTAGTTTGACCAGTAGGCTCTGAGGGCTTCTTGACCACCGATATCCCACACAGTTAATTTAAATCCCTCATGGGCCAAATTCTTGATATTGAAGCCTTTTGTGGGCATAATCTGTGCGATATCTTCATCAGAAAGAGTTTTAAGAATGGTTGTCTTTCCGGCGTTATCAAGACCCAGAACAAGGATTCTAGCTTCTTTATCACTCTTTTTAAGTTTACGAACAAGTTGAAGTAATCCCTAGGAGAGGTTAGAGGCGGGAAGTCAACTTATTTTACCATTAATCTAAGTCAGAGAGTCTTTTCAAATCTAATAAAAGTTACGTCGGTTATGTAAAAAATTAATTGAAATCGATTTTTCAACAAAGATTTAGAAAAAAACAAAATTCCAACACTCTCTTCCTCTTTGAATAAATGATTGATTTTTTTTTTCAATAAAAAATTGATGAAGGCTTGAAAATTTTCATGATTTTTTTTCAAAAAATTTTTGTTTGAGACTGCTTTGCTTTTGTTAATTGAATAGTTGAAATTGTCAAGGTTTTTATTTTATTTGAAAAAATGATATTATAAAAAGCTACATAAGACATACAGAAGTTTAATATTCAACAAAAAAGAGTTGTTTTTGAAATACCAATTCCGAATTTTGTCAAATAATTTTTGAATCGGTGAAAAAAATTTCACTCCTCTGAAAAACTGTCTCCAAAATTATCTCAACATTTTTATCTTTTTATTCAAGTGGAAAATTTACGGAAAACTTTGCAACATTGATTTAGACTTGTTCAGTAAAAAGTATTTTATTCATTTCCTTTTAATTTATCAGCAATATAAGTTATTCATTCACAAAGATATAAAATCACAATTTCCAATAATACCTCTCAAGACTTAGAGATTTTTCACACTATTAATTTGAAACTCAAACAACTTTTTATAAGCTCCGTCTTTAGCGATAAGCTCTTTATGTGTTCCTTGCTCAACAATTTTTCCGTCATCAAAAACAACGATTTTATGGCAGTTAATGATAGTAGAGAGTCTATGAGCTACAATAATGACAGTTCTGTCCCCCAAGGCAATCAAATCATCAATAGCCTTCTGAACTTTACTCTCACTTTCACCATCCAGAGCAGAAGTAGGCTCATCAAGAATCAAGATTTTAGGGTCTTTGATGAAGGCTCTTGCAATGGCAATTCTTTGTTTTTGACCTCCAGAAAGTTTCGTGTCGCCAATCTTAGTTTTGAGACCATCAGGGAACTTTTCCTTGTTCAAGATGAATTTAGAATTAGAAAGAGTCAGAGCTTTATCAACCTGCTCTGGAGAATATTCCTCAAAAAGGCCATAAGCAATATTTTGCTCCACAGTCTTGTAAAGAAGCACAGGCTCTTGAGATACGTATCCAATATTGTGGTGGAGCCAATTGATATCGTAGTCTCTTATATCCTCACCATCGATGAAAATCCTTCCTTCAGTAGGAGTGTAGAGATTTTGAAGCAAGTATGACAAAGTAGTTTTACCGCTACCACTCACACCAACAAAAGCAACAGACTCTCCGGCATTAATCTTGAGGTTAAGGTCATGAAGTATTTCCACTTCAGGCTTGGCAGGATAGCGGAAAGAAACATTATTCACCGAGATATTTCCAGTGAGTTTAGGCTTAGTGAAATTCTGGGACTGTCTGTCTTTTGCCTTTGAGCTCTTTTCGAGCAATTTCAAAGTTTTGGTGCTCTTTTCGTAGGTTTCATATAAACCTTGAAAACGAGAATGAATAGATGCAACTGTACTGGCAAAAGTTGTAGCATACATGTTGAACATTGAAAGATCGCCTGCAGTCATCTTCCCGTCGAAAACCATTTGGCCGCCACGATAGATTAAAAACAAGTTCAATCCTTCAGAAATTATTGTTCTAGTACGACTGATATACCATGGCTCACTGTAGTATTCAGCTTCAGCTTTTCTCAACTCTTTTTGAGCATCAATATACTCTTTGTGTTCTTTATCTTCAGTCGAAAAACACTTGACCAAAAAGATATTTTGAATAGCTTCGAATGGGAGAAGCCAGGTAGCAAAACGCAATGAACCTACCTTTTCTGCATTTTTCTTGTCTGAGCTGCCGAGCAAGGATAAGACAACCAAGACAATTCTAAGGGGTAATGTCACTAAGATGATGTTTGCTAGTTCTGGACTGACGAAATACATACTGTATAAATTCCCAAAAATGCCAAATATTGCCAGCAATACTTCTTTAATTTCAGAAAAGCACAAACTTATCAAGTTATTCATTCCATCATCAAGAATTTCTCGAGCTTCACTCGGAGAGCTCTGGTCAAAAAATTCCAAATCGCAATCGAGAATCTTTCTGTAGAGCTCTGTCTTCAAATTTTCACTCAATTCTTTTCGCGTCTTTTCATTGACCTTGTAGCATACACTGCTAATTTCCCCACTCACAAGAGCGAAAATTGTCATGTCTCTCAACAAGCTCCACAAGTGATCACTATCTTTACTTCTTGTGACAATGTCAATGATACCACCCATGTACATAGGTGAGAACCAAAGTACGCAACTCTCGGCCAAGCTCAGAGCGTAATTCATCAACAAAGCAAAAAAATAGGGCTTGATAACTGGGAGAACCACTTTCATAAACTTTGAAATCTCAGCTATTTTGAGCTTGAATTGTAAGTAGGTAAATTTCTTTTGTTGTTTAGCTTTCTCATCACTTTCGCTTGTCATTTGTTTTTGCGGGATTATAAAAATTTGTTATAAAGTGTTTTCCGAACGAAACCTATTTATACTTAATTGAAAATAATAATTTGGTCAAATCTGATACTTATTTGATCAAAGGTGAGATTTATCAAAAGTTTTGTATTGAGTGTTTAATCAAAATGAAGAAAGGTCTCACGACCGTTAATTTATTAATCCATTTGATAATAGAAATTTCAATATTTTCCGAGTGAGAAATTGCAATTGAATTATCTCAGGCAACAAACTGCTTCTCCTGGGATACCCTCCAAAACTAATTTTCTTTTGACTTTATTTCTATTTCATTGTCAATTTGAATAACGCTTGTTTTGTTCCAGACTTTCCAATTTTCAATACTTCCAACTTCTTGAGAGACAAAGGGCCAGATCTAATTTCCAA
>Ga0182738_1005623_pt1 | contig 13311 bp, 14 predicted proteins | sample eDN5th30CBELigMG_FD_128876 | JGI IMG/M metagenome (GOLD analysis project Ga0182738, IMG submission 128876) | Enriched Miracle-Growth compost microbial communities from Emeryville, California, USA - eDNA 5th pass 30_C BE-Lig MG (version 2)... ...
CCCCAACTCTGCAGATGTAATTTTTCTTCGACGTTTAATGATTTTGCCTTAATAAATTCGGCTTCAGGATTTATTGCTCTTTCATCAATCATCTCTTGCAATCTTCTTTTATACGTCAAATACATGAACCAGATCAAAAATCCAAGACTTCCAAACACGAGTAGATTCACAAAAATCATTTCTCCCCATCCTTGGCTTGCAGCTTGTTCTTCTGCTTCCATCTCATAAGGACCCAACAAAGCATTTGGATCAATCTCTACATAAGCACCCGTCACAGGATCAAAGCCATCATCTAATACAAATTCATTCTCTTCCTCGACAGCTTGTTGATCTCCACTGCTGCTTGTCGCTTGTTGAGAACTTGTTGTCGTTGTTGTAGCTGTTCCTGTGTTTGTTGCTGTAGTTCCAGAGGTTCCTGTAGTGGTTCCTGTGGTGGTTCCTGTGGTGGTTCCTGTAGTGGCTCCTGTAGTGGTGGTCCCTGTAGTGGTTCCTGGAGTGGTCCCGGTGGAAGTTTGAGTACTGCCAGTGGAAGAACTTGTGGTCCCTGTGCTTGTTTGTGTCGTTCCACTAGAGGTATTTTGTGCAATTGATGTTCCAGATCCAGAAGTAGTGGAGCTAGATGTGCCTGATGTTGAAGCGGAGGAAGTGGGCTGAGTCGTTTTAGATCCACTGGTGCTTGAAGCTGACTGTGTTGAAGCAGGACTTGAGTATGTTTGGGATGAAGTGCCTGTACTACTTGCTGTTGTTGAGGTTGAGGTTGTTTCAGTAGGAGTAGAAGTAGAAGTTGGAGTGGAACTGGTTTGAGTAGAAGAACCCGATGTGGTTGAAGTGCTGGGAGTTGAGCTAGCTTGAGTAGAGGAACTAGAAGTAGGAGTTGAGGATGTTTGAGTTGTGGAAGAAGATGAAGAGGAATCAGTTGTTGCAGGGTTAGAATAGCTTCTCGTTGTCGTTACTGGAGTACTTATGGTGTCCTCAGAGCTAGTATCAGTGGATTGAGTTCCTGTGGTTGAAGTGGATTGGTCAGATGTTGTTGTAGAAGAAGCCGAAGAATCAGAAATGGGAGTGACAGCAGTTGTTGTAGGAGTTTGGGCGCCGATGAATTGAGGAGCACTTGTTTGGTCTTTCTGGACATCAGTCATGATGTCTGTTTGAGCTGTGGAAGAAGTTTCAGATGATGATCCAGATACAAGAGAGCCGTTATCAGCATAGACAAGTGGCTGATTGTATATAATTGTAGGGAGGACTTTCTCTCCCGTTAAGAGACGATCATTGAAATCGGCCTGGACCTCAAGGCCACGAAAGGATTTCTTGGAAATAGATGAAGATGATGGAGCATTGAAATTTCGAGTGGGGGTAAAAGAAAGGAGGCCTTCTTCCTTGTTGAAGTCAGAAATTAGAACAGGGGTGACTGAATGATGTAGAACAGGAGTGGGCAAACGTCGCATGTGACGAAATGAAGAATAAGGAATTATTCTAGCGTTATTAGTTTGAATTGTTGATTTTAAACGAAGGGAATTTGAATTTAGGAAAAATTAACCGGCCAATAACCTGTTAGGCCCGAATGATTGACATTTTTATGAAAAAGAGTTTATCACCACCTCTGAGGTCAAAACTCCCTTAGGGAAGACTCACTAGGCTAGCTTCTATGGATCTTCAGTCATAGGCCTTGATTTGCTGTATGAAAGTTTTTATCATTATGCCGTTCGTTTTTTTAATATTTTATCATTTATTCTCTCGGTTGTTAAAAATATTATGAAAAATTTTTTTACAATTTTTTTTTGTGTGAAAACTTGGAAATTTCTCAATGTGAAAATTTTTTTTCACACGAAAGAATTGACTTTCCGGTCCATGAAAAAAAAACTAATCAAAGCATCCTCTTCAAAGAAAATCATAAGTTTACCGTTGTTCCTCTTTTTGGTCTTGAAAATATTCAGAGCTGATAATTACAAGAATTTTCAAAGAATCAACCCATAATCTCTATAAATTATTCTCGCCAAATTTTGTTTCAAAATTTTCACCTAACCTCGCGCAAATTAATCGTAGCAAACTTTCTGAAGCACTCTAATTTTTTCATTTTCCTCAAAGTCTCATAGTAATATTTTCTTCACCTTCCAAGCTTTTTACCTCGCCACCCAAATAATCTTCCCCAATATTTCATTCAAATAGAATCCCTTCACAAAATCCATTTTCAAGCCAAATCTCAAATGATCCCAAAAAATCATTTTAATCCCTCAAATTCTCAATATCTTTTCCTCTAACATAACATTTGGATTTTTTCATAATAAAGCATAAATATTTAATTCTAGATCATCTCTAATGCCTCCCAAGAAAAGTTCAAAGAAAGCTTCCAAGAAGCCCGAAAAACCTGAAGAAACTCAAGAAACTGTCCAAGAACAAACTACTCAACCCCCTGCTCCTGTTGAAGAAGTCAAGGAACAACCTCCTACTCAAACTCAACCCGCTCCTACTACTCAAACTACAACTGAAGGTATCTCCTAATCCCTTGCCTTCCAGAGCTAAACTTTCTCAAAGAACCTGCCAAGACTACTCCTGTCCAAGCAACAACAGCAGTAAATAAAAGCAAAAGTGTTATATTTTTATGCTAAAAAAATAATTAGACTGTTCACACACATTCAGAACCAAAGGATATTGGTGTCGAAAAAGTTGTTCATTTGAAGAGTGAACAACCTGTGACTACTGATATTTTGAAACTCCGTCAAGCTAGATTTGGAACTGATTTGTCTGGTGTTGTTGATACTGTTCATGCTGCAAAGGTTTATTAGATTATTTTGAAAGGGATTTTTGAGCTAAAAATATTGGAATAGATTGCTGAAGAAGAAGAACGTAAAAAGAAGGAAAGAGCCAAGAGATTCGGATTGCCTGATCCTTCTGAAGAAGATGAAAAGAAGAAATTAAGAGCTCAAAGATTTGGCATTGAACTTCCTGTAAGAGAAAATTTTTCAAAGGAAAATTTGAATCTCATTTTTTTTGTAAAGCCTTCGAAAGAAGAAGAAGAGAAAAAGAAAGAAGCCAGAAGACAAAGATTTGGTGATATGCCATTAAGTGAAAATGAACAAAAATTGAAGGCAAGATTACAAAGATTTGGACCCACTTCCACTGAAGGTTTGGGTGACCCAACTAAGAAGATTAAGTCTTAAATTTTGAACGTGAATAGATAACCTTTCTAGAGAACTCTAAATAATAAATATGAAAAAAATTTTGTATTAAATAACGAAATAACTAATATTTTATAATGATATCAAATCTTTTTGATTTTCATTCATTTGATATAAAGCTCTCTCCAACTAAACTTTTTCCCTCTCTTTACTTTGTGAAAAAAAAGAAAGATTTATTGACAACATCAGAGAGAATCAAAGTTATTGATATTAGAATTGGAATTTTTGCTGTCATGAAAAATTTTATTTGAGAGCAGAAATTAGTTCCTGATTAAGCCAAAGTTTTTTTAGCAGTCTTGATGACAAATATGTATATAACGTTGAGAAAAGATGACAATATGAATTTTACAGAGACTTGAATACCAAAAGAGATATCAAAGTCAAATACAGTGAAAAATTTCGAGATCACTGGCAAAGCTCCATATGATTAAAACGCGCCTGACCTCCTATGGAAACCGAAGAGCTTTCTCCAGAATACAGCCCAATTATTGAATAACAAAAAAGACATCCAAGAAACTTCTCTGATTTATTGATTGCCTTCACAGAAACTTATAAATTATAAAAAAAAGTCTGACCTCTTTATAAACCGCAAAAACTAAGAGCGAGGATTGACAGGCTATAATAAAATCAATACGTATTAAAATTATCAAGCCCAGAATTTTGAAATCTCATACCGTCATTCTTCGGACTAAGGACCCGTCCCTCAAAAATTTTTATGAATTTCGGAAGCTCTTGACGAACAGAGTCAAAAGAGAGCTGAGGGCCTCAAGGAGAGAAGTTTTTTTTAGAAAAATTTATTTGGAAGAATTTTCTGAGAGTCTTTCTGAGAAGAGAAGTCCTCATTAAAAGAGCGATCTGAAATAAAAGAATAATAATAATAATGGCTTTTGATCGCAGAGGGTTCTGGTTTTTATTCAATCTAAAATAAGAATTAATTTTTCGGGGTTTTATGGAATATTAATTCTTATGGGAATTTTTTATACAAAAATTATTAATCAAATCAAACTACTCTATCAGCATCTCTCCGTTAGAAATATCTCCTGATCTCATCACGAGAGTGAATATCCTTGTCCCAAGAATCAAAGGATTCTCACAAAGAGCCTTCAGACCTTTATTCCAATAAAAAATGTTGATTAATTTAATTTTATTGATCATTAAGGACCTTCTTCAGCTTCTAATCAAATCCCCTTTTATCTATTTCTTCTGTAATACAAAATATCAAGCCCATTCAAGGAGAAAGATAACGTATGCCAGTCGCTTCATCAACTGTTCAATTCACGAGACCCATATTTAGATAGAGAAAAATTAATTATTATCAGTCAAGACATCGAACTAAAAATAAACAAAAAAGCGAGAATAAAAATTTTTTTGTGATTAATTTAATTTGTTTCTTATAATTTATTTTTCGGACAAACTCAGCAGGATTTAATTTTGGTTGAATGAATTTCTTAAGATTAGGATCCTCCAAAGTAACTCTCTTTCCTTTCTTCTCTCTTAACATCCTCAGTCTAAAGACAAAGAAGAGTCTAATCATTCTAAATCTGAAGACATCCTCAAAGCCAAGGGTATATGGGACTATTTCCAAGATATTAGCCCTGATATTCTCAACAAAAGAGTCATGTCTGGTACTTTCCCTTCTTCCTTGAAAAGCCTTTGTAATCCTTCTATTAGGATGGCTTCGTAAAAGAAGTAAAGGTAAAACCAAATATTTCCAAAATAGATGGTTCATTCTGGTTTCTGCTAGACAATTAGTAATTAACTAACTATATTTTTCACTATAAAAAATTCTTAGAGAAATGATTGTCCTCTCGATGAAGAAATCCTCAACGTGAGCTCTCTTCCTCCTTGGATGGAGCTTGAAATCATTTATTATTTCGATGATAAAGAAATCCTCAGTGACGCCAAATATCTCAAAACAATCGAACTCAAGTATTCCCCTTTACCCTTTTCTTTTTGAAACAATATAAAGGGACTGCAATGGTGTTATCGTTAAAGATATGACTAAAAGTAAAGATAAAGGTTTCACCTTCAAGGTATATTGAGTAGTAATTCGCTCTCTAAAAATTTAATAGATCGATATGGGTGATACTATCTATCACTTGAACGCTGAAACTCTTCAAGAAAATCAATTGTAACCTTAAAATGAATAGCATTTCTCCTAACAGTCTTAGGTGGGTTCAAGCTGTCGAGCACTCTAGAATTACAGCTCAAGAACAAGCTAGAAGTAGACTTGGAGGCCTCAAAAAGAATATCGCTCTTATCCAAAAGATCCATGCTGATGGAGTAACGTTCAAAAATTTCCTTTGCTTATCATCGTACAGGGTCTTTCAAAATTACAAGATAAGGTTATTGATGATTACCTGAGAATCCAAGATTTACATCCGATTACCGAGTAATAGAAATCCTGCCTTTTTTGAGGCCTAACCTCTGTCATTAGCTTTGATAATTTGGATGAATTCTTGGGACAAAATGAAAAACTCCTTGAAGATTTCCTTGCCGTAAAGATCCCCAATTTTTCTCTTTTTAAATAATTCAAAAGACAATCGACGCTTGTCTCGCCTTGGATCCTCCCAGAAAAGACATTATCGAAGAGTATTTCCCTGTCTATCATGATAAGGCTTGCCAAATGCCCACCATTTATTATGAAAGCAACAAAGCTTCCATTCAAGTAATCAACTCCTTTTGGATCCTGAGAAATAACTCTGTGACTCTAGAATATGGAGATTATCAAGATTTTGAATTGGTTGTTCTCATATACTTCTTCCTTGTCTCTCTTTGGAATCAAGGATCTCAGATTAACTGCTAGTATCAAGGCTTTGACATCTGTTTTAACCAAGAAAATGCTCAAAACAGGAACTACTATGGTTTTCAACATTCTTCTCCAAGTAAAAAAACTCAAAGGGAATATTTATTTCAATTCAATAAACTAGTTGAGAGATGCTGAGACGTGTGAACTTGTTGATGGTCTTAAGCAAACAACTGGACCTCTCGATCTTTTCAAAATCTTGAATGAAACTTTTGAAAATTACAAGAGATGTAGTTATAAGGAAGTAGCCGAAAAAATGCTTGTTATCCTCAAAAGAGAAATCTTTTATTATCAAAATTATCTCGAAATCCTTTTGGTACTTTTTTCAGCCTGACCTTCTCATTAATTCTCTTCAAAAAGAAAGATCAAAAGTTCACAGTTGAAAAGTATATTGGATTGAGTAATGATACTCTTTCATACATCAAGAATATCAATGATTTCGCTTCTTATGCTACTCAAGTCACTGGCTTGCCTGAAGAAGAAGTCGAAAAAGTAATAATCGTCTCGCGAGAGAATAACTAACCTTCTCCTTATAGTTACTTGAAAAAGAAGAAGCTGTCCGCAAATTCGTTCACATTGGTAATATTGCCTTTGAAAAATTAGTCGATGCTGCTTTCTGGAATCTTGGTGGCCATTTCAAAGTCAACTTTATGGACCTCAAAATCGTATGATTTCCTCTAATATTCAACCCTCACCCCTCTTAGGACAATGTTCTTTCGAATATTTTGCAACCATTATCAGATATTATTGGAAGTCTTCACAAGAGTTATTCACTGAAAGTGTGGAAGCTTTGTTTCGAAAAAGTCATTATTCTTTACATGCAATGTCTTTTGAACTCATCTTCCAAACTTAAAGTCAAAGAAATCTCAGTTCTTTCTGAAAGATTGGCTAATGATAGAGATGTCTTTGAAGGAACATTTAAAGTCGGAGCTTCGGTTATGGAAGCTTGTTTGAAAGTCATTAATGATATTCTTGATTTCTTTGATACAAGCCCAGCTATTATTCCCATGAGTATATTGGAATTTAGAAGAACAAATGGTTCAGGATTTAACATGACTACTGTGAAGGCTTTGTTGAATTTAAGAGTAGACTTGACTTCTAATGAAAGAAGTGAAGCTTTAACGGGATGCAAAGAGGTATATTGAGATTAAAAAGGGTCTATCTAAATCTGATATTTCCTGTAGATTTTGTCAAACTATAAGGAGGAGAAAGGCCCAGATGGAAAAGCACAATCTGGCTTGTTCCAAAAGATCGAGGTTGAGAAACAAGAAGGTGATGCAGACGACGATGAAACTCAAGTCGAAGGTAAAGAAATTGTTTTTTAAAAAGCAGAGCTAAATTCCAATGGATAGAAGTTGAAGAGGAGGAAGAAAAGATCGAAGAAGTGGTTAAAGAAGAAAAGCCCGAAGAAAATGAAAAAGCAAGTAATAGGCTCGGATTGAAAGCACTAGAAGGATATTTGGAAAAGAAGAGTGCAGGATTTACAAAGGCTTGGGAAAAGAGATATTTTGCCATCAAGAACGGCAAATTGTACTGGTATAATAACGATAGAGCTAGAGAAGCCTTGAACTTCTTGGACCTTAAGAATGTCCATGATTGTGTCGCCAAAAAAGAAAAGAAATTCTCATTCGTAAGGCTCTTTTGATTACGACAAAAAACCTTATTCCATTCAATAGCAATATGAAGGAAAGACTTATAAGTTGAGGGCACCAAACAAAGCTGATAGGGATAAGTGGGTCCAGGTTATCAACGAATTGGTTGAAGACTTGAACTGTACCGATCCTCGTGTCAAATACGAAAATGATCTGCTTAAAATCGTGATTAAAAATTCTAGAATTATCGCTCATATTTCTCTAGATTCATGGAGGCTCATTATTTGCTGATTATGAGACAGAATGGAAGCCAAATCCAGATGAGGTAGCAGTGTTAAAGAGACAGAAGGAGGCAAGAATTTTAGAAGGAGTGGGACGTACTAATAGAGCCATTACTTTCTCAATGAGTAGTCCCAAGAAGACCCAAGAAGTCATGAAGGAACAAGATAGAAGAAAATCAATTACTTTTGATGATGATGAATTAGAAGCATAGGAGCTCTATTTAAGACATATCTCATATGAATATCAAATAAATTTGGATATTATTTATTCATTCTAATTTTTATTATTATGTTGTTTCTCTTGAAGCTTCATTCACTTGCTTGTGTAAATTGATTTAATTAAAAAGATAATTATTTATTGTGCCTCCCTGCCTCAGAAAATTAAAATTGAACTTAGAAATTTGATTATTTTCCCTCCTCTCTCAAAAACTTTTTATTAAAAAAAGTCTATTTATATTTCTTATATCAGAAGTTTAATATTTTCCATCTTCTTCTCTCCTTTGATTATTATCAAAGACACCTCCTTCTGAGTCAATATTTTGAAGACCCCGTCCATCCTAAATCCTAAACGAGTTTTTCTTATTGTTCTGGAAGGGTTGCCTCACAAGAAGAGGAAGAATTTACTCTCCTAGAACCACGAATATCCGAAAGAATTTTTTTAAATAAACAAATAAACAATCAATACGAGACATCCTCCAAAATTCTCAAGTTAAAAAAACATACACTTCAGGAGTGACAAAAGATTTAAAAAGGGCTGAATAATTTATTTGAGTGTAACATTCATAAACTTTTGCTTTCAGATTTATTTACACAAACAAAAAACAAACATCACACCAACAATGTCTGATTCTCGTTCTCAAGCCAACAAACAATCTGCTACTCAATCTCAAGATCTTGCTTCTCTTCGAAAAAGCAACAGACCTAAAAAACCTTCCCTTCTTTACGCTGATGGATTTGAAGATACTCAAAAAGTTATTGGTAACTCTCTTCTCCTCCTTATTTCCTCCTTTCTTACCCTCTCCACTAGGCCGCAAAGCAAACACCAAGGGCGGACGCTCTTCTAACAAAGCTCTCAACGACACTCTCTCCAATTCTGAGAAGGAAATGGATCCTAAAATGGAAGAAGAAACCACAGAACGAGGTGGTGGCCTCTCTGAAAGACTCGAGTAACAGAGACTCTTAGTGTGTTCCTCTGACCTTTTTAGTGACGATGATGATGAATATCTTCGCTTTACAGTCCCAGAAGAGCTCGAAGATGCTTTTGGAGAAAAATATGGTTATGTGAGCTTCAAGCTCCAGATCTCTGAAGAAGGTGGCTTACTTTCCAGAATATTCCTTCTTACAATGGTTTTTAGGTCGTTCAGCACAAAGAGCAGGCGCCTCAAATGACTATCAAATGAGAAAGAACAAAAAGAAGCCTGCTTATCATGAAGATTACGCCTATGGTATAGATACTAAGAAGTCAAAGGACAAAGTCAAACCTTCTGTACAAATCCCCCAACAGCCACTTAAAAAAGGAAAAGCCGCTACTAAACCTGCCAGCGCTGCCCCTGCTACAGTTTGAACCTCGTTTCCCTTTTAAAAATTAAACTTGTACTTGTAGGATTTCCTTGATATAGTATTATCCGCTGCTATTGCTGCTCAAGCCAACCAAGCCGTAAGTGTTTTTTCCATCATTCTTCTGACTTTCCACTAGACAAGCAACGATAATGTTGGCCCAAGATCTCCTCGTGGTAATCACTCTGGAGCTACCAATAGCTATCAACCTCGTAAGACCGCGCCTTGAAAATTAAAATTAACTATGGTAGCTGGAAAGATTTCTGCTCCTAAATTCTCTCTCAATGACGAAAAGCCAGGCTCAGTGTAATCTTGGGTTATTACTTAGAATCCTAACCTTCTCTTTAGAGCTAAAAAGCAAAAGGCTTCCGTGAAAAAGACTGAGCCTAGCAAACCACTTTACCCTCAAAACGATGAATTCTATCAAAGAACTTTGGAATATAAGGATCATTATATTAAAGAAGCTGTTGTTGAAGGCAACACTGTCACTTTGAGACATACAAAAATGGCTCCCGGTAAATACATTCTTCCTGTTGGATTTTATAAATAACCCTTCTTGATGTAGTTACGATGCCCTATAAGAAGCAAAAGTTTGATTTGAGACAAGAGAAATTGGTCAATTCAAGAATTTTCAATGGAATCGAAAAGAAGGAGGTGAAGACTGAGACGGGAATCGAAGAAGAACAATCAGAAAATAACGTTAATAATGGCAATCAGATTGATTCTGAAGAGTATAAAGATTGGAGAAAAAACCTTAAGGAAAAGGAAGCAGCTCTTGCTTTACGTTTTAAAGAAGTATTGAAGAGTTACAAGCCTAGCATTCTTGTATAAATTTTTCAACAACAATCTGACCAGAGTGTTTTCAAATGTTTTTATTCGTAATTATTTACCCCTGTCCAATATATATGTTGTCAATTTGTCAATATTTTTATAATCTCAAGAGATATATTCACAGAGACAAAATATATACTGCTTGTTTTTCTTTCAAGTAACCATCGTCATATTCATTTCCATATTCAATATATTCGTATGCTTTTATTATACCCGAAAAAAATTAGTTGTTGTTTAAACAAAAAATTTCAATTACAACACAAAAAACGAAAAAACCTTTTGATTATTTCCAACAACAAGAATTTTCTCTTATGATCCAGGACAAAAATGAAGCAGAAACAGCAAAAGGAATCGACAAATACTTGCACCAAAGCACTCTTGATTTCCTCTCACATCTTGAAAACTACCAAAACGACTCACGAGAAATCTTTATACAAAGCCTTATCAAACTTCTTGAAAACATCATTACAAATCCTTACGTTGACAAATACCGCCTTATCGACCCAGACTATCAATCAGAGCCCATTATCTATAAGCAAGCCTTCCTTGCCGGATTCTTCAAGCGGATCGGCTTTATTGAAGAGAAAAATGGCAAACAGCAGATCTTCTATTATCCTTATAACGCTCCGATTCCTGCTTTAATTACTGTGCAAACGACTTTGAAGGACTTTGGGAAGCTTACAGGGGTTCAGGGGGATATTATTGATATCAGGGAAATGACGTCTTTTGAGAATTTTTTGAAGCTGAGAAATTTCTTAGCAAGTGATTTGTTAAGAAAAGAAGCGAAACCTGAAAGAATTGCTGTTGGACTCAACCTTGATGAATTAAGAGTGATTTTTGCTGAAATCAACATCAAGACCATTCGACAGTTGCTGATCTGTTATAAGCAGAGCTCGGAATTATTAGAAGAAACTCTGGGGAGAACAGTTACTCCTAAAAGACGTGCTCAACATGTCCTCAGTACGTAAGTCTTGTTTAGTAAAAATTTATGTGAGGAAAGGTATTTTAAAGGAGTTTTGGAATGAATTGGAATTCTTAAGAACAACAGCTTTTTATATTTACTCTTGTTTTGCTGACAAAGTATCTTGCAGTTTCTTGAATGATACCAACGATAATCATTCACAAGTCGCTCGGCGCGTATGATTTTCTTTGAAAGTCTGAAGAATAACATAATAGATCTTATCATTGAGTATACTTCAAGCTCAGACCTTGCTCAAGATAAACCATGGAACTTTTCTGAATCTGAGAGACTTACTCCTTGAATATATGAGATGGTATTGTCTCAATAATGAAGATCCATCCAGTAAAATGAGCATTTCAATCTGTCGTTTATGAGTCTCTAGGGGAGGAATTTCCTGAACAGATTGGCAAAGGGTTATTAGGAAGAGATAAAGTGCATGATTTTCTTGAAAATCTTGACTTGATCCTCTGTGAAAGAGTCACGCAACAAGATAAAACCAGAAGCATCAGACTTCGATCTGATAACGTAATTCATCAGTGATAGATAATTGTCTGATAAATATCGTCCTCTTTTAGTACAAAACCTGGTGTATCAGTCAGCCATTACTGTTTGAGACCAGTCAGAATGTCAATTTTAGCAAAGATCTTGAGAAATGGTTTCATACAGAGATTATCAATGATTACTATTACATGACATTTGCTACAGTAAATTTTTCTCTCTTTTTTATTGAGAATTTCTAGCAACTTATCAGTGTACATTATGGATTCGAGGTCACTTTTGATCGATTAGCTATCAATAAATTCCTTTTTGAACCTTCTAAACCGTACTACTCTGCTATATTCTCTTATCAATATTCCTCCAGTGAGTCAGGTTTCTTTTCAAAAGACGGGAGTTCAGAAAGCCAAAATAAACAAAATTTCAAAAATCCAAATCTAGAAAATTTTAGCAGATTTCTTTATAAAGGTTTAGTCCCAGCAAACCTCTATGCTTCTGTTGTCAATCAACATTTTGATATCCTCAAGTAAACTCCCTTCCTTTTCATCTATCTTCAATATTCTGCAGGGAACTTTTAAATAATGGAGTTCAATTAAATTTAAGAGACCATAAAAATCGCTCACTTCTCCATTATGCAGCTTTTATGGGAGATACCGAAATAGCGACTTATCTCATTCAAAAAGGCATCGATATAAATGCAGAAGATGATCTTGGCAAAACCCCTTTTGATATCGCCTTTGAAAACAACCACTACAATGGAAATTCCAAGTAGACAAATTACATTAAATATTTCTCACATCTCTCATTAGCGTCTGTGCAATATTAATAAAACATGGAGTTCATCCTTCTTTAAAAATCTGGGACTCTCTAATAGAAATTACCCTCAAGACAGATTCCACAGTTTTCTTGGAACTTGCCTTGAAACAGGATATCCCTTTTATTGCAAGCCTTCACGCAGAAATCCTCAAAATTCCAATCAAGCATAAATCTGCGAAAGTCCTCCAATTTCTGTATGAAAAAGCAGATCATGACACAATAAAAAAGCTCGCTTTACATCGTGACGCCGACGATAAAAACGCTCTTGGTACTTCAAATTAACTTTCGCCATTCCTTAATTTCTTTCAAGATTATGCTTTTGAAACACAGAATGAAGAGATAATAAATCTTGTTGAAAAAATCATTGGCAATGAATTTGTCTCAGCATTTCCTGAAATCATCAAAAATCAAGAATCTCAACTTGATTACAACCAACAAGTCCTCAACTCAAATCTCAAACAACTCAAAGACGTTGATGAATCCAACAGACTTGCCAACCTCGGCATGAAAACTGAAGCTGGAAACCTTCTTCCTTCGACACTCATGATGCTCTCCCATGAGCCACAACCTTTTGATATTTCTGCCTCAGAAACCTACCAGCAGTTTATCAGAACCTCTTCTCAGACATCAGAACCGGCACAACCACAACAAAATTTTCGTCCTTTTAAAAGACTCAGCCCAATAAATACGTCAGGAGGAGAGAATGACAGCAGCTTCATGGCAGCACAGACTTCTTTTAATAAATTCCTACGTGAGCCTGTGCCTCCAAAACCAAGAGAAAAAGAAACCTCTTTGA
>Ga0182738_1005624_pt1 | contig 13310 bp, 15 predicted proteins | sample eDN5th30CBELigMG_FD_128876 | JGI IMG/M metagenome (GOLD analysis project Ga0182738, IMG submission 128876) | Enriched Miracle-Growth compost microbial communities from Emeryville, California, USA - eDNA 5th pass 30_C BE-Lig MG (version 2)... ...
CGCAGTCCGCGACAACGGGGCGCTCGGAGCGCGGCAAACTGCAGAAACGAGTCAGGCCCCCTCGAGAGGGAGCCCGACCTGTTGGGGTGGCTGACGGGACTCGAACTCCCGTGGGCTGCGCGACCAGCGAATTCCGTAAGATACGGAATCATGCCTCTGGCCAGGCGGTTAGGCACCTTTTCGGGTATATGACGGGGTATCCGCAGGGCGTGGATTGGGGGCGGTTATTGGATGGCGTATTGGATGGAGTCACGCAGCGACGAACAGGCGTTCGAAAAGGGATTACCACCGCCGTGTGGGCGGGATGATCAGCCGAAGTCCAGCAGGGCAGCAGCAGCGTCGTCGGACTTCTTGGTGACGTGGGTGTAGATGTCCAGGGTGATCCGGACGGACTCGTGCCCGAGCCGTTCGCTGACCGTCTTCGGGTCGGTGCCCTCGCTGATGAGGATGGTCGCGACCGAGTGCCGTACCTCGTGCAGGTGGATGGTCGGGAGCGCCTCGACGCCGAGGTCTTTCTGTGCCCACTCGACGCGGCGTTGGAACATCTGACTGGTGCTCTGAGGGTTACGGTGCCGCTCCCAGTCGCCGACCATCGGGAAAACCCATGCCGAGCCGTGAGCCAGGTTCAGCCCACGCAGCGCCATCAGGGTCTTCCGCCACTCGCGCAACGCTGCGATGGTCGACTCCGAAACGGCGAAGTCCCGCGACTTGCCGTTTTTCGGTTTCTTGGTGTGTCCGGGCTTGTCGACGTTCAGAGTGCGGCGGATGTGCACGCGGCAGTTCTTGAAGTCGATGTCCGACCACCGCAGCGCCAGAATTTCTGACCGGCGCGCTCCGGTGGCGGCGTACATCTTCCACAGCGTGTAGTCGGAGTCCTGGCGGGTATCACGCAACCACACGAGGAACGCCGTCATCTGCTGCTGGTTCCAGACCACCATGGTCGGTGCCTGCTCTACGATCTTGGACTTCGGCGGCTTCTTCACCCGTCGCCCCTTACCGGGGTTATCGAGGATGTGGTGGTCGTCCACCGCTGCGTCGAACAACGCGCCGAGGGTGGTAGCGATCTTCGAAATGCTGTTGGCACCCAACGGGTCCGCCTTCGACCACCGCCCCGTCTCTGCGACGTTCAGCGGAGGTTCGGTCTCCATGGTCTTGTACAGCTCGTTCAGCGTGGTGGTCTTGATCTGGTCTATCGGCTTATCGCCGATGCGAGGGAACACATGCCGCGTCAATTGACGGCGGTATCCGCCCACGGTGGATTCACTCAGGGCTAACGAGTTCAGCCACTGCTCACCGAACTCCTGCAACGTAGGGGTTTTCGACCCCACACGAAGACCTCGGTCACGCTCACGCAGTGCCTTCGCCTTCGCGTCGTAGGCTGCGCCCTCCGACAGGTGCCCGCCGCTCTCGGCGTACTTGGTGCCCAGCTCGGGACGGTCGGGGTCTTTCGGGACACGGATGATGTAGCTCCACCGCGCACCGGCCTTGGTCTCGTACTCCCGTACGTGCCCCTCGTCGTGGTAGGAGGCGTTCGAGCGCTTAGCCACGATCCACCGCGCGGAGCCGATATGCCCAGGGCGGCACCTGTTCCCGCCGCCAGGCTTCAATGGCGAACTCATCGCGCTCGGCGGCGACGACAGAGGTGTCCAGCGGGGAGTCGGCGGTCAGCCAGTCCCACACCGAACCGCCAGCAGCAGCGCCACCGGACACCCTCACCGTGTCGTCCACCTCATCGGTGAGGGGCATTAGGAGAGCGGCGGGGGACACCGAAAGCGCAGCGGCGATGGCAACTAGGTCGTCCACGTCGGCGCGACGTGAGCGATTCTCGATGGCGGACAGCGTGTTTCCCGTCATGGGTCGCCCAACCTCGGTCATGCGCGCAGACAACTCAGCCAAGGTCAGTCCACGGAGCCCACGAAAGCGGGCGATGTTCGCCGCCACGGTGCGCCCGGTTAAACCGACCTCAATGGCTTTCCGTCCCATGACGGCAGATTGTGCCACAGTTTCCCTATCTTCTCGTTCGCTGCCTTTACTCTACCGTAAGATACGGAAGTTATGGTAACGTTACCCGCATGATTGAGAAACAAGCGGTCATCTCACCGCTCTACGACTACGTCGAATCGGGAAAGTACGTGCGGAAATCGGCGACGTTCATCCGCAGTGAAGTGCATGCAGGGCGACTCACCATCAAGCGAGTCGGACGCACACCGTTGATTCATCGCGACGAGCTGGACCGGTGGTTGGCGGAGGACGCGCCTAGTGAGACGGGCGACGCCGCCCGTCGTCCCAACACCGGCCGCGGAAAGAAGAAGGTCTCGGCATGACCGTCGCGCCGTTCATGGTCGACGCCTCCGCTATCCCCGTCCTCACCACTGACGAGGACGCGCGGTTCTGGGCGAAGGTGGAACGCACCGGCCACGGCGGCTGCTGGCTGTGGGCGGCATCGACGACCTCACGCGGGTACGGGTGCTATCGCCTGACCCGCACCATGCAGACCTACCTCGTGCACCGCATCGCCTGGACTATCACGAGGTTTCCGGTCCCCGAGGGCTTCACCCTTGACCACACCTGTCAGAACCGTCGTTGCGTCAATCCCGAACACCTGGAGATGGTGACGCTGCGGGTTAACTCCTGGCGGGGAGCAGGCACCCGCTGGTCGGAGTTGATGCAACCGACTATCCGCCGCATCGTCGCTCACCCATCGCCCTCCCGAATCCCAGCGGAAGACGTACCGGAACTGCTCGGGCTGAGTCCCCGCTCCCTCCGCCGCGTGATCGCTGACGGTGAGCTTGCCCCTGCCCTTGGTTGGTACGGAGCGAGGTACCACCGCCGTCTCGACCTCATCCGCTTCGTCATGAACCGCGCCGCCGAAGACGCGGGAGCGCCTGTCCTACAAGCCATCAAGCAGATGCAGGAGACCGCAGCATGACCACAGCCGCCATCCGCAACCACCTTCTCGGTCTGTCCGGAGCCTTCGCCGAGGGCAATCGCGAGGTTGTACCGAATCGCAACGTCTGCGACTACGACCACCAACACAACGAGGCTTTCACCCGCTTGTGCTGTGGGTGGGTCAGGTGTCAGGAGGCGGCAACCACCATCAATCGCCGGTACTACGCCGACTGGAACCGAGCGGGCGGTGCACTGACCGTCATCGCACCGGCCGTGCGCGAGACCGCGCTCACGGAGCTGTCTGCGGTGTGGGCGTCCGTCGTGGAGACGTACCTGGGCGAGGTTGCCGACGACTAGAGCAACAGGAGGGCGAGCCGAACCGGCGGCACCTCGGGTATCACGTCCCCGACGCCCACGATCCGCACATCCAGTGCGGGACAACATAAACGACGTTCCACCCAACCCATACAGAGAGAGAAACCAACATGTTACTGAACGACTACCTCATTCGGAACCTGCTGCGACAGGGCAAGCGGGACATTTGGACCCTGACCCAGTACGACCCATGGGCGGAGACGGCAACGCTGCGGATGGGCTGCACCATCCAGGACATCGGAGAGCACCTCCTAGAGGGTCCGAAAGGCGTTCCTGCATCGTGGACGGGTGTCCGCGACGCGGCGGCAGCGGTCTCAGCGGCGACCACGATTTCAGACGCCTCGGATGCCTCTCATCGGCTGGAGGCGCTGTGGACACCATTCGCCGCCGAGGTGCGCGCACTGCTCGTCTAACCCGCACGGAGGGTGAGCCGTCCAGGCGGCGCGGTGGGTTCGAGTCCCGCACACCCACGATTCGGCAGCAATCCCGCTGCTGGACAGCAGAAAACCCCCGTCACATGGGCTGGCACCCGACAGGGGTTTTCCAAAAGAGCTGGAGGCTCAATGGACACATCATATAGGACTCCTGTACCCGATCAAGCGGAATCAACACCACCGTCACCGGTCGTCAGCATCGTCAACGGCAACAACGCCGATCTGATCGCCGAAGTTTCGCGCCTCTACATCCGCGACGGTGCCGAAGTAGCCGATGTCACGTGGGGGAAGGGAGCGTTCTGGAGCAAGGCGAACAACGGGCGTTTCAAGGTTCAGGGCTCTGACATCGCCGAGCACATCGGCGGCAAGGACGGGATCGTTCAAGCGGACTTCTGCGACTTGCCCTACGACGACGCCAGTTTCGATGTCGTGGTTCTCGATCCTCCCTACATCCACAACCCCGGTAAGCACCAGACCGACAGCAGATATAACAACGCAGGAACCACGGCGGGGATGTACCACGCCGACATCCGCGAGTTGTACAGGGACGGTATGCGCGAAGCAATGCGCGTTCTGCGTCCGGGTGGGCTCGTGTTCGTCAAGGGCAAAGACGAAATCGAGAGCGGCAAGCAGTGCTGGAGCCAAACCGAACTCCTGCTCGACGCGCAGTCGATGGGGCTGTACGGCAAGGACGCGTTCGTGCTGGTGCCCACGTCGCGAACGTCGATGCGGCGGTGGAAAAACCAGCTCCACGCCCGCAAAGTGCACAGCTTCCTGTGGGTGTTCGAGAAGCCCGAGAAGACCAACCGACGGTGGTTCCACGTCGTCGATGAGGACGGGTTCGTGGCGCAGCGTCAAGCCCGCCAACCGCACAAGGAGATCGGCGGGTGGTGCTGGGTCTGACCGGCCAACAAGGGTGTGTCCGCAACGGCGGCGGAGGTTCGCGACCTGCACATCCACGATCCCGCAACCGTTGCGGGGCAACAGAAAACCCAACAGTAAAGGAAAAGAACATGACCCAACCGAATTACACACTGCTCAACCACTGCCACACAGCGCTACCGAACAACCATTTCTGCCTGCCTGCGACCGTGCTGCTGATCGGGCTGGAAGGGCAGCCGTCGCCGACGACGGCTAAGCGGGAGAACCCCTACTGGCATGTCGCCGACGCAGTGACACGACGACGGAGCGGCTACCCACTGCCCATCACCACCGTGCGGGCGTGCCTACTCGCCGAAGCGTTCAACGTCGCCGCCCTACGAACCACCTTGTCGGCACCTGACCTGTTGTCACTCACCGATTGGCGTTTCCTGCGGGACGCCTCTCTCGCCACTCCGGACGAGATGGTGGAGGCGATCATCGAACGCGCATCAATCGGCGGCACCTACTCGCGGCGGTTGAACGCCCTGGCTGTCCGTCTGCGGGGCTTCACGTCCGACATGGCGGCAGTGTCCTGATCTCGCACCAGGAGGGTGTGTCCGTCAAGGCGGCACTTCGGAGTTCGAGTCTCTGACACCCACGATCCCGCAGCAATCCTGCTGCTGGATAACCCAACCCGAAAGGAGTGAACCGTGATCACGGTCTACTCAAAACCAGCCTGCCCGCAGTGTGATGCCACCAAGCGGCACCTGACCACCAAAGGCGTCCCGCATCAGGTCATCGACGTGTCTCAGGACGCCTCCGCGATGGCGACGGTGCGAGGACTCGGTTACTCAACGGTGCCGGTCGTCGTGTCCGGTGGCACACACTTCAAGGGCTTCCGCCCCGACATGCTCGACGTGATGGTATCGGCATCGGCGGCGGTATGATCACCGACGAGACGTACAGCCCCGAGGATGCCGCGTCCGCATACACCGCCCGATACGCCGTTGTTCTGACCGCCGAGGCTGCCGTTGCGGCACTGCCGTTGGTGGTTGATGGACACACCTACCGCGATTTCCATTGCGACCTCGACAAACTCACCGAGTGTGTGCGACGGCGGGTTCATGAAGCCATCTCTGAGTCATGCGTCACCGTCACCGTGACGGGGACTGACGACGTGGACGAGATGAACGACGCTGCCGCTGAGGTAGTTCAACAGCGCATCGACGAGGGGCTGCTCGGTGACAACGGGCTGAGCGACATCGTGGAGCGGGCTGTGCTCGTCTCTACCGCCGCGCAGTTCGTCGAATGGCTGGTGGCCGGACAGCACGACGCCGTGGACGAGAACGGCAATCGACACCAGGTGTTCGACGTGCTGCAATACCGCAGTTTCGATGATTTCGACCCTGATCGTCTCAGCCAGGACGAGCGCAACGCCAACAACATGGCTGGTCAGGTGGCAATGGCGGCGGCGATGGTGTCGGCGGCGGGCACGGTTCCGGTGGATCGGATCGTCATGCACGCACTGCGGGAGGTGACCCCATGATCGCCGAGATGGACACCCGCAGCGGGAGCTTCAACGTCGAAGCCGTGGCGCTGCTCAGCGGGTTCCCGCTCGGCACCGTTCACACCTGGAAGTGCGACGGCACTCCTGACGAAGGCAAACTCGCAATCCGCCGTCGGGTGAGCGAAGCGCAGGCCGGTGCAGGGCGAATCCTGACCATCCTCGGCGTGGTGGCGTTCTTCGCCATGCAGGGCGGGCACACACTCATCGCCAACGGGCGGATGCTGGTGCGGGACGGGGTGCTCATCCCCGTTTATGACGGCGTGGGAGCGTGACCCGCACACCCACGAACCGCCACAATCCGTGCGGGACAACAAATTGAACGCGGGAGATCACCTTGAAGGCTACTGCGGATATCACCGACTACCTGCTGGAGGTTGGTGCCTCCGCGCTGAGTGGCGAGCACACGCACCTCGGCGATGAGGTGGGCATTGACGCGCAGCGTGTCCGCGCTCTGGCGCTACCGGACACGTTGCCCTGGTTCGAGTTGGTGGGGGAGTATTGGAACCTTCGCACCGCCGCGACCCTGACCCCGTCCAAGACCCGTTCAACGCAAGACCGCCGTGACTGGAAGAAGGCAGTCACCGCCTACGTCCACGAGCTGGGTAAAGCCGATGGTGAGGTGCCAGAGTCGGAGTGCGAGGCACATCCGCACGAGCCTTGCGATTTCGAGTGCGAAACGTATTGGAGCCCCGACGGCTACATCACCCACGGCGCGTTCCGCACGTACATCGCCGAGTTGGATCACGATTTCGTCGTCGAAGAATTCGTCGATGCCCACAACAGCCAAAGGATCAGCAGGGACACTTCCCGCCGAAACCTGTTGGTGGTGTGGTCACATGCCGAAGCACCTCTAGAAACGATGGGCAAGGCGAACTGGGAGATGCTCTTCGAGTCGGTCGGCTACGTGACCGACGACGGACCTGCTGAGCGTCCGGCAGCGCCGATCCGTCTCTACCGTGCAGCGGTAGATGCCGACGCGGCGATATCGGGGTGGTCGTGGACAAGCTCGCGGAAAGTTGCCGAGAAGTTCATCGGATGGGCAGGGGAAGAGCGCCAGATTTTCGAGGCTGACGTAGACCCCGCCCACCTGCGGGGATACACCGACTCGCGGCATGAGCAGGAGTATCTCGTGTCTGGTCTGGCGCTGAGTGACGTTCGGGTTTCGCCGCCGCCTTTGTCGGCGGCCATGAAAAACTGCCCGTAGGTGGCCATGAAAGTGCCCACCGACGGCCATTAAGAACTGCCCGCCTGCGGACACGAAAGTGCCCACCGGCGGCCATGGATCTGCCCAGACCCATCCATTGCAGCCTCGGCGCGTCGCCGCGGCTGGGGGTCTCTCCTGTGGTTTCGATACCGACGCCCAAGTCGAATCGCAACCAGCAGGAGAGACCTCAGTGAAGTCTGACGGAGAAATCATGGAAATACTCAAGGCCTACGACCTGACCGGGTCGTATCGTGCCGCCGCTGAGTTGTGCGGCTGCTCGCACCACACGGTCGCCAAGGCCGTCGAAGATCGTGACCGTGGTCTGCCGCCGGTGGTGCACCGCGCCCAGATCATCGATGACTGGCGCGATGTCCTGGAAGGCTGGGTCGCCGATTCGCGCGGGAAGATGCGCGCCGACAAGGCGCATCAACGGCTGCAAAGCTTGGGATATACCGGTAGCGAACGCACCACCCGACGGGCTGTGGCCGAGGCGAAAGCCCTATGGCGTCTGGGCAACACCAGGGTGCATCGGCCGTGGATCACCGAGCCGGGATTGTGGCTGCAATACGACTTCGGTGACGGGCCGCTCGTTGACGGGCGCAAGATCGTGTTGTTGGTGGCGTGGCTGGCGTGGTGTCGTTTCCGCGTCGTGATCGCGTTGCGCGACCGGACCGCGCCGAGCGTGTTCGCCGGCCTGGATCGGGTCTTTCGGATCATCGGCGGCGCTCCTACCTACGTGCTGACCGACAACGAGAAGACCGTGACGACCGGCCATATCGCCGGGGTTCCGGTGCGCAACCGCCACGCCGTGACGTTCGGCCGCTACTACGGGGTGTCGGTGCTGACCTGCCAACCCGCCGATCCAGCATCCAAGGGTGGGGTGGAAAACGCCGTCAAATTAGCCAAGGCCGACATCGTGCCCACCGAAACGAACCTGCTAGCCCAGTATGAAAGTTTCGCCGAGGTCGAGGCGGCATGCAGCGCGTTTATGGGTCAGGTCAACACCCGGGTGCACAAGGTGACCCGACGGGTTCCCGCCGAGATGCTCATCGAAGAACGCACCCGGTTGCATCCGATACCCGACCTGCCCCACACCACCGCACTCGGGGTGACGCGGCGGGTTCCCGACAACACCCCCATGGTTACCTTCGAGCATTGCCAATACTCGGTCCCGGCAACGCTGTTGGGACAAACCGTGTGGGTCCGTCATCACGACGGCACCGATGAGATCGTCGTCTGCGCACTCGATGACGGTGGCCCCGGCGAAGTCGCCCGGCACCGCCGCACCACCCCGGGCAACCCAGCCATCAACGACGCGCATTTCCCCGACCACCACGAAAAAGTCCCTGGCGACTACCGGGTTCGTGCCCGCACCGCCGCCGAGCATGCGTTTTTAGCGATCGGCGCCGGCGCTGCCATATGGCTTAAGGAGGCCGCCGCGGCCGGCACCGAGCGGATCAACCAGAAGATGGCCCACGCCGTGGCCTTGTCGGCCCTAGCGCCTGGCGGCGACGTCGACTGGGCACTCGGACATGCCGCCGTGCACGGCCGGTTTGCCACCGGAGATCTCGATTCGATCCTGGCGGCCAAGGGCATCGACACCACCCCTGGGCGCACCACCGAACACACGTCCTTGGCCCAGGGAACCAGCGGCTGGAACACGTTGGGCATCAACACCACCGCCAGCGATAGGCCGCTGGCGTGAACGCACTGCCCAGCACCGCACCGCTTCCTGCCGAGCTGGAGGCTTTGATGCGCAAACTGCGGCTCCCGCATGCCCGCGCCATCGCCGCCGAGGTGCTGGCCACCGCCCGCAGCCAACGCTGGGACCCTACCGAGGTGATCAAAGCGCTGCTGGCCGAGGAGTCCGCCGGACGGGCCCGCTCCATGCTGGCCTCACGGCGCAAGGCCGCGGGGTTTCCGACCGGCAAAACCTTCGACGCCTGGGACGAAACCGCCTCATCGATTCCGCTGCCCACCCAGCAGGCGCTACGCACCCTCGAATGGGTGCACCGCCGCGAAAACCTGGTGGTCTGCGGCCCGGCCGGCACCGGCAAGACGTTCTTCCTCGAAGCCCTCGGCCAACAAGTCATCGAGGCTGGAATGCCGGTGGCCTGGTTCACCCTTGAGCAGATCGGAGTGCTGGTACGCGCTCACCGCGCCGATGACTCGCTTGCCAAGGCGGTCGCCAAAATCGTGCGCGCCGAACTCGTCGTGATCGATGACGTCGGACTGCTGCCGGTGGGCACCGACGCCGCCGAAGGCCTCTACCGAATTGTGGAGGCCGCCTACGAACGTAAATCGGTGGCGATGTCATCCAACCTGCATCCGAGCGGATTCGACGAGCTGATGCCCAAGACGTTGGCCACCGCCACCGTCGACCGGCTGCTCCACCACGCCCACCTGTGCCAGACCAGCGGAGACTCCGTTCGGCTGACCCAGGCACTGCAAGGACAGGGGGTCAAAGCCTTGACCTAACCACCAACCAACAACCGGTGGCGGCCACACCCATCATGGGCAGATCCATGACCGCCACCGGGCAGTTCTTATTGGCCACCCACGGGCAGTTCTCCTGGCCACCAGTGGGCAGTTTCAGATGGCCATTGACACGCCTTCCTAACCGGCCAACGGGGCGACGGTATGCCGATCCCACAGTGAGGGGACGTAGAAGACCCCAGGTAGACAAACAGAAACGGCGACCGAGTAAACCCGGTCGCCGCTTTCCTGACGTTAGCCCAACCAACCCGTGGAGCTACCAGCCATGATACCCGAAATTCGGGAATTGTGGTGTCGCTCCGCAACGCCGTGACCTCGCTCCGGTACCGTCCCTCACGTGCCCAAATCGCCCGTGACGTACTTCGGCGGCAAACAGAGCCTGTCTGCTCGTCTCGTCGGCAGTTTCCCTGCGCACAGGCACTACGTCGAAGTGTTCGGCGGCTCGTTGGCGGTGCTACTCGCGAAGCCCCGATCACCCCAAGAAACCGTGAATGATCTTGATGGGCACCTACAAACCTTCTGGCGCGTCCTCCGCGATCAACCCGCCGAGTTGGAGCGAGTGTGCAGCCTCACGCCTCATTCCCGAGCGGAACGCGAGCTTGCCTACAGCATCACCGATGATCTGCCTGAGTTGGAGATAGCTCGCCGCGTGTGGATCGGCTTGACGCAAGGCAGGACCGGAAGCCTCACACGCACGGGGTGGAGGCACAACACCAGCCCGACGCCGACGCCGATGCCCGTTGTGCTGCAAAGATATGCGGGACGGATAGCACCAGCAGCCCGACGATTACAAGGCGTTTCGTTGGAATGCCGTCCGGCCACAGAAATGATCGAGGCGTACGGGCAAGATCGCCGCACTCTCCTGTATCTCGATCCGCCCTACCTCACCGATCCAGGTGTCCGTCGCGGCGGCGAATACCGCGTGGAAATGCGCAGCCCCGCCGATCACCGCAAGATGCTCGAATTGTGCACTGAGGCAACTGCTCACGTTGTCATCAGTGCCTATGAGAACTCCCTCTACACCGAGGTGCTGGACGGCTGGTTCCGCTACGAAATCCCAACCCACACCACACAAAGAGGGGTTCGCACGCCGAAGACCGAGATCGTCTGGGCGAACGTGCCCCTGGACGGTCTCACCGACGAAAACACCGACCTCGATTCCGCACAATGTGATGAAACGCCGACCCGCTGCGCCGCGTGTGGGGGAGTGCTGAGACAGCCCAAGACAGGCAGGAAAAAGGTCTACTGTTCACCCGCTTGCCGTGCCGTTGGGTACCGTGCCCGCCGCGATTCGACAGAGAGCTAGCCACTGACCCGTCCACGGTGCCCTCGCGCCACCTGCTCAGCCCGAGTCCGCGTAACTCCCATCACCCGCCCTAGAACCGTGTAGGGGACACCAATTGCGTGGAGCCTCGCCACCGTAGCTGCGCGAGCACGGGCGGCGGCTCTGGCTTGGGATTGGGCTTCCCTAGCCGTTGCCGCCGCCTCCGCCAACTCCGTTAGCTCACGGGCGATCTCAGCGGTTGGCTTCCATCGAGGGCGTGCCATTCCTGACCTCCGCATCCGCCGAGGCCGGGGCTACGGCGTGCCGCCCGCCCCGCCTGTGCCTCCGACGTTGGTGTTGATGGTTGTCGGTGTACCAGGAGTGCCCGCCGTTCCCGCCGAGCCTGCGTTGCCGTTGGCGCTGGTGCCGCCCGTTCCACCGTCACCGCCTGCGCCCGTTCCGAAAGGTCCGCCGTTGATCACCGAACCGGGGGCGTAGGTGATGCTGGAGGTGCCGCCCGTACCGCCTGCGCCGCCGCTACCATCTGCACCCGCCGTGCCCGTTCCCGAACCCGCAGCGCCGCCGTTACCACCCGTTCCACCGTCACCGCCGTTACCGGTGTGAGCGGTGAAAGTCCCTACGACGTTGCCGTTTTGACCACCGGTCGGTGCGTTTTCGACGGTGGAGTCCCCTCCGACACCGCCTGCGCCGCCGTTTCCGCCGTTGCCGTTCTGAACAGTTCCAGCTCCACCGACACCACCTGTACCGCCGTTGCCGCCTTCTCCGGCGTTGCCAGTCTTCAAATTGACGGAACCGGTGGTGCCGTAGTAATTGCCTGCGTCGTTATCACCACCCGAACCGCCGACACCGCCGTTGCCACCGTTACCGCCGATCTCGCCAGCGCCTCCGTTGCCGCCCGTCCCACCACTACCGCCGATGCGAGCGGTGACCCCGGAGAAGTCGATGTTTCCGCTGGTGTCTGGCTTTTGGTTGAGATTGAGGTTCCCGCCGATGCTGCCGCCGCGTCCGCCGCGTCCGCCGTCGCCACCGTCACCGCCGCGATGTCCGCCAACGCCTCCGTTTCCGCCGTTACCTCCATCGGAAGCGGGAGCGCCCAAAATGGTTGCAGTACCACCGCTTTGCTGACCGCCTGTGCCGCCATTCCCGCCGCGTCCACCGTCATGGGTTCCTGCACCGCCGTCGCCGCCGTTGCCACCTACGCCGCTCACCTGATCTGGTGCCGCCACGTATTGCTTGACTGTCCCTGAACCGCCAGCGCCGCCGTCTCCGCCCTTACCGCCGTCGTAGCCCGAGCCGCCCTTACCGCCTTGACCGCCGTCGCCGCCATGGTTGACGTCTTGTGGGTCAGTGAGCTGGACTGTGGTGGCCTCCTCGCCGTTTCCGCCGTTTCCACCGGCCCCGCCGTTGCCCGCATTCGCCGCAGGACCGTTGGCATTCAGTCCACCTGCGCCGCCGTTTCCGCCAGCACCGCCGTTACCTCCGTCGCGAGCATCGCCGCTGATGGTGGTGCGACCGAAGCTCCACCCGTCGCCACCCTTGCCGCCGTTTCCGCCGACTGCCGCCGTTCCGCCGTCTGCGTGAGAACCGTCCGCGTTCAGTCCACCCGCACCGCCGTTTCCGCCAGCGCCGCCGTTTCCACCAGCGCCACCATCGACGTTTCCTACAGCCCCGTTGCCGCCGTTGGCACCCGCGCCGCCGACACCAGCATTGCCGCCGGTTCCTGCGATGTAGCCCGACCCGCCGTTGCCTCCATTACCGCCGACGCCGCCGTTTCCACCGGCCTGACCTGTGCCGCCGTCGAATCCGCGCTGCCCTGTACCGCCGTTTCCACCGTTACCGCCGTTGCCCTGGTGAGCTGCGGTGCCATCGACGTTCGTGCCACCCGCGCCGCCGTTGCCACCGTTGCCACCATTTTTGCCGTTGCCGCCGTCGGTTCCTGGCGGACTGGAGTTGGCTGCGTCAGCACCGCGACCGCCGTTTCCGCCGTTGCCTCCGACCTCCGCTGTGCCGTCCGCCGCGTGAGTGCCGTCCTTGTTCAGACCGCCAGCTCCCGCGCTTCCGCCCGCGCCACCGTTGCCTCCGTTACCGCCGAGGGGTCCGCCGTTTCCTCCGTTTCCGCCGACAGCTCCGTTTCCGCCGGTGCCGCCGAGCGTTGCGTCAGCACCAGCGGAGCCGTTGCCCGCGCCAGCGGAGCCGATA
>Ga0182738_1005625_pt1 | contig 13310 bp, 13 predicted proteins | sample eDN5th30CBELigMG_FD_128876 | JGI IMG/M metagenome (GOLD analysis project Ga0182738, IMG submission 128876) | Enriched Miracle-Growth compost microbial communities from Emeryville, California, USA - eDNA 5th pass 30_C BE-Lig MG (version 2)... ...
CCGACATCCACGACCTCACCCTGCGCTGCGGCCCCCACCACGAACTCATCACCTCAGGCGGCTGGAAAACCCGCAAACGCCACGACGGCACCACCCAAACCCTGCCCCCACCCCACCTAGACCGGGGACAGCCCCGCACCAACCACTACCACCACCCCGAGCGGCTGCTGCGGCAAAACGACGAGGACGTTCCCTAACCGGTCCGGTCGGGCGATCCGATGCCCCACACTTTAAGATCGTTTCTTATGACCAGTGTTACTGAGCACTCCGGTGAGGCCCACGTAGAGGCGCAAGCCGAGCATGTCGTCGACATCCACACCACTGCGGGCAAGCTCGCCGACCTCAAGCGTCGGACCGAGGAGACCCTGCACCCGGTCGGTGAGGCCGCGGTCGAGAAGGTGCATGCCAAGGGCAAGCTGACCGCTCGGGAACGGGTCTACGCCCTCCTTGACGAGGGCTCTTTCGTCGAGCTCGACGCGCTGGCCAAGCACCGCAGCACCAACTTCGGCCTGGCCGACAAGCGTCCGCTCGGCGACGGTGTGGTGACCGGCTACGGCACCATCGACGGCCGCGAGGTCTGCATCTTCAGCCAGGACGCCACCGTGTTCGGCGGCAGCCTCGGCGAGGTCTACGGCGAGAAGATCGTCAAGGTCCAGGAGCTGGCCATGAAGACCGGCCGGCCGCTGATCGGGATCAACGACGGCGCCGGTGCCCGCATCCAGGAGGGTGTGGTCTCGCTGGGTCTGTACAGCAAGATCTTCCACAACAACATCCTGGCCTCCGGCGTCATCCCGCAGATCTCGCTGATCATGGGCGCGGCGGCCGGCGGTCACGTGTACTCCCCCGCCCTGACCGACTTCATCGTCATGGTCGACCAGACTTCCCAGATGTTCATCACCGGCCCGGACGTGATCAAGACCGTCACCGGCGAAGAGGTCACCCAAGAGGAACTGGGCGGGGCGCACACCCACATGGGCAAGTCCGGCACCGCGCACTACGTCGCCTCCGGCGAGCAGGACGCCCTGGACTACGTCCGCGACCTGCTGAGCTACCTGCCCCCCAACAACTACGCCGACCCGCCGCACTTCCCGGTGCCGGCAGCCGAGGGCGCCATCGAGGACAACCTCACCGCAGAGGACCTCGAGCTCGACACGCTGATCCCGGACTCGCCGAACCAGCCCTATGACATGCACGAGGTCATCACCCGGATCCTCGACGACGACGAGTTCCTGGAAGTGCAGGCCGGTTACGCGCAGAACATCATCGTCGGCTTCGGCCGCGTGGAGGGCCGCACCGTCGGCATCGTGGCCAACCAGCCCACCCAGTTCGCCGGCTGCCTGGACATCAACGCCTCGGAGAAGGCCGCCCGGTTCATCCGGACCTGCGACTGCTTCAACATCCCGATCGTGCTGCTGGTCGACGTGCCCGGCTTCCTGCCCGGTACCGAGCAGGAATACAACGGCATCATCCGGCGCGGCGCCAAGCTGCTCTACGCCTACGGTGAGGCCACCGTCGCCAAGATCACCGTCATCACCCGCAAGGCCTACGGCGGCGCGTACTGCGTCATGGGGTCCAAGGAGATGGGCGCTGACGTCAACGTGGCCTGGCCGACAGCCCAGATCGCGGTGATGGGCGCCTCCGGTGCGGTCGGGTTCGTCTACCGCCAACAGCTCAACGAGGCCTCGAAGAACGGCGACGACGTCGACGCGCTGCGTCTGCAGCTCCAGCAGGAGTACGAGGACACGCTGGTGAACCCGTACGTCGCCGCCGAGCGGGGCTACGTCGACGCGGTGATCCCGCCGTCGCACACCCGCGGCTACATCGCGACATCGCTGCGGCTGCTGGAACGCAAGATCGTCCAGCCGCTGCCCAAGAAGCACGGAAACATTCCCCTGTGAGCGGAGCGCGCTTGTGAGCGAAGAGAACGAAGCGACCACGGCGGTCGAGGAGACTCCTGTGGCGGCCGAGCCGCTCATCAAGGTGTTGCGGGGCAACCCCACCGACGCCGAGATCGCGGCGCTGGTGGCGGTGCTCGGTACGGCAGGCGGCGCGAATGCCGAAGCCGGTCCGCGTGACCGCAACCTGTGGGGCCACCCGGTCGACAAGCTGCGGATTCCGCTGTTCAGCTGGCAGCGGATCACGTTGCTGGAGCGCACCCACATGCGCCGGTGACCAGCTGGTGACGAGGCCGAGCGCCAGCGAGGCGGAGGATATCCGGCGCCGAAAGCACCGCGCGTGACGCGGCTGGTCCTCGGCTCGGCCTCATCAGGCCGGTTAGCAGTCCTGCGCGGCGCCGGGATCGATCCGTTGGTGGTGGTCTCCGGTGTCGACGAGGACGCCGTTATGGCCGGTCTGCCCGCTTCTGCTTCCCCGGATGCCGTGACCGGCACCCTGGCCGCCGCTAAAGCGGAGCATGTTGCCTCCACCCTGCAGCCTCCGGTAAGTACCGATTGCGTTGTGATCGGCTGCGATTCGATGCTCTACATCGGCGGCAAGCTGTGCGGCAAGCCCCCGACGGTCGATGAGGCCCGCATCCGCTGGCGCGAGATGGCCGGAAATTCCGGCCAACTCCACACCGGGCACAGCCTGATCCGGTTGCGCGACAACGAGATAACCCATCAGATCACCGAAACTGCCGTCACCACAGTCCGGTTCGGCTGCCCGGATGACGACGATCTGGAGTCCTATCTGGCCAGCGGCGAGCCATTGCGGGTCGCTGGCGGATTCACTCTGGACGGCTTAGGAGGCTGGTTCGTCGACGGTGTCGACGGCGATCCCTCCAGTGTCATCGGTATCAGCCTGCCCATGCTGCGTCGGCTGCTGCGCCCAACCGGGCTCTCGGTCGCCGCGCTGTGGGCGGCCAACCCGGTGTAGGCAACGCGCTCACGGGGAAGTCAGTGTCGATGATGGACATCTCCGCCGCCCCTACCGGGTGGCGGCCGGGCGGCCCTGGTGAGAGCGCCCGCGGCACGGAGCACGCGCACAGGTCAGCGGATCCGCAGGACCCGGATCTGGGGCTCCACACGGTAGGCTCGGCTTCGTGCCAGTGTCTGCCGACCCCAGCCCCGCCCTGCAGTCCTACGCTCACCCGGAACGGTTGGTGACAGCCGACTGGCTGGCGGGAAATCTGGGCACACCCGGCCTCGTCGTGGTGGAGTCCGACGAGGACGTCTTGCTCTACGACATCGGCCACATTCCCAGCGCGGTCAAGATCGACTGGGTCACCGATCTCAACGATTCCCCGGTCCGCGACTACATCACCGGTGAGCAGTTCGCCGACCTGATGAACCGCAAGGGCATCTCCCGCGACGACACCGTGGTCATCTACGGCGACAAGTCCAACTGGTGGGCCGCCTACGCGCTGTGGGTGTTCACGCTGTTCGGTCATGAAGACGTGCGACTGCTCGACGGCGGGCGCGACCTATGGGTGTCCTCCGGCCGTGAGACCACCCTGGACGTACCGTCGAAGACCACCACCGGCTACCCCGTCGTCAAACGCAACGACGCCCCGATCCGGGCCTACAAGGACGACGTGCTGGCGATCATCGGCCAGGCGCCGCTGATCGACGTCCGCTCGCCGCAGGAGTACACCGGCGAGCGCACCCACATGCCGGAATACCCGGAGGAGGGTGTGCTGCGCGGCGGCCACATTCCCACTGCGGTGTCGGTCCCGTGGAGCAAGGCGGCCGACGAGGCCGGCCGGTTCCGCAAGCGCGAAGAACTCGACGCGCTGTACAGCTTTATCAAGCCCGACGACAAGCCGATCGCCTACTGCCGCATCGGGGAACGCTCCAGCCACACCTGGTTCGTTCTGACCCATCTGCTCGGCCTCAAGGACGTCCGCAACTACGACGGGTCCTGGACCGAGTGGGGCAACACCGTGCGCGTGCCCATCGTCGACGGCCCCGAACCAGGTCCGGCCCCAGGGGCCGGGGTGGGCTGAGTCTGATGAGCCTGCCGGAGGGATTGGCGCAGGTGGTCTCCGACTTCGCCGAAGTCGAAGGTCAGGACAAGCTCAAGCTGCTGCTCGAGTTCGCCGACGAACTGCCCGATCTGCCCGATGAGCTGACCGAATCATCCATGGAACCGGTACCCGAGTGCCAGTCGCCGTTGTTCATGCATGTCGATGCCGCCGACCCGCAGCGGGTACGGCTGTATTTCAGCGCGCCTCCCGAAGCGCCGACGACGCGCGGCTTCGCATCGATCTGGGCCGCCGGCCTCGACGGCGAACCGGCCGATGTCATCCTGGGCGTGCCGGAGGATTTCGCGTCTCGGCTCGGGTTGGCCGCGCTGATCAGCCCGCTGCGGCTTCGGGGTATGTCGGCCATGTTGACCCGCATCAAGCGGCATTTACGCGCCGCGTAAGGGGCACTGGAACAGGTTCAGCAGTCGCGCTTTACACTGCCTGAAGCTAGATTCTTAAAGACATTTCTTATACATGCCATCAGGAGGGCCAGTGGCGAACCATGCCAGCTCGAAGATCTCCAAGGTGCTCGTCGCCAACCGCGGGGAGATCGCAGTCCGGGTGATCCGCGCCGCGCGCGACGCCGGATTGGCCAGCGTGGCCGTGTACGCCGAGCCCGACGCCGACGCACCGCATGTCCGGCTTGCCGATGAGGCTTTCGCCCTGGGTGGGCAAACCTCGGCCGAGTCCTATTTGGTGTTCGAGAAGATCCTCGACGCCGCGGCCCAGTCGGGCGCCAACGCGATTCACCCCGGCTACGGCTTCCTGTCCGAGAATGCCGACTTCGCCCAGGCCGTGATCGACGCCGGGCTGATCTGGATCGGGCCGAGCCCGCAGTCGATTCGCGACCTCGGCGACAAGGTCACTGCGCGTCACATCGCCGCCCGCGCCAAGGCTCCGCTGGTGCCCGGCACCCCGGACCCGGTCAAGGACGCCAACGAGGTAGTGGCGTTCGCCAAGGAGCACGGTGTGCCGGTGGCCATCAAGGCCGCGTTCGGCGGCGGTGGTCGCGGCATGAAGGTGGCGCGCACCCTCGAAGAGATTCCCGAGCTGTTCGAGTCGGCAACCCGTGAGGCGGTTGCGGCCTTCGGTCGCGGCGAGTGCTTCGTGGAGCGTTACTTGGACAAGCCGCGCCACGTCGAGGCCCAGGTCATCGCCGACCAGCACGGTAACGTCGTCGTCGCCGGTACCCGCGACTGCTCGCTGCAGCGCCGCTTCCAGAAGCTCGTGGAGGAGGCGCCAGCGCCGTTCCTGACCGACGCGCAGCGCAAGGAGATCCACGAGTCCGCCAAGCGGATCTGCAAGGAGGCCGGCTACTACGGCGCCGGCACCGTGGAGTACCTGGTGGGCCAGGACGGCCTGATCAGCTTCCTGGAGGTCAACACCCGACTGCAGGTGGAACACCCGGTCACCGAGGAGACCTCAGGCATCGACCTGGTCCGCGAGCAATTCCGGATCGCTAACGGCGAAACCCTCGACATCACCGAAGACCCGACGCCGCGCGGCCACTCGATCGAGTTCCGCATCAACGGTGAGGACGCAGGTCGCGGCTTCCTGCCCGCCCCCGGCCCGGTCACCCGCTTCGACCCGCCGACCGGCCCGGGCATCCGGATGGACTCCGGTGTCGAGACCGGCTCGGTGATCGGCGGCCAGTTCGACTCCATGCTGGCCAAGCTGATCGTCACCGGCGCGACCCGCACCGAGGCGCTCGAGCGCGCCCGGCGCGCCCTGGACGAGTTCCACGTCGAGGGCTTGGCCACGGTCATCCCGTTCGACCGCGTGGTGGTCCGCGACCCGGCCTTTATCGGCGACGAGAACGGCTTCACGGTCCACACCCGTTGGATCGAGACCGAGTTCGAGAACAACATCGAGCCCTTCACCGGTGGTGAGCCTCTCGACGAGGAAGACGCCCAGCCGCGGCAGAAGGTGGTCGTCGAGGTCGGCGGTCGGCGCCTGGAGGTGTCGCTGCCGGGTGATCTGGCCCTGGGAGGCGGCGGAGCCGGCGGAAGTGGAGCCAGCGGTGTCCTCAGAAAGAAGCCGAAGGCCCGCAAGCGTGGCGCGCACGGCGGCGCGGCGGCGTCCGGTGACGCTGTGACCGCACCGATGCAGGGCACCGTGGTGAAGGTGGCCGTCGAGGAGGGCCAGGAGGTCGCCGCCGGTGACCTGGTCGTCGTCCTGGAGGCCATGAAGATGGAGAACCCGGTCACCGCCCACAAGGACGGTGTCATCACCGGCCTGTCGGCCGAGGCCGGATCGGCCATCACGCAGGGCACTGTGCTCTGCGAGATCAAGTAACCGACATCGAACCTGTCGAGATCAACGCCGGCCCGTGGTATCTGCGGATGCCACGGGCCGACGACCGAGTCGACGACCGTCCGACGCTGGCCGACCTCGGCGAGACCGACCCGGACTACGTCGCGAAGGCAGCCTCCGGTTGGGCCGACGATTCACGCTATCTCTGGGCAGTCTGCGAGCCAACGACGGGCGAACTGTTAGCCGTGGTGGCGCTGAATCCCGCCTCGGGCGAGATCTTCAGTCGGCACCGGCCAGGTTATGACCAGGCAGCAGTCACTGGAACACAGGCGGTGTCCCGGTTCGCTGCGGGCGCGCTAGGTCTGACGCCGGTGATGACCGGCGTGGGTGGTGCGGTTTCGCCCGACGAAAACCCAGGCCAAACCGCCGATCGCCAACGCTAGGACCGCGATCCCGAAGCCCAGCGTCCACCCGGCGTCGTGCTGGGCGGCGGCGCTCATGAAGCCCACCAATGCCAGCGCCGCCATCAGCAGCATGGCCAATCCCGGCAACTCACGGCGGTCCTTAAACACCAGCCCGGCCCGCGGCTGGGTCGTACGCCTCTGATCGATTCCCTCATCGGTGTCGCTGATGTCGCTCATGAGGCCCCTTGTACCCTCGGCGCTGCGAACCGAAACCCGCTGCGCTGATGGCGGCGCTCGCAGTCGCCGTTACGGGGCGTCGCGCAGTGCCGCCAGCAGCGGCTCTGCGGCCTCCTTGAGGAAGGCCTCCTGGGTCTCACCGCCGATCTGGATCAGCGCTATGTCGGTGAAGCCGGCGTCTCGGTAGGCGCCGACGGCGTCGACGATTGTGTCCAGTTCCGGCCCGCAGGGAATGGCTCCGGCGACGTCGCGCGGCTGCACGTAGCGGGTGGCGGCCGCGAACGCCGCCGGTGTCGGCAGCTCGGAATTGACCGACCAGCCGCCACCGAACCAGCGGAACTGCCGGTGGGCGCGCTGTATTGCCTTATCCCGGTCGGGATCCCAGCACACCGGTAGCTGCCCGATGACTCGCCCGCCCGCCAATCCGGCCGCCTGCCGTGCAGCGTGCCAGGACTGGACCAGATCGCGGTCGGGCTGCACCGCGATCAGGTGATCGGCAGCCGCGGCGAATCTGTCGACGCCCTTTGGCCCCGACATAGCCACGGCCAACGCGACCGGGATGTCCGGCAGGTCCCACAGCCGCGCCTGGTCGACTTGGAAATAGTCGCCGTCGTGGTCGACCGTCTCCCCCATCAGCAGCTCGCGGATGATCTTGATGGCTTCACCGAGCATGGCCTGCCTGCGCGCTACGTTCGGCCAACCGGCTCCCGTCACGATGTGTTCGTTGAGGTTCTCCCCGCTGCCTAAGCCCAGGGTGAACCGGCCCTCGGCAAGAATCTGCACGGTGGCTGCCTGCTGGGCCACGATCGCCGGGTGATAGCGCATCGTCGGGCAGGTGACGTAGCTGTACAGACCTATTTCTTGAGTGGCGTGAGCGACCGCGCCCAGCAGCGCCCATGCGTTGGGAGCGTGGCCCTGCGACACTAGCCACGGAGAAAAATGATCGCTGCACACTGCGAAGTCGAAACCGCGTTCCTCGGCGGCAACGGCGTAGCCGACCAGCTCTGCGGGCCCGCTCTGCTCGGTCATCAGGGTGTAGCCGAAGCGTGTCATGCTGCCGGAATACCCAACGGCCGATCACCGAAACGGCGCGGCGTCGTTTGGCGCGGTCCGGGTGGCGGGTATCCGCGAGCGTGCCCACCACAACGCTCCACACCGAACCTCGCCTGCCCGTCGCGTGCGGGCCGTTGTCTGCGACGGTGTGCGGACTCTTGCGCCGGCCTGCCGGCGCTGCCCCGAAGCCCATCCCCCCGGCCACCGACACCGACCCGTACGGCCGTGATCTGCAACTGGCGCTCTACGTCTGCTACGAGTTGCATTACCGCGGGTTCGCCGATGTTGACCCCGGCTGGGAGTGGGACGTCACCCTGTTGGGACTACGCACGCAACTCGAAAACGCATTCCTCGACCGCGTCCGTCGCGATGTCGGAGTGATACCGCCACACGCGACGGCCGATGCCGAAATGGATGCCGCGGCAACCGAGCCCGTGCACGGTGCCGGCCCCTCGTGGTATCTGCGCGATCACGGCACCTGGGAGCAGGCCCGCGAGTACTTCGTGCACCGATCCCTGTACCACCTCAAGGAGGGCGATCCGCACGCCTGGATCATCCCGCGCCTGACCGGCCAGGCCAAGGCGTCGTTTGTCGCGGTCGAATTCGACGAGTACGGCGCCGGGCGGGGTCAGCGGGTGCACCAGCAGCTCTTCGCCGACCTGCTCACCGCGGCCGGGCTGGATGCCGGTTACCTCGCCTACCTCGATGTTGTCCCTGCCGAGTCGCTGGCGGTGGTGAATCTGATGTCGTTGTTCGGGTTGCATCGCCGCTGGCGGGGTGCGGCCGCCGGGCACTTCGCGGCCACCGAGATCACCTCACCTCCGGGCTCGAGCCGGCTGGTCGCGGCGCTGCGGCGGATGGGTGCGCCGGAGCCGTGCGTGGCGTTCTACGCCGAGCACGTCGAGGCCGACGCGGTACACGAACAGGTGGTGCGCAACGACGTGATCGGTGACTTGTTGGACCGCAATCCGCATTTGGAGACGGATGTCGTATTCGGTATCCGAGCTCTCGGCGCTGTGGAAAATCGGCTCGCCGACGTCATGACGTCGGCCTGGTCAGCGGGACGCTCGGCGCTCTTCACAACCTGAAAATTAAGGTTTCACTGGGATTTTCCAGAAATTGTCGGGCACCTCTTTGCCAATGGCGGTGGACCTGGGTAACGTCTGGTTCCTCCGGTTGAGTTCACAGCCGCAGTGAAGCGTCACCGCGTAAACGCAGCCCGGGAAGTGATTACGTTGACGTGATCCAACAGCACGATTCGTCGACTGATGGAGCCACAACATGACGATCAGCAAGGTTACTCAGAACGCATTCGCGACTCCTGCAACGGAAGCCACTCAAGTCTGGCGCAATCACACCGCCAAGTTCACCGTCCATTGGGGTCGCACCGGAGCCGTTGTTGCCGTGAATGGCGAGATCGACGCGGCGAACGCCAGCCCATTCGCGGACTATGCCAAGCGCTGCGCCGAGTGCTGCGAGTGGCTGGTGGTGGATCTCTCTGAACTGACATTCATTGGGACCAGCGGGTTTTCAGCTCTTCAGTCGATCACCGCGCAGTGTTCCAGCGCGCAGACCGAACTGAAGGTGGTCCCGAGTCCCGTGCTGTCTACCTTGCTGCGGATCTGCGATCCGCACTCGCGACTTCCGCTGGTGGACTCGCTGACGGACGCGTTGTCCGAGGTGCAGCGGTCCGGTCGGCCGCTGCGCCTGGTGCCGTGATCTAGGAAGCTAGGCAGGAACCGCGTCGGCAGAGCGGCTCCACGCGCGGTGTTCGGCGAGTGCAGCGGCGAATGCGTCGAAGAACTCGTCATTCAAGTCATCGGCCGCAGCCGTCGTCGTCACCACCCCGGAGTCGACGACGACCGCGGTGTCCTCGGCCGGTCGCTCGGACACGCCGGCCTTGGGCAACAGGTCCACACCCGCCCCGAACGCCCCGATCACCTTGAGGTGCTTGTAGGCCTCGGTGACGAAATGCACCGCATACCCGTCGCCGGATAGTTTTTGCACCGCATCTGGGCCGCACGGCACGACCACTGCGTCGTAGAGCACCGACGCCATCGTCGTGAAGGCTCGGTCGACGCTCAATCGTCCACCGGAGCCCCCGGCCAGTTCACCGCCGGCGATAGGCGCCAGCACTTCGGCGATCGCGCCGCGTTCCCGCATCGCCGCGACGAACCGTTCCACGCCCACCACGTCCACGCCGTCGGCGGCCAGCACTGCGATCTTGCGGCTTTCGATGCCGGGCGCATCTTCGCCGGCGGGCGTACCGGCATCGGTCAGTTGCGAGAGCGCCGGTGACAGCGCCACCTCGTCGACCGGCTGCTCCTCAGGAGCGGCCAGGCCCAGTTTCTCGGCCACCTGCCGCGCCAGGTCGTGGTCGACCAGGTTGAGCTGTTCGACGGCGCGCTGCCGGATCTCAACGGTTTCGCATTTCCCCAGTTCAAAGGCGTAGGCGGCGACGATGTGCTTCGCCTCGGGCGCGGACATGCTTCGGTAGAACATCCGCGCCTGGCTGTAGTGGTTCTGGAAGCTCGCGGCGCGCTTGCGGATTTTGGCCCCGTCCACCTTCTCGGTGTAATGCCGGAACACGCCCTCGTCAGCCAGGGCTGGGCAGCCGCCGCCCAACGAGTTCTTGTAGTAGCTGGACTTCCCCTGCGGAATCGCGTGTTGGCTGTAGCCGTCGTGCTGGTTGTTGCGCACCTGGGCCACCGGCCGGTTGATCGGCAGCTGAGCGAAGTTCGGTCCGCCGAGCCGGATCAACTGCGTGTCCAGGTAGGAGAAGTTGCGGAACTGCAGCAGCGGGTCATTGGTGAAGTCGATTCCCGGTACGACGTTGGCCGTACAGAAGGCCACCTGCTCGGTTTCGGCGAAGAAGTTCTCCGGGTTGCGATTGAGCACCATTCTGCCCACCGGGCGTACCGGAACCTGTTCTTCAGGAATGATTTTGGTGGCGTCCAGCAGGTCGAAGTCGAACTTGAACTCGTCGTCTTCTGCAACCAACTGGACACCAAGTTCCCATTCCGGGAATTGACCGGCCTCAATGGCGTCCCACAGATCGCGTCGGTTGAAGTCGGGGTCCTTGCCGGCGATCTTTTGGCATTCGTCCCAAATCAGCGAATGCACACCCAGCTTCGGCTTCCAGTGGAACTTTACGAACGTCCCCTCGCCGCTTGCGTTCACGAAGCGGAAGGTGTGCACGCCGAAGCCCTGCATCATCCGGTAGCTGCGCGGCAGAGCGCGGTCCGACATCAGCCACATAATGGCGTGCAGAGTCTCGGGCTGCAGCGAGACAAAGTCCCACAACGTGTCGTGCGCGGACTGGGCCTGCGGAATCTCGTTGTCCGGCTCGGGTTTCACGGCATGCACGAAATCCGGGAACTTGATCCCGTCCTGGATGAAGAACACCGGAAAGTTGTTGCCCACCAGATCGTAGTTGCCCTGTTCGGTGTAGAACTTGGTGGCGAATCCGCGGACGTCGCGCACGGTGTCGGCCGAACCGCGGAAGCCTGCCACGGTGGAGAACCGCACGAACACCGGAGTCTTGGTGCCCGGCGTGGTCAGAAACCGTGCCGCGGTGAACTGCGCAAGCGAGTCGTCATACGGCTCGAAGTAGCCGTAGGCACCCGACCCCCGGGCGTGCACCACCCGCTCGGGAATCCGCTCATGGTCGAAGTGGGTGATCTTCTCTCGGGCGTGGAAGTCCTCCAGCAGTGTCGGCCCGCGCTCACCGACGGTCAGCGCGTCGTCGGTGTGGTCGACGCGCACCCCCTGCTGAGTCGTGAGGTATCCGGACTGCCGGTCGACCCGGTAATCGTCGAGTTGTCGCTGCTTGTCGTCACGGTCCTCGGTAGCCACCGCTTTTCCTCTCGTCGGTATTTGGGAAGTCCCTGGGTGGGTATCCCAGCTGGGTCATCCGCAAACGGCCAGGACCGCCCGCGAACGAGAGGGGACGAGCGTGAGCACCCAATCGGCTGTGTTGTTCGACGTTGACGGCACCCTGGTCGATTCCAACTATCTGCACGTACACGCCTGGCGGCGTGCGTTCGCCGAGCTGCACCTCGAGGTGGAGTCGTGGCGCATTCACCGCGCCATCGGAATGGACGGATCCGAATTGGTCCGCCTGCTATCCGACGACGCACCCGACGACGTCCGCCGGCGCCTGAAAGACCTGCACTCGCAGTACTACCTGCAGTCATCGGACTTGCTGTCGCCGTTACCGGGAGCCCGCAAGCTGTTGGAACACATAGCCGCTCTTGATCTTCCCGTGGTGCTGGCCACCTCGGCTCCCGAGGACGAGTTGGCGGTGCTGCGCAAAGTGCTCGGCTGTGATGACCTTGTCGCGGCGGTCACCTCTTCGGCCGATGTCGACGTCGCGAAGCCGAATCCGGACATCATCGGGATAGCACTGGACCGGGTCGGCGCAACGGCGGAGCGCGCCGTCTTCGTGGGCGACGCGGTCTGGGATGCCCAGGCGTGCGTGCGCGCCGGGGTGGCCAGCATCGGTCTGCTCAGCGGCGGCGTCTCCCGCGCCGAATTAGAAACGGCCGGTGCGGCGGTAGTTTTCGACAACGCCGAGGATCTGCTGGAGCACCTCGATCAGACGCCGATCGCCGGCTTGGTCGACGGGCCGGGCACGCATGGATGAATCCACGTTCCTGAGCACCCTGATCCGGGCAGTGGGGGCGCTGCATCGTGCCGACGTGCCGTTCGCCCTGGCCGGCGGAGCGGCGGTTTACGCCCGCGGCGGTCCACACTCCCACCACGACATCGACCTGCTGGTCGAACCGTCCGAAGCCGAGCGCGCGGCGATAGTGCTCGCCGAGGCCGGTATGTCACGGGTTCAGCCGCCGGAAGACTGGCTGCTGAAGGTCTTCGACGGCGAGGTGCTGGTGGACTTGATCCATCACCTCGGCGAGACCCCGATCAGCGCCGACACCATCTCCAACGCCCCGCCGATCCAAGTCGGGTCGGTGATCGCCCGGGTCATCACCGCCACCGATCTGATGGTGCAGAAACTTGCGGTGCTGGACTGTCACCGCTGCGATTTCGCCGAGCTTCTCATCGTCGCGCGAATCCTGCGCGAACAGGTGGATTGGCCACAGGTACGCCGGCGGCTGCGGAATTCCCCGTTCGCCGAGGCCTTCTGGCACCTGCTGCGTGGGCTGTCCATCATCGACGACGATCACACCGAGCAGCCCCAGCCGCCCGCTCATCTGGTCGCCGTCGTGCGCCGGCGACTCGCCGAAGACCCAGAGATCGGGGAGCTGGGGATCGGGGTCGAGATCGACGACGACTCAGTGTGCCTGACCGGGTCGGTAAACGGCCCGCAACGCCGAGCGACGATCGAATCGGCTGTGCGGCGCATCGTCGGTCCGCGCAACGTGATCAACGAGATCGAA
>Ga0182738_1005626_pt1 | contig 13308 bp, 11 predicted proteins | sample eDN5th30CBELigMG_FD_128876 | JGI IMG/M metagenome (GOLD analysis project Ga0182738, IMG submission 128876) | Enriched Miracle-Growth compost microbial communities from Emeryville, California, USA - eDNA 5th pass 30_C BE-Lig MG (version 2)... ...
ACCGGGTGGTGCTGGAGCAGATGCCCGCGGACGCCAATCAGCACGAGAATCTGTACCAGCACGACCTGGGCATCGTGCGCCTGCGCCGCTACCTGCGCGGGCTGGCCCAGCAGCAGGTGGACAAACAGGACGCTGCCACCGCCTGAACGGCCGGCTGCGGGCGCGGCGCCGTTACAGTCGGCGCCGCCCCGATGAAAAAAGCCGACATCGTCCCCTTCTTCGCCACGCTCCAGGCCGCCAACCCGGCGCCCAGGAGCGAACTGGAATATTCCACCCCCTTCGAGCTGCTGGCCGCGGTGCTGCTCTCGGCGCAGGCCACCGACGTGAGCGTCAACAAGGCCACCCGCAAGCTGTTCCCCGTCGCCAGCACGCCGCAGGCCATCCTCGCGCTGGGCGCCGAGGGGCTGGAGCCCTACATCAAGACCATCGGCCTGTACCGCAGCAAGGCCAAGCACCTGGTCGAGGCCTGCCGCATCCTGGTCGAGCGCCACGGCGGCGAGGTGCCGCGCACGCGCGCCGAGCTGGAGGCGCTGCCCGGCGTGGGCCGCAAGACCGCGAACGTGGTGCTCAACATCGCCTTAGGCGAGCCGACCATCGCGGTGGACACGCACATCTTCCGCGTCGGCAACCGCACCGGCCTGGCGCCCGGCAAGACGCCGCTGGAGGTGGAACTGAAGCTGGAGAAGCGCGTGCCGAAGGAGTTCGTGCAGCACGCGCACCACTGGCTGATCCTGCACGGGCGCTACGTGTGCGTGGCGCGCAAGCCTAAATGCTGGGAATGCGCGGTGCACACCTTCTGCGACTACAAGCCCAAGACGCCCGCGCCGGGCTGACGAGACCCGCCCAGGCAGTGCCATTCGCCGTGGCCGATGGCGTCCTGCGGCCAGTCGCTGGCCGCGTGCACGGTGCGCCGGCCGCGTTCGACCAGGCCCGCGGCGCGCATCACGCCGGCATGGGTGAACCACGCCGCGTCGCGGCCGCCGGAGCGCCAGTCGTCCCAGGCGGCCGCCACCCGCTGCATGAAGGCGCGCGTGCTCTCGCCATGCCCACCGGGCCGCGCGTCGGCGAAGTCGGCCAGCCAGGCATCGAACTCGCTGCGCGCAATGGCGGACCAGGGCCGGCCCTCCCAGGCGCCGAAGTCCATCTCGGCCAGGCGCGCGTCGGTGCGCACCGCGCCGAGGTCGGGCCGCAGCCGCGCGACGGCCTCGGCGAGGACGGTGCAGCGCACGCGCGGCGAGGTCCACAGCGCCACGCCCGCCGGCAGCGCGGCCGCGATGCGCGCCGCGGCCTCGGCGGTGTGCGCGGGGTCGGCCGACAGGTCGCTCGCGCCGTAGCACAGGCCCGGCGCGCACAGCACCGGCGCATGGCGCTGCATCCACAGCCTCATGCCGGCCAGCGCCATGCCAGCGCGAGATAGACGGCCAGTTCGGCGAGCTGCTGCGTCGCGCCCAGGCCGTCGCCGGTGAAGCCCTGCAGGCGCCGGCGCAGCAACCGGCCCATCCACAGCGCGGCGAGCGCGGCGGCAGCCACCATCGCCGCCGCCTTTGCAGCGCCGAACGCCGCCGCGACGGGCAGCAGCGCCGGCAGCGACCACGCCGCGCCGACCGCCAGCGCCGAACCCGACAACGCATCGGCCAGCGGCTTGGACTTGCTCGTCCCCTCGTCGCCCACGTGCGGCAGCGTGCGGATCACGGCCAGCGGCGCCAGCCGCGACAGCACGTGCGCCGAGAGCATCGCCGCCGCCACCGCCCAGGCGCCCTGCCCCGCCAGCGCCGCCAGCAGCGCGATCTTGATTCCCAGCGCGAGCACCAGCGCCAGCGCGCCGTAGCTGCCGATGCGCGAGTCCTTCATGATCTGCAGGGCCCGCTCGCGCTCGGCCGATCCGCCCAGGCCGTCGGCCGTGTCGGCCAGGCCGTCCTCGTGGAAGGCGCCGGTCATCCACACGGTCGCCGCCGTGCTCAGCAGCGCCGCCGCCAGCGGCGGCAGGCCCGCCTGCGCGAGCAGGAACACGCCCGCCGCCACGCCGCCCACCAGCCAGCCCACGCCCGGGAAGTGCGCCGCGCTGGCGCGCAGCATCGCCGGGCTGTAGCCGACCCACGCGGCCAGCCGGCCCGTCACCGGCACGCGGGTGAAGAACTGCAGCGCGAGCAGGAAGTGGCGCAGCGCGTTCATCCCGGGCGGCCGGCGGCCTCCTCGTCCACCGCCTTCTGCGCGGCGCGGAAGAAGGCCTCGCGCGCGGCGGCGGCCTGGGCATCCTGCGCCGACGGCCAGTCGGCGTTGAAGGCGATCACCAGCTGCCGCCGGGGGTCGATGAAGATGCCCTGGCCGAAGATGCCGCGCGCCGCGAAGCTGCCGTCGTCGTAGGTCCACCACTGGTAGCCGTAGCCGCGCCCGGGGATGCCGATGTCGGCGCGCCGGGTGGTGGCGTCGGCCAGCCAGCCGTCGGGCACGATGGGCCGGCCATCGACGCGCGCGCCTTCGAGGATGAACTGGCCGAAGCGCGCGAAGTCGCGCGGTGCGGCCTGCAGGCAGCAGCCGCTGATCTCCTGCCCGGTCTTGCTCAGCAGCCAGGTGGCGGGGCGCTCCATGCCGGCAGGCTGCCACACCTTCTCCTGCAGGTACTGCGCCAGCGGCTTGCCGGTGGCCTGGGTGACGAGGATGCCGATCAGGTTGGTCTCGCCCGTGCTGTAGTGCCAGCGCGTGCCGGGGGGCGCCTCGCGCGGCAGCGTGCGCATGTAGCTCACCAGCGCATCCACGCCGGGTTCGGGCCGGTGGTTGTTGAAGCGGGCCACGTCGGAATTCGGGTCGCCGTAGTCCTCGTTCCAGCGCACGCCCGAGGTCATGGTCAGCAGCTGCCGCACGCTCACGTCGTCGTAGGCGGAGCCCTTCATCTGCGGGATGTAGTCGCTGACCTTGTCGTCCAGGCTCCTGATGGCGCCGTCGCGCACCGCGGCGCCCACGAGCGTGGAGGTGAAGGACTTGGCAACGGAAAAGCTGGTCCAGCGCCCCTCGGCATCGAAGCCCAGGCCGTAGCGCTCCAGCCGCAGCCTGCCGCCCTGCAGGATCAGCACCGCCGCGCCGTGCTGGCTGGCCAGGAAGGCATCCGCGTCGATGCCGAGCGCGAGCGACGGGCCGGGCGGCAGCGGCCTGGGCGCGGCGCCGGGCGCGACGGTGTGCCACTTGGCCAGCAGCGGGATGCGGTCCATGGCGCGGAAAGCCGCATCGCGCTGCGCCTGGCTCCAGAACAGCACGTCGCGGTCGGTGGGCAGCGCCCTGAGCAGGCCGCGCGTTTCCTTGTCGAGGCTGAACCAGCCGGCCGCGCCGGCCAGCACCAGGAGCGCCAGCGCGCCCAGGACGATTTTCTTGAAGGTCTTCACGAGGGGACTCCCGCCGCAGATGGCGCGCATGTTATCCACGCGCCCTGTTCTGCCAGGGCCGCGCGCGGCGTCAGCCCCGGGTCGACACGCCCGCCGACTCGAAGCTCGCCATCTCGCGCAGGATGCGGCAGGCCGACTCCAGCAGCGGCCAGGCCAGCGCGGCGCCGGAGCCCTCGCCCAGCCGCAGGTCCAGATCGAGCAGGGGCGCGAGGCCCAGCGCGCGCAGCATCGGCGCATGGCCCGGCTCGGCCGAGCCGTGGGCCGCCACGCAGCGCTGCACCACGCGCGGCTGCAGCGCATGCGCCACCAGCACGGCGGCGCTGGCGATGAAGCCGTCGACCACGATCACCCGCCGCTCCTGCGCGGCCTGCAGCACGGCGCCGACGAGCGTGGCGATCTCGAAGCCGCCGAAGGCCGCCAGCGCATCGAGCGGCGCGGTGGCCCGCGCATGCCGCGCCAGCACCTCGCGCAGCACGTCGCGCTTGCGCGCGCGGCCGGCGTCGTCCAGCCCGGTGCCGATGCCGGTGCAGGCGTCGATGTCCTGCCCCGCCAGCCGCGCCAGCAGCAGCGAGGCCGACGAGGTGTTGCCGATGCCCATCTCGCCCGGCAGCAGCGCGTTGCCCGGCAGCGCGCGCACGATCTCGCGGCCGTTGGCGATGGCTGCGTCGCACTGCGCACGGGTCATCGCCGGGCCTGCCAGCATGTCGGCCGTGCCGGGTCCGATGCGCCGCTGCAGCAGGCCGGGCTGCGCGGGCAGCTCGCGCGCGATGCCGCAGTCCACCACCGTGAGGGCCAGGCCGTGCTGGCGCGCCAGCACGCTCACCGCGGCGCCGCCGGCCAGGAAGTTCAGCACCATCTGCGCCGTCACCTCCTGCGGATAGGCCGACACGCCGCGCGCCGCCAGGCCGTGGTCGCCGGCGCACACCAGCATCTGCGGCCGTTCCAGGCGCGGCGCCTCGGTGCCGAGGATCAGGCCCAGGCGCACGGCCAGCGCCTCCAGGCGGCCGAGCGCGCCGAGCGGCTTGATCTTGTGGTCGATGAGCGACTGCAGGCGCGCAGCCAGTTGCGGGTCGTCGATGTCGGGCAGGTCGGGGATCAGCGGATCGGTCACGGTGCGGGTTGGAGCAGCCCGGCGAGCGCACCGGGCTGGAAATGGTCGTCGATGAAATCGGCCAGGCCGTCGAACACGGCGTCGAGCGTGGGCACCTCGGCGCCGAACAGCGCGTGCAGCGCCGCCGCGTCCTCGAACAGGCCGTGCAGGTACACGCCCAGCACGTTGCCGCGCGCGTTGCGCCAGGCCAGGCCGTCCGGCATCGCCTCGCCGCCGTCGCCAGCGAGCGAGGGATGCAGCGCGGTGCGGCCGTGGTGGATCTCGTAGCCCGCCACCTCGCAGCCCGCGAGCGCCGCCCACGGCCCGTCCAGCGCGCCGAAGCGGGCGCGGCGGTGGCGCACCGTCTTCTCGCGCTCGAAGACCGTCACCAGCGGCAGCAGGCCCAGGCCGGCAGCGTTGCCGTCGATGCCGTGCGGATCGACCAGCGCCTCGCCCAGCATCTGCAGGCCGCCGCAGATGCCGAGCACCGCGCCGCCGGCCGCCGCATGCGCGGCGATGGCGCGGTCCAGGCCCTGGCGGCGCAGCCATTGCAGGTCGTCGGCGGTGGCCTTGGAGCCGGGCAGCACGATCCAGTCGGCGCCGGCCAGCTCGCCCGGCGTGCGGGCCCACGCGAGGCGCAGGCCGGGCACGCGCTTGAGCGGCTGGAACTCGTCGAGGTTGCTGATGCGCGGGTAGGCGACGACGGCGACCGTGAGGCGCGCGTCGGCCGCGCCGGTGGTGCCGGCGTCGAACACGCCGTCCTCTTCCGGCAGGCCGTGCTCGCGCCACATCGGCAGCGTGGCGACCGTGGGCACGCCCGTCAGCGCCTCCAGCTGCTGCGGCGCGGGCGCCAGCAGCGCCGCGTCGCCGCGGAAGCGGTTGAGCACGAAGCCCGCCAGCCGCGCGCGGTCGGCCTCGGGCATCAGCGCCCAGGTGCCGTACAGGTGGGCGAAGGCGCCGCCGCGGTCGATGTCGGTGGCGAGCAGGCAGCGCGCACCGGCATGGCGGGCCATGCGCAGGTTGACGATGTCGCTCGCCATCAGGTTGATCTCGGCCGGCGAGCCCGCGCCTTCCAGCACCACCACGTCGTGCGCTGCGGCCAGCGCGTCGAAGGCCTCGGCCACACGCGGCCACACGAGCGCGCTGCGCTCGCGCCAGGGCACGCATGCCATCGCTTCGTCGACCCGGCCCATCAGCACCACCTGGCTGGCCGTGTCGCGCTCGGGCTTGAGCAGCAGCGGGTTCATCCGCACGTCGGGCACGGCGCGGGCGGCCAGGGCCTGGAAATACTGGGCGCTGCCGATCTCGCCGCCGCTTTCCGCCGGGCCGCCCCAAGGAAAGCGCGCCCCCTCGGGGGGCAGCGCAGCACGCGAAGCGGCAAGCGTGGGGGCAGCAGGAACCACGCGCGCGTTGTTGCTCATGTTCTGCGCCTTGAAGGGCGCGACCTTCAGGCCCCGGCGGGCATACCAGCGGCACAGCGCGGTCGCCAGCCAGCTCTTGCCGGCGCCGCTGGTGGTGCCCAGCACCATCACGCAGCGGGCGGGCATGGGCGGACGGGAAAGCGATGCATGGGGCCGGCATTCTCCCATCCGGCGGCGGCGCGCCTGCGTAGTTGTACGGAGCCGCGGGGGTAGCCGCACGCATGGCCGGCCCGCGCCGCGCTGCCTACAGTGGGCACCATGCGCACGCTCCCCGACACCCATCGCCGCCGCTGCCTCGCCGCCCTGCTCGCCGGCCTGGCCGCCGCCGGCGGCGCCCTCGCCCAGGTCGCGCCGCAGCCTGCCGAAGTGCAGGCCTACCAGGGCCTGCACCTGGCCGCCTGGCACGGCGATGTTCCCCGCCTGAAGGCGCTGCTCGCCGCCGGCGCCGACGTGCAGGCCACCGACGGCCGCGGCCGCACCGCCCTGCACGTGGCGGCGCACGCCCGCCGGCGCGAGGCCATCCGGCTGCTGGCGCAAGCCGGCGCGCCGCTCGACCGGCTGGACGGCGACCGCTACGACGCCGTGACCATCGCAGCGGTGGCCGACGACCCCGAGACGCTGTCGCTGCTGCTCTCGCTCGGCGCCTCCGCGAAGCAAGTCACGAGCCGCTACGACGGCACCGCGCTCATCGCCGCCGCCCACCTGGGCCACGACGAGGTGGTGCGCCGCCTGATCGCCGCCGGCGCGCCGCTGGACCACGTGAACAACCTGCACTGGACGGCGCTGATCGAGTCCATCGTGCTCGGCGAAGGCGGCCCGCGCCACCAGCGCACGCTGGATGCGCTGGTGAGCGCCGGCGCCGGCCTGCAACTGGCCGACCGCCAGGGCCGCACGCCGCTGCAGCTGGCGCGCTCGCGCGGCTTCGCCGCGATGGTGCAGCGGCTGGAGGCGGCCGGCGCGCGCTGACGCAGCCATGTCGTGGCATGCTGCGCGCATGACCGAGCACAGCACGCCTCCCGACCTGCCCACCTACGACGACGTGGCCGCGGCCTCCGCGCGGCTCGAAGGCCAGGCCCACCGCACGCCGGTGATGACCTCGCGCACGCTCGACGAGGAACTGGGCGCGAGCGTCTTCCTCAAGTGCGAGAACCTGCAGCGCATGGGTGCCTTCAAGTTCCGCGGCGCCTTCAACGCGCTGGCGAAGTTCAGCCCCGCGCAGCGCCAGGCCGGCGTGGTGGCCTTCTCGTCGGGCAACCATGCGCAGGCGATCGCCCTGGCGGCGCGCATCCTGGGCATGCCCGCCACCATCGTCATGCCCGAGGACGCGCCGGCCGCCAAGGTGGCGGCCACGCGGGGCTACGGCGGGCAGGTGGTGCTGTACGACCGCTACCGCGACGACCGCGAGCAGATCGGCCGCGACATCTCGGCGCGCCAGGGCTGCACGCTCATCCCGCCCTACGACCACCCGGACGTCATCGCCGGCCAGGGCACGGCGGTGAAGGAGCTGATCGAGCAGGCCGGCGAGCTGGATGCCCTGTTCGTCCCGCTGGGCGGCGGCGGGCTGCTGTCGGGCTCGTGCCTGGCGGCGAAGGCGCTGTCGCCGCGCTGCCGCGTCTTCGGCGTGGAGCCCGAGGCCGGCAACGACGGCCAGCGCTCGCTGCGCGAGGGCCGCATCGTGCACATCGACACGCCGCACACCATCGCCGACGGCGCGCAGACGCAGCATCTGGGCGAACACACTTTCGCCGTCATCCGCCGCGACGCGGCGGACGTGCTGACCGCCACCGACGCGCAGTTGGTCGATGCGATGCGCTACCTCTTCACCCGCATGAAGCTCGTGGCCGAGCCCACCGGCTGCCTGGGCCTGGCCGCGGCGCGCGCCATGAAGGACGCGCTGCGCGGCCTGCGGGTGGGCGTGGTGCTGAGCGGCGGCAACGTGGACCTGGCCCGCTTCGCCGGGCTGACGGCGGGCTGAGGGCGCGCCGCCTTGCTGCCCGGCGGCTTCGATGGCATCCTGACCCGCAGCCCCCTGTCTTCCCCACGGCACCGATCACCATGGCATTGACCCACGCAACCCCCGGCGCGCCCTGCGACGTGCGCCCGCTCGGCCCCCGGCTCGGCGCCAGCCCCTCCGTCGCGCTGTTCAAGTCGCGCCAGCTCGAGGTGATTCGCCTCGTGCTGCCGGCCGGCAAGACCATGCCGCCGCACAGCGTGCACGGCGAGATCACCCTGCAGTGCATCGAGGGCCTGCTGCAGGTGGAGCTGCGCGCGGGCGTGCGGGTGCTCGAACCCGGGCAGCTGCTCTTCCTCACCGGCGACGAACTGCATGCCGTCAGCGCGCCGGTCGATTCGTCGGCGCTGCTGACCATCGTGCTGACGCCCAAACAGGAGGCGGCTGATTCAACGATCAACCGTTCGCGCTGAGCTTGGCCTGTCCTGAGCTTGTCGAAGGGTCGAAGCGCCGCGCGAGGCTTCGACAGGCTCAGCCCGAACGGTTCATGCCGACAACCACCGGCGCCTCGCCCCAGCCGCCGCCCAGCGCGCGCACCAGCCCCACCGTCGCCTGGTACTGCGCGGCGCGCACCTGCAGCGCCTGGCGTCGGTTGCGCAGCTCGCTGCGGCGGGCGTCCAGCAGGTCGAGCTGGCTGATGTAGCCGTTGCGGTAGCGCGTGTCCGACAGCTGCATCGCGCGGCCCGCGGCCTCCACGGCGGTGGCCTGGGCCCGGGCCTGCTCGTGCAGCAGGCGCAGGCCGGAGAGCTGGTCCTCCACCTCGCGGAAGGCGGTGAGCGACTGGGCGCGGTAGTCGGCCAGCGCCTCGTCCAGCCGGCCGGCCGCCTGCTCCACCCCGGCGGCGCGCCGGCCGCCGTCGAAGATCGGCAGCGACAGCAGCGCGCCGATGCCCCACGAGCGCGCCGACCACTTGAACAGGTCGCCCAGCTCCGGCGAGGCGAAGCCGCCGCCGGCAGTGAGCGCGATGTCGGGGAAGTACGCCGCCTTTGCCGCGCCGACGCGCGCCTGCGCCGCCAGCACCGCGGCCTGCGCCGCCGCCACGTCGGGCCGGCGCGTCAGCACGGTGGAGGGCACGCCGGCCGGCACCACCGGCAGCGCCGTCTGCCACGGCGCGACGCCAACGCCGAAGCCGGCCGGCGGCTCGCCCACCAGCACGGCCAGCGCGTGCTCCAGCTCGGCGCGGCGGCGGTCCAGCGCCAGCGCCTCGGACTCGTTGGACGCGACCTCGGTCTGCACCCGCGCCACGTCCAGCGCGGCCACGTCGCCCGCCTGCTGGCGGCGCTGCGTCAGGCGCAGGGTGTCGCGGTAGGCGTCCACGCTCTCGCGCACCAGGGCGCGTTCCGCATCGGCGGCGCGCAGGGCCAGGTAGGTCTGGGCCACTTCGGCCTGCACCATCAGGCGAGTGCTTTGCAGCAGCGCCTCGCGCGCCTGCGCGTCGAGCTGCGCAGCGTCTTCGGTGCGCGCGAGGCGGCCGAACAGGTCCAGTTCCCAGGCGGCGCCGACGCCGGCGGTGAGCAAGGTCGAGGGCTGCGTGAACTGGTTGCGGTCCAGGCCGCGCTGGCGGCTGGCGCCGGCGTCGAGGCCGACCTGCGGCAGGCGGTCGGCCTGCGCGCTGCGGGCCAGCGCCCTCGCCTGCCGCACGCGGGCGGCGGCCTGCTGCAGGCTGGTGTTGTTCTCGGCGGCACGGGCGACCAGCGCGTCGAGCACCGGGTCCTGGAAGGCGCGCCACCACTCGCCGCGCGGCTGGGCCTCGGCCGGCGCGGCGGCAGTCCAGCGGCCTTCGGTACCCGGGCCGGAGGGCGCCAGCGCCTCCTTGAACTGCGCCGGCGTCGCCACCGCCGGCACGCCTTCGGGCGCGCTGGCGCAGCCGGCCAGCACCAGGGCGGCCAGCAAAGGCGCGAGCGCCATGCGGGGAAGAAAGTTCGTCATGGTCGTTCTCCTCGTGGACGCGATGCGTTCATTCGTGGTGGCCGCGCGGGGCGGCCGGCAGCAGCTGCGGGCCGGCACCGCCGCCGCCCTCGCCGTGCACCGGGTGCTCGGCCGAGACGAAGTCGTCGGCATGCGTGGGCACCTGGCCGTGCTGGCGCAGCGGCCGGTTGCCCGCCAGCCGGCGCAGCGCGACGTAGAACACCGGCGTGAGGAACAGGCCGAAGGCCGTCACGCCGATCATCCCGGCGAACACGGCCACGCCCATCGCGCGCCGCATCTCCGAGCCGGCGCCGGTGGACAGCACCAGCGGCAGCACGCCCATGATGAAGGCCAGCGAGGTCATCAGGATCGGCCGCAGGCGCAGCCGGCTGGCCTCGATGGCGGCCTGCACCGGCGTGCGTCCCGCGAACTCCAGCTCGCGCGCGAACTCGACGATCAGGATGGCGTTCTTGGCCGACAGGCCCACCAGCACGATCAGCCCGATCTGCGTGAAGACGTTGTTGTCGCCCGCCGAGAGCCACACGCCCGTCATCGCCGCCAGCAGGCCCATCGGCACGATCAGGATGATCGCCAGCGGCAGCGTCAGGCTCTCGTACTGCGCCGCCAGCACCAGGAAGACCAGCAGGATCGCCAGCGGGAACACGATCACCGCCGAATTGCCGGCCAGGATCTCCTGGTAGGTCAGGTCGGTCCACTCGAAGCCGATGCCCGGCGGCAGCGTCTCGGCGGCGATGCGCTCGATGACGGCCTGCGCCTGGCCCGACGAGAAGCCCGGCCCCGCGGCGCCGTTGATGTCGGCGGTGAGGTAGCCGTTGTAGCGCATGGCGCGCTCGGGCCCGAAGCTCGACTCCACCTTCATCAGCGCCGCCAGCGGGATCATCTCGCCCGACGCGGAGCGCACCTTCAGCGCGCCGATGTCCTCGGCCCGCGCGCGGTACGGCGCGTCGGCCTGCACGCGCACGCTGTAGGTGCGGCCGAACTTGTTGAAATCGTTGGCGTAGAGGCTGCCCAGGTAGATCTGCAGCGTGTCGAAGATGTCCGTCAGCGGCACGCCCAACTGGCGCGCCTTGGTGCGGTCGACGTCGGCGAAGAGCTGCGGCACGTTGACCTGCCAGCTGGTGAACATGCCCGTCAGCTCCGGCGCCTGGCGCGCCTTGCCCATGAAGGCCTGCACCGCCTTGTCCATCGCCTCGTAGCCGAGCGAGGCGCGGTCTTCCAGCTGCAGCTTGAAGCCGCCCGTGGTGCCCAGCCCCGCCACCGGCGGCGGCGGGAACATCACGATGAAGGCGTCCTGGATGCCGGCGAAGGCCTGGTTGAGCTGGCCCGCCACCGCCGCGCCGCTCTGGTCGGCGCCCTTGCGCTGGTCGAAGGGCTTGAGCATCGCGAACACGATGCCGGCGTTGGAGCTGTTGGTGAAGCCGTTGATCGACAGCCCCGGGAAGGCCAGCGTGCCCTCGATGCTGGGGTTCTTCTTCATGATCTCGCCCATGCGGCGGATCACCTCGTCGGTGCGGTCCAGCGTGGCGCCGTCGGGCAGCTGCGCGAAGCCGATCAGGTACTGCTTGTCCTGCGTCGGCACGAAGCCGCCGGGCACCGCCTTGAAGAGGCCGAAGGTCAGCCCGGCCAGCGCCAGGTAGATCACGAGCATCAGCGTCTTGCGCGAGATCACGCCGCGCACGCCGCCGCCATAGGCCTCGCTGCCGCGGTGGAAGAAGCGGTTGAAGCCGCGGAAGAAGCCGCCCAGCACCTTGTCCATGCCGCGGGTGAGCGCGTCGCGCGGCGCGTCATGCGACTTGAGCAGCAGCGCCGCCAGCGCCGGCGAGAGCGTCAGCGAGTTGATCGCCGAGATCACCGTCGAGATGGCGATGGTGACGGCGAACTGCCGGTAGAACTGCCCCGTGAGGCCCGAGATGAAGGCCAGCGGCACGAACACCGCCACCAGCACCAGCGCGATGGCGATGATCGGCCCCGAGACCTCGCGCATGGCGCGGTAGGTCGCGTCGCGCGGGCTCAGGCCGGCCTCGATGTTGCGCTCCACGTTCTCGACCACCACGATCGCGTCGTCCACCACGATGCCGATGGCCAGCACCAGCCCGAAGAGCGACAGCGCGTTGATCGAGAAGCCCAGCAGATGCAGCACCGCGAAGGTGCCGATCACCGACACCGGCACCGCCAGCAGCGGGATGATCGAGGCGCGCCAGGTCTGCAGGAACAGGATCACGACCAGCACCACCAGCGCCACCGCCTCCAGCAGCGTGTGGATCACCGACGCGATGGAGGCGCGCACGAACTGCGTCGGGTCGTAGGCGATGCGGTACTCCACGCCCTCGGGCATGGTCTTCTGGATCTCGTCCATCGTGTGGCGCACGGTGTCGGAGATCTGCAGCGCGTTGGAGCCCGGCGCCTGGAACACGCCGATGCCCACCGCCGGGTCGTTGTCGAGCAGCGAGCGCAGCGAGTAGTCGGCCGCGCCCAGCTCCAGGCGGGCCACGTCGCGCAGCCGCACCACCTGGGTCGAGGGCTCGCCCGCGGCGCCGCCCTTGACGATGATGTCGCCGAACTCCTCCTCGTTGGCCAGCCGCCCGCGGGCGTTGACCGACAGTTGCAGGTCCACCCCCGGCAGCCCCGGCGAGGCGCCCACCACGCCGGCGGCCGCCTGCAGGTTCTGGCCGCGGATGGCGCCCACCACGTCGCTGGCCGAGAGGCCCCGCTGCGCCATCTTCTGCGGGTCGAGCCACACGCGCATCGCGTACTCGCCGCCGCCCCAGATCTGCACCTGGCCCACGCCCTCGATGCGCGCCAGCCGGTCCTTGACGTTGAGCACCGCGTAGTTGCGCAGGTAGTCGATGTCGTAGCGGTTGTTGGGCGAGACCAGGTGCACCACCATCGTGATGTCGGGCGAGCTCTTCACCGTCGTCAGGCCCAGGCGGCGCACCTCTTCCGGCAGGCGCGGCTCGGCCTGCGCGACGCGGTTCTGCACGAGCTGCTGCGCCTTGTCGGGATCGGTGCCCAGGCGGAAGGTGACGGTGAGCGTCATCACGCCGTCGGTGGTGGCCTGGCTGCCCATGTAGAGCATGCCTTCCACGCCGTTGATCTGCTCCTCCAGCGGCGTCGCGACGGTCTCGGCGATCACCTTGGGGTTGGCGCCGGGGTACTGCGCCCGCACCACGATCTGCGGCGGCGAGACCTCGGGGTACTCCGAGATCGGCAGGCCGCGCAGCGCGATCAGGCCGGCGATCAGCATGAGCAGCGACAGCACGCCGGCGAAGATCGGCCGGTCGATGAAGAATTTAGAGAGGTTCATGGCGCCATCTCCTGCGGTGGCGGGGTGAGGAAGGCCCCCGCGCGGGCCGCGAGGGCCCGCACGGTGGCGTCTGCTTCGTGTCTTGAAGTGGTCTTGTGCGCTCAGCGCAAGGTCATGAGCGGGCGCCGGCGCGCTCGGCGCTCGCCGTGGCCGTCATCGGCACCTCGCTCGGCGCG